>Ga0222719_10001323_pt1 | contig 24103 bp, 25 predicted proteins | sample C33_34DmetaG_FD_165039 | JGI IMG/M metagenome (GOLD analysis project Ga0222719, IMG submission 165039) | Estuarine water microbial communities from San Francisco Bay, California, United States - C33_34D | ecosystem: Environmental > Aquatic > Marine > Unclassified | place: USA: California...
ACCCCCGACACGCGGATTATGATAAAACTACTTCAACTTTTCATATTTTATTTGAGTTGTTTACAAGCACATAAATTAGGTGTGTTAAAAAGTGTGTAATGGAAAATGGTCGCGGGGGCAGGATTTGAACCTGCGACCTTCAGGCTATGAGTTGAACCCGACCCATTGTTTTTGTGGTACTTCCAAACACTAAAACCCCCTCACCTTTTCGCTAACCTTTTGATATCTGGCCGCAATCCGAATCCAGAAAGCAAATCCTGTCACTCTTGGTTTCGCCAGCTTTCGCAGGAACATTCGCTTCATTTAGTGCATTTTTAGTGCACGGTATTTATCGCCATACGCAGCAGTTCTCATTAGCCATTTTGTTTGCGCACCACTACACCAACGCATTGATATTACTTGATAATATACGGATTCCACGCAACCCTACGCGCACTGCAATTCTAGCCCGTGTAGGTCGCCCATGCCCAAATTAACAAAAACCGTCATCGAAAAAGCCACCGCAAAAGATAAGCCTTATTTTCTTTTCGATGACCAACTGGCGGGATTTTGCGCTCGTATCACACCCGGTGGCAAAAAGACCTATTACGTCCAATACATGGTCTACAAAAAGATTAAACGCGTTGCCATCGGCGCGCATGGCATTTTCACAACTGAGCGGGCTCGTAATCAAGCGACCATCATGCTTGGTGAAATCAAGGCTGGCGCAGATCCCCAAAAAGAGAAATCAACCAAACGCAAAGAGCTCTTCGTCAGGGACTTGGCAGAGCGCTACATGGAAGAACACGTCATCCCTCATTGCAAGCCTTCCACTGCTAAGGGCTACAGGCGTTACCTAGATAAACACCTGATTCCGTTTTTCGGAGATATGAAAATCAAAGACGTGCAACGATCCGACGTGGCCGAGTTTCACCATTCATTACGGCGAACGCCGTATGAAGCAAACCATGGCCTTGAGATTATATCCAAGATGTTCAATCTCGCTGAAATGTGGGGCTTGCGTGACGACCACACCAATCCACGGCGTCATATCAAAAAATATCCATCAAAGGCCAGAGAGCGCTATCTGAGTGAGGAAGAGGTAAAACGCCTCAGCGCCGTCCTGGATGAAATCAAACAGTACCCAGACGAAAACCTTGCTGCCGTCTATTGCATTCAGTTGCTTCTGCTCACCGGCTGCCGCCTTGGTGAAATCCGCTCCCTCAAGTGGGATTATGTCGACCGCAAAATGCAGGTGCTGAAATTGCCGGATTCAAAGACAGGAGCAAAATACGTCTATGTGGGCAACACCGTTATGAACCTACTCGATGAAGTCCATGCGCACCCAGCACGACCAGTAGACAACCCTTATGTAATTTGGGGGCTAATAGAAGGTAGCCACCTGGACAATGTCCAAAAGCCGTGGCGGCGGTTCAGAAAGATGGCCGGAATTGAAGATGTCCGCATCCATGACCTGCGGCACAGCTTTGCCTCCTTCGCCGTCAGTAAGGGGATGAGCCTCGCAGTGATCGGTCGGCTTCTAGGCCATACTCAGGTTCAAACCACCGCACGCTACGCTCACTTGATGGCAGCCCCTATGACGGAAGCAGCAAGCTCCGTCACTGACGTGCTTGGTGACCTCATGAATATAAACACCAAGCCAATGTCGTCACAAAAGCCAGAACGCCAAGCAGGCAATACCATCCCTGGCACCAAGGTGACGGCTCCGACATACCTAACCTCTAATCAGGCAGCAAAGTATCTGAATGTGGCTCCTCGCCTGATGGAAAACTGGCGCTGGCGCAAAGTCGGGCCCAAATTCGTCAAGGTCGGTAACCGGGTACGTTATGACATGGTTGATTTGAAGTCCTTCATCTCATCAAGCGCGCCATGCTGATGGTCGCCAGTTTCCTGCGGACATCAAAAAATGTAACCGCTGTTGAAGCCGGCCAACTGGACGAAGCGATTGCCTGCCAAAAGTCGCGGTGCATTCGGTGTGAACTCTAGGCCAATCGTATCATATCACAATATCATTTCGACCTAGACGTTTTGGCCTTTGGGTGGCTCTCGGTCAGGCATTTCGAGTGGTCCGTCAATACATCAATAATACGGCACTCGGCGACCTTACCGCCGCAGCATTCATGGACCATTCTCTTCAACTCCCGCTCCATAGAGCGCAGGCGGCCCAATCTTTCCTGAACACCTTTGAGGTGCGCCTGTGCAATGGCGTCCACCTGTTCACACGACTGGTTGGGTTTGTCGGAAAATGACAGCAACTGGCGGATATCGCCCAGGCTGAACCCCAATTCGCGGCTGTGTCGGATGAAAATCAGGCGCGAGGCCTGACCTTCGGAGTAGATGCGGCGATTGCCGCTGGTGCGTCTGGTTTCAGGTAGAAGACCGATTTTCTCGTAATGCCGAATGATTTGAACCGTGCACCCAGCCCGCTCAGCTAATTCACCTATAGAGATGTCTTTTGCGGCCATCAAACTTTTCCTCTTGCACCTACAACCATTGTAGGTGGTAGCATATAAAAGCTGGCGTTTGCAAATCGTTATTTAGATTGGCAAGGGTCGTTATCGACCAATTTAAGGAACACACTATGAGCTCTGGTTGCTGTGGACACGACGCCCAATTCGACGGCGTTTCAGATGCATTCAAACGTGCGTTGTGGATTGTCATCGCCATAAACGGGGCGATGTTCATTATTGAAATGACAGCAGGGGCGTTTGCCGGTTCCAAGGCGTTACAAGCGGATGCTCTCGATTTTCTGGGAGACACAACGACGTACGCGCTTAGTCTTTACGTCATCGGTATGTCCATGAGGGTTCGCGCAACGGCGGCACTTTTGAAGGGTTTCAGTCTTGCGGCTATGGGACTCTGGGTACTCGGATCAACCGTCTATCAAGTTCTCATCCTCGGCATTCCATCCGCGACGGTCATGGGAGCCGTTGGCGTCCTGGCGCTCACGGCCAACTTGATTAGTGTCTTCTTGTTGATGCGATTTAAGGATGGTGATGCGAACGTCCGGTCCGTGTGGCTCTGCAGCCGAAACGACGCCATCGGCAATGTTGCCGTCATGGGGGCAGCGGCAGGAGTGTACTTCACGGGAACCGCATGGCCCGACCTTATCGTCGCTGGATTGATGGCGGGATTGTTCTTTTGGTCGTCGGCTCAAATCATCACTCAGGCCATGAGGGAAAGGCAGCACGATCTTGTACATGCTCCGGGGAAGTGAGGAATTAGGAATTTATGGAGACGGCAAAAATTCAAACAAATACCCTCTATATGGCTTGGCTGGTCGCGTTAGTGTCGACCCTCGGTGCATTATTTATTGGGGAAATTATGGGACGGGTTCCTTGCGTATTGTGCTGGTATCAACGAATCGCAATGTTTCCCTTGGCGTTGATTCTGGGAATCGCCTGTCTCCGAACCGATATATCTGTACGTCTTTACGTTCTGCCCCTAGCATCCATCGGCGGGCTGATCGCTGTCTGGCATAGTCTGCTCTTCGCTGGTGTTATTCCTACGCCGCTTCAACCGTGTGAGCGCGGCGGGCCATCATGCTCGGGTGCGGATCAGGTGTTATTTGGCGTCCTGCCGTTGCCATACCTATCACTCGCTGCCTTCGCCGCCATCATATTGTTGCTGACCATTCCATACAGAAAGAAAATCTAATGAACCGTAAATCTGTTATTATCACGACCATTATTGCCGCGCTTGGCATGTTTGCAGTCGGAGCATTTCTTTATTCTCCCACACCTGAAAAAACGGCAACGGCAACGGCGATGCCTGCCTCAAATGAGGTACCGTTAATACGACCTCACTCGCCGGTGATTGGCTCAAGTGATGCGCCAGTGACTATTGTAGAATTTTTCGATCCTGCCTGCGAATCTTGCCGGGCCTTCCATCCTATCGTTAAAGAGATATTGTCCAAGTTTCAGGGGAAGGTCCGTGTTGTACTCCGTTACGCAGCCTTTCATCCGCCATCTGAAGAGGCAATTCGGGTATTGGAAACCGCCCGCATCCAAGGAAAATTTGAAGCGGTTCTGGAGCGGCTGCTCGAAACACAGCCAAAGTGGGCACCGCATGGCCGAGAGCCTGTAAGCATATGGGAACTCATAAAGGAAACAGGAATTGATGTCGAACGAGCCCGCCGAGACGCTAAACTACCAGGTATCGTTGCCGTTCTGAACCAGGACGCCGCCGATGTTAAAACCGTCGGAATACGAGGGACACCCACGTTTTTCGTGAACGGTAAGCCGCTACCAGAATTCGGAGCCCAACAACTGCATGATCTTGTCAAAAGCGAGGTTGAGTTGTCAGAACGTTCATCAGAAGAAAAATCCTGACCTGAGAATTAAAGCAAAAATTGTGCAGCACTCTAACAGCACTCTAATTGTGCGCAACTTGAGAAAAATGGCCCGCTTTTGGAAGATTTAAATAAAAATACCGGCACAGATGAGAGTGCAAAAGCGCCTGTGGCAGCGACCGAAGGGGTCGTTGTGCAAAGATTACGAGCGATCCGTTACGCCAGTTGGGCGGTCGTACTCGTTATGACGCTCGCGTTCGCTGGGTACGCGGGTTGGCGCACATTGGGCCCCCAACCAGAGCCGCCAACAATTAATCAAGTCGGACAATCATTGATCAAAAGTGAGTTCGATCTGGTTGACCACCGTGGGGACCAAGTCTCGGCAGCAGACTACCGAGGGAAATGGCTGCTGGTGTTTTTTGGTTTCACAACCTGTCCTGATGTCTGCCCGACAGCACTGAACGAGATCGCCGAGGTAATGGAGAAGCTCGGCGCAAAAGCCGCGAAGGTGCAGCCACTTTTCATCACCGTCGACCCCGAACGGGACACGCCAGAGCGAATGGCTGAATTCGTGGGTGCCTTCGATCCCCGAATTACCGGTTTGACGGGCACGCTTGACCAGATCAAGGCGTCAACGAAGTCGTTCAAAGTGTATTACGCGAAAGCTGTTCAGAAGGAAGCCCCAGATGGTTACACGATGGAACACACGACTTCCCTCTATCTCATTGATCCGAAAGGCCGCTTCGTAAGGCCCTACTCTTATAACGCGACAGTCAACGAGAATGCAGATGATTTACAGGCCAGATTATGAGGACAAAACAATCGTGAAGTATTTTGCCATTTTCACCTTGGTGATAGCGACTATTGCCGGATCAGGTGCGAGTTTTGCTCAGGAAATATCGCGACTTGATGATCTGGTGATCGAGCGCCAGTGGGCGCGGGCATCGATCGGGACAAGACGCCCTGCAGCCGCCTATCTTTCAATCCGCAACAAGGGAACAGAGAATGACACCCTGCTTGAAGTGAGCACCCCATTGTCGGGAATGGCCGAGGTTCACACCATGAAAATGAAAAATGGCGTTATGAAAATGGGCCCTGCCGGCTCGGTTGAAATACCCGCCGGTGGCAAGGTGGTGCTGGCTCCTGGCGGGTTGCACATCATGATGATGAAGCTCAAAAAGGCTCTTATCAAAGGCAAAACCGTCGAAATTACGCTTTCGTTCGAACGTAGTGGCAAGATCACGGTAACAGCGCCCATTTACGGGCCTGGCGCGACTCGGCCCGAATGATTCTTCACGCCACATATGGTCGGAAAATCGTGCTGTCCACGATAACCATTATTGTCGGCCTGTCGGCTGCCATCGGCGTTGGTTGGTGGCAGGTTGACGGGCCAGGCGCGGTTCGCCCATTGAGTAAAATCAAGACGGTCATACCTTCAATCACAAGTATGTCGTTCAGTTTGACTGATCACGAAGGCACCTCCGTAGGGCCGAAAACACTACTCGGCCGCCCCAGCATGGTGTTCTTCGGGTATACATTTTGCCCAGATGTCTGTCCGACTACAATGAGTGATATTGCTAGCTGGTTGGAGGCACTCGGGCCGGATGCAACGCGTCTGAATGTCGTCTTCGTTTCTGTCGACCCTGAACGAGACACGCCGGCTGCGTTGGCCGACTACGTCGCGGCATTTCATCCACAAATCCGGGGTTGGACCGGTTCGTCGCAAGGCTTGTTCCAGGCAGCATCCGCCTTCCGCGTGACTTACAAGAAGGGGCCGCTCAATGATGGGAACTACGCGATGGATCACACGGCATCAGTAATCCTGTTTGACGCAACGGGGCAATTCCGGAACACAATTGATTTTCATGAAAATCGTGAAATCGCCGTACCGAAGATCAGGAGAGTGCTTCGTGATCGCTAAACCGCAACGTCAAAATTTGATAGGCAATCACCTTTGCCGATTTTTCCTAGTCGCCTTGTTTGTCACTATGTTGATGACCGATGCAAACTCAGACGAACCAGTTGTTGCCATTGATGTCGCCAAAACGAGCAGTTGCGGCTGTTGCCTCGCATGGATCGACCACTTGAAGGAAAACAGCTTCTCCGTGACGAGCAAGAACATGGCAATGGGAAGCCTGACGAGGTTCAAACTCGAAAATGGAATAAGTCCGAAAACAGCGTCGTGTCATACCGCCAAAATCGAGGGTTATACAATTGAAGGCCACGTTCCCGCACGAGAGATCCGTCGTCTTTTGATCGAGCGCCCGGACGCCATTGGGCTATCGGTGCCGGGAATGCCGATTGGGTCACCCGGCATGGATTTCAGCGATGACCGCGAAGCCTTTGATGTTCTTCTTATCCGTCAAGATGGATCGACAGAAACGTTCGCCTCTTATCCGGGCTCCGAATGAGCAATTACTCACAAGTCTAAACATATGCTGGCAACCTGAACTATGAACAGATATTCATTGACGAGAATCGTTCTTTACTGGGGGCAAGCACTTCTTTGCCTCAGCAGAAAAAATGGAAACGAAAACAAATGAGGAGTGCGAAGTTAATGCTCGGAGGTGGGGCAACCGCAATCATCGCGGCAATAGTAATTGTGGCCACGGGCTTTGGGAACCGAGAAAAACAGATTGTTCCGATCATGAAGGTTCTCGATTCTGCTCGCCCTGCCGTAGCGGCCCTCGTACCTGAGCATTCTTCGCGAAGCTTTGACATTGCCACCGACCAAGTTGAGAACAATGCCCTCCAAGAGCGGGTTGTAACGCTGAACACCGGGGATACCCTTATGGAAGTGTTGCTGGCGAACGGTGTTCCGCGACGAGAAGCTTATGCCGCCAGCGTGACTATGGAAGAGGTCTACGATCCGCGCGACCTCAGGGCCGGACAAGAAATCAAGCTCTTCATACGAGATGTAGACGACCTCGAAGAGAAACGGTGCTTCGAGAGGCTAGAGTTCGTCCCGGAAACGGACCGTCTGATTTCCGTCGAGCACGAAACGCACGACTCTTTTTCTGCACGGATCGACACGGTTCCTCATGTTTCGACCCTTGTTGCGAAATCCGGGGTAATCAAATCGAGCTTCTTCGAGGCAGCACGGGTGTCGGAGGTCCCGACCTCGGTTCTGCTCGCTTCCTACGGAACGCTTAGCTACGCGCTCGACTTTCAACGTGACTTTCAAGTCGGAGATACTTTCGAAATCGGGTTCAGCGTCTATAACGATGGCCCGGAACGTGGTCAGCATCCGGGAGAATTGGTTTATGTATCAATAGACCTGCGGGGACAGAGCATTCGAGCCTACCGCTACACAACGTCCGACGGATACACGGGTCTTTTCGATGAATCGGGAGCGAGCCTGAGCACCAACCTATTGAAAACACCGATTGATGGCGCGCGCCTCTCATCGCTTTTCGGCAAGCGGAAACATCCCATCTTGGGTTACAAACGGATGCATCGAGGACTCGATTTCGGGGCCTCTCATGGTACTCCCGTTCTAGCTGCCGGCGACGGTATTGTTGTCCAAAGGGGCCGCAACGGTGATTTCGGCAAATACATTCGCATCAAGCATGACGCGACGTATTCCACCGCTTACGCCCACCTCAGCCGCTATGCCGACAAGCTCAAATCCGGCAAGCGGATACGACAAGGTGAGGTTATTGGTTACGTTGGAGCCACCGGGCTTGCGACAGGCCCGAACCTGCACTATGAGGTCCTTCGAGGACGCCGCCAAGTAGATCCGATGAAAGTGAAACTTCCGCCTCGACGTTTGTTGGGGAAGGTGGAAATGGCGCGATTTGAACGTGAGAAAGAGAAAATCCACTCCCTTCTGGCGTTCCAACCTAAGGGCGTGCGATCGCGTGAGGCCACTTTGGCCGGACCAGCTGTCCACGAACGGGTGGCTCTAAAATCAAACGGGCAGAAAAAATCATGACCGTTGGTCGTGTGTTTTCCCTCAAACTTCGGCACTTTGGAATTGGTCTTCTCGGAAGCTCCCTCGTTCTGTTGCTCGATCAAGCCTCAAAATCGTTCATGATCGAACTCCTCTCGAATCCGCCGCACGTTATTCCCATTTCGTCTTTTTTCAATCTTGCGTTGGGGTTCAACCGTGGGGTCAGCTTCGGCCTCCTGAACGACCTCGGAACTTGGGGACCAATTGTGTTGTCTTCGCTGGCCGTGGTAATCGTCGGCTTCCTTCTTGTCTGGCTTTGGAATGCCGAGCGCGCCATTGATGGTGCAGCGATTTCTCTGATCATCGGCGGCGCTTTGGGAAACCTCCTGGATCGGATACGAGTCGGCGCCGTAACGGACTTTCTCGATTTCTTCATTGGCGTGTACCACTGGCCCGCATTCAATTTGGCTGATACCGGGATTTTCACCGGAGCTGCCCTTCTTGTTATTCAGTCGTTTCGTACCAGCAAGAAAACGATACAAGACTGTGCTGAAGATGGTTCAATAGAATAGTACTAATGAAACATAGATTTACAGACGAACAAGTTATCGGGATTTTGAAAGAACATGAAGCCGGTGTAACGGTGAAGGAACTGTGCTGCAATTTCGGCATGTCGGACGCCACTTTGCGAAGGAGTTCCTCCCCTCATGATTCCACAGTGATTCCAGTGGACCATTTCGGCACATACCCCAAGAATCCAAAAGCCCGTAACTCTTTGAAGTTACGGGCTTAAGTTGGTTGCGGGGGCACGCAACCGCCGTTTCTTGCACCTTGATTATGCAATGCTGAAAAGTTTTATACCATTGTGAGATATGTCTAGTTTAGTGCCAAAAATCATAGGCTGACTTAGGTCAGTTTACCCAGGTTCTAGACTAGAAGTCCTTTACACTGAATGGTTCCAGGGCACAATACATTAGAGATACGGAGAGCCAAAAAGAACCTTCTATCATCTAAGGTCCACTCACAATCTCGCCTGAAGTTGGGTCTCTGAAACAGAAAGCCATCTTATTTGTATTATAATTTACACTTGGTAAGCCCTTACTATCCAGCAAAATTAATCCGCCCGCACCACCAGCTGAGGAGAGTTTTTGGATAGCACTTTTAGCTGAACTTTTACTATTTGAGTCCACTACCGCCAAATATGCTAGCAATACTTTGGCTATAGACTCGCCCCAGCCAGTTGTTGAACAGGCACCCTTATTATTTTCAGCAAAAAATCCGGCGCCACATATTGGTGTATCACCCACCCGCCCCAGAGGTTTAAATGGTGTGCCACCAGTTGACGTCGCTGCCGCAAAGTTTCCTTCTTTGTCACGTGCGACAGCGCCAACAGTGCCTTTTGCGTGTGGTTTAAGAAAAAATTCAGATGCGTGCAAATTATCTCTCTGCCTGAGGGTCTCCCATAGAATTCTCTCACGCTCTACAATAAGCCATTCACCATTATCGGTGTCGACATCATTGAGAGATGCAAACCGCTTTGCACCCTCACCTACCAGCAAGATATGTTCACTCTCCTGCACTCGCCTTGCAACTGTTATTGGATTTCTTACCCCTTCCAAGGCAGCCACAGATCCAAATGACATATCCTTACCGTTCATAATTCCGGCATCTAGTTGGACAAAACCATCCTCATTTAGATGTGAACCCCTACCAGCGTCAAATGTAGGGTCATCTTCCAATATAGTGACTGCTTTTTCTACCGCATCTAAGGCTGACCCACCATCTCTAAGTATTTCTTCTGCAACTCCAAATGCTTTTTGGCAACCTACCTTGTGAGCAATCATTACTTCTTCCGGTATGTCCCAAGCACCTCCATGAACTGCCAAGCTAAAATCCATGAACTGCATTTTTGCAACAACTTCCTCAACAATTAATCTGCAAACTTTTAAATTTGTTACTACGATTTCACATAGTCAGACTGTTCTTAAAACCATTTACAATCATAGACTTGGCGCGTTTTTTGACCGCCTCTGTGGTTTGGTCAGAAGGCCCATAGATCCTTCTAATACTGAAACCTCTCATGAAATCAATCATATCAAGAACAATCAATATTTTTTGTGTTGTATCAATCTCTACGTCAGGAAATTCTAATTCTAGGAAGATCCTCATATCCTCCAGCCATTCTGATCGTATTTTTTGATTTAGGCGTAATAACTCAGAATCACGACGTACAGCTAGTAGCACTTCACAGACTGCATAATATTGATCATTTATATAGACATTCCAATAATGCTCAAAAAAATTATCTATCCGTTGATCTAACGATGAATTAATTGGATCTAGCCTTTCAATCCCTTCGTCAAACCCTTTAAATAACTTTCTTACAACTGCTATCATCAACCCTTGTTTAGAGTTGAAATTGTGCTGAATGGCACCGGTTGTAACTCCGGCACGTTTGCAAATTTCTTTAACGTTCGTTCCAGCATAACCAAATTCTAACAAACACTGAATTGTTTCATCAATCAGTCGAGCAGATGTTTCTTCTTTTCTTTGTTTTTGAGATCGCCTTGTTTCAGCCATAAAAAACCTCTGTCATTCGTATCTTCATTTTTCCATTTGCATACATAACTAAATCTATGTAACTTACATAAGTAATCTTATTTATGTTATCTCTATTCGTTTCGAATTTCAAGTAGGGCTTCATAATAGGATTTAAGAAAAAGTTAACATGTAGAGCAAATATTCTAGCCACATAGAACGCTAGAGGGGAACGCTAGAGGGGAACGCTAGAGGGGAACGCTAGAGGGAAACGCTCAAATACGAATGAGATCAGAAAGGTTGGGTTATGACTGGAAGGAACATCAATAAATTTGGTCCGTTGAAAGCGGCTGTCGCAGCGGTAGCAATGTTAACCGCATTTGGAGGTTCGGCTAATGCAAAAGAACTGCAGGTGCTTGGCACCTGGAGTTTTATGGACCAGTGGAACAAAATACAAAACCCTTTTTGGAGTGAAAAAGTTAGTACAATCACTGATGGAAGAGTTACGGGGAGAGCAGTTTCTCAAACTGAAGCGGGCTTGTCAGGTACAGAAACAATCAGATTGCTCAATCTTGGGGTGTTTGATGTAGTTCACGGCCCGATTGCATATGTATCAGGTGATGCTCAGGCCATAGATGGGATTGAGTTGCCAATGCTTGCAACGACTATGGATGAATTTCGAGAAGTTGTTGATTCTTACATGCCAACGTTAGATGAAGTCTTTGAAGAAAAGTTTAACGCCAAACTTCTCTCCATATACACGTTGCCGCGCATGCAAATGTACTGCAACTTTGGAAAGAATGCTGGAACAAATATTACATTGGAGGATTTGAAAGGTAAGAAAATTAGGACATTCTCCGCAGCTCTAGGTGATTTTGTCACAGCAATTGATGCAACGCCTGTTTCAATTGCATTTGGAGAAGTTGTCCCTGCGTTGCAAACAGGTGTTGCTGACTGTGGGATCACGGCTTCATTGTCAGCATATAACGCAAAATGGTACCAGGTAACGACTCATGCCATTCAGGTAAACGTCGGATATTCCGCTGGGTTTATGGCGATGAATCTTGATGTGTGGAATTCACTCGAGAAGAAAGATCAGAAAGCGATCGAAGAAGCTATGGCAAGCCTTTGGGACGAGAGTTGGTCAATAGAAGCTGCTAACGAATCAAAGGGTGAGAATTGCCTTACCAATGGACCCTGTGACACTGAAAACGGCGGTCTAATTCCCGTTTACTTTAGCGACGAAGAAACCAAAAAACTAAAAACCATTTTTGGTGATGTAGTTGTCAATGGCTGGGCTCAACGATGCGGAACGAATTCATGTGTTGAAGATTGGAATAATTCCGTTGGCACTAAAGTAGGAATAAAAGCAAAATTGCCAAACTAAAAAGAGGGTAAATTCATGCTTTCCATAGAAAATTCAGAAAAGTTCAGCCTTCTGGAAACGACTTACGTAAAAGCAGCATATGCTTCGAAGATTTTCGTTTGGATAGGTGGTGGTATGTTATTGGTTTGTGCAGTGCTCATAACCTTTGATGTAACTACCAGAAAACTTTTCGGGTTTTCTATGGTTGGAATTGATGAGATATCGGGTTACATCTTTTCGATTACAACATCATGGGCTTTCAGTTATTGCGTCCTCAATCGCAATAATATTCGCATAGATGCTATTTATCGGTTTCTGGGCACTCGTTTAAGAGTTTTGCTAGATATCATAGGGTGTATATCGCTCCTTATTTTTGTTGGATTCTTATTTAATGGTGCCTTTGCTGCACTACAAGAGAGTATTGCTAAAGGGTCAATATCCTCAACAGGGTTATCTGTTCCAATATGGATGCCACAGTCCTTATGGGTTTTTGGCATAACCATGCTCTTTTGCAGCCTTTTGCTTCAACTAATTTACTCAGTGGCTTTGACGTTGCGCGCGGATTACAAGCGGGTTTCTAAAATTGCAGGTATACCCTCGACAAATGAACTCATCAAATCAGAGGCAGGCAAGCCCTCCAGGTAATAACAATTTGTTTAGGGGACTTTTATGGGGCAGATAATAATTTTTTTAGTGGTGCTTTTAGCGCTGCTTGCTGTGCCTATAGCTGCAGTCTTGGGCCTCCTCGCAATAGGGTTAGACCAGATTTATATGTATGGAAGGCTTCGTGCTGGACTGGCTGAAATAACCTGGAGCAAGAGTTCAGAATTTCTTTTTGTAGCGGTGCCAATGTTTATTCTATTGGGCGAAATTATCCTTAGATCAGGTGTTTCAGAGAGAATGTATGCAGCTGTGACTAAATGGATATCTTGGCTTCCAGGAGGCTTGATGCATGCGAACATTGCCTCAAGTGCAATATTTGCAGCAACTTCTGGTTCAAGTGTTGCAACTGCTGCTACAGTGGGGACAGTTGCATACCCAGAAATAGAAAAAAATAATTACAATGAGTCATTGTTTCTTGGCTCAGTTGCTGCTGGTGGAACCCTAGGAATTTTAATCCCCCCATCCATAGCGTTGGTCATTTATGGCTTGCTAACAGACACATCCGTTCCTGAGTTGTATCTAGCTGGAATAGTGCCTGGAATGGTGTTGGCTTTTCTGTTTAGTTTGCTGATAGTGTCTATTTGCCGGTATCGACATGATTGGGGTGGGAGGCGCATCACTTCGAACTGGAGAGAAAAGTGGAAGTCACTTCCAGATCTTTTACCACCAATAATTTTATTTCTTGGTGTAGTTGGTTCAATATATACCGGTATTGCAACCCCTACAGAAGCAGCGGCAATTGGGGTGATGATATCTCTGGGCATAGCCGCCTATTTCAAATCACTATCCATTCAAATGCTTATAGAGGCCTTTGAGGCCACTATGCGCACAACCGCCATGATAATGATAATCATATTTGCAGCATTATTTCTTAATTTCGTTCTGGGAGTCCTCGGAATAACTCGTGAAATCGTGGGTTTTATTAATGGAATAGGTTTATCCCCAATTTTAACCATTTATATCATCGTCTTGGTCTATGTGATAATGGGGATGTTTATGGAAACGGTAGCAATGCTACTGACAACAGTTCCCATAGTATTTCCTATTGTAATTGGACTAGGCGTTCCTGAATATAATGGGGTGTGGTTTGGAATTTTAGTCACCTTGCTTATGGAGACTGCTTTAATTACTCCACCCATCGGCATCAACCTATATGTAGTTCAGAGCATTAGAAAACGAGGCGGCTCTTTTAATGATGTTGCGCTTGGAGCTTTGCCATTCGTTTTAGCCATTCTAGGGATGATCGTAATTCTTATTCACTTTCCAAAAATAGCGTTATGGCTTCCCGAAATATTCTACTGAGGCTAATGATGCAAATTCATATGAAAATATACCTATTTAGCCGTCGGAGCGATTATTAAAATGATTAAGGAAAATGGTAATCCACTCATCATTGACGGGTTGTTATTTTGTAAATGGAGCAGGGAAATTTTTGAAAGTATGCATAAGGGTGGCTTAACCTCTGCAAACTGCACTGCTGCAATGCCCTATGCTAATATACAGGATAGTTTGAAATCTGTTGCGCAATTCCATAAATGGTTAGTCGACTTCGATGATATTATAAGACCGGTTACATCTACTGATGATATTTGGGCTGCATATCGAGAAAAAAAAGTTGGCATTATTTTAGGCTGGCAAAATACCAGTGGTTTTGACGATTACCTGCCTTATATCAGGCTATTCAGAAAATTAGGGTTAAGTGTTGTTCAGCTTACATATAATACGATGAACTCACTTGGCTCAGGTTGCCTTGAAGCTAAGGACGGTGGCCTTAGTGGATTTGGTTACGAGTTTGTCGAAGAGTGTAATGCTGCAGGTGTTGCTATTGATTTGAGTCATGTTGGTGAAGTCACAGCCGATGATGTAATTACGCATTCAGCAAAACCTGTCGCGTACACGCATGTAAGCCCAAAAGCACTATTTGATCATGCTCGTAACAAATCTAACGAGCAGATGAAAAAAATAGCAAACAAAGGTGGAATTGTCGGAGTGACTATGCACCCACCTTTTCAGAGGAAGGGGAATCAATCAAATCTTGACGACTATATTTATTCCATAAAGCATTGCATCGATGTTGTTGGTGAAGATCAAGTCGCGATTGGTACAGATTTTGTTACTGGCCATCAACATGATACCCCAGAGTGGGATTACCTCTTACGCGATAAAGGGCATGCCCGAAAGCTTTGGGAAATTGGAGAAATTAAGTACCCCCCCAATTTTTCGAGTGTGGCTGATTATCAAAATCTTTTACGAGCAATGGAAGCGCAAAATTGGAAATCAACTCGCATTGAAAAAATACTTGGCATGAATTGGATAGAATTCCTTAAAAAGGCCTGGGGAGAATAAGTATTGGGTAAAAAAAAATTGTATCCAGATATAAATATCGAAATTGAAGGTGAGAGTGGTGTCTGGAAAACAGATGGTTTGCCGATGATTTATGCACCTCGGCATTGGATAATCGGCATTCATAAGGATGTTGAACACGCACTTGGCCGGGAAACTTACAAAAAATTATTATACAAATCGAGTTACCATGCAGCACAACAATGGTGTGAGCAACAATTTAAATACCACGGTTATTCAAACATTGAACTACTCAAACATTATCTTAGAATCAGCTCAAAAAGAGGGTTAGCACTGTTCTCCCTAAAGTCTTATGATATGCAGGCCGGATTAGTAGAAATTGAATTACGGCATTGCTGTTATGTCTTACATCATAGACACGTATCCGGTAATAAATTGAGCGCTAATACTGAATGCTATGCTTTTGCAGGATCATTTTCTGGTGCATTAGACTGGATTGCCCATTCTGAAAAATTAGCCCACCAATTTTTTGGATTTGAAACAGAGTGTGCCGCCCAGACGGGTAATGAAAAATGTAGACTAGAATTTAGATCTACTAAAATCTCATGACCAGATTTTCTGCCTGGAATGTCATCCGTAATGCCTTCAACGACCAGAAAGGCTGGACACGGCAATGGCGTGACCCGGAGCTTAAGCCGGAATACGATATTGTGATCGTTGGTGGCGGGCTGCACGGGCTGGCAACCGCGTATTACCTTGCCAAAAACCATGGTCTTAAAAATATTGCTATACTTGAAAAAGGCTGGCTTGGTGGCGGCAATGGCGGCCGGAATACCACCATCGTGCGCTCAAACTACGCCTGCCCCGGAAACCGGGAGTTCTATGAGCATTCGCTGAAGCTCTGGGAGAATATGAGCCATGATCTGAACTATAACGTGATGTTCAGCCAGCGTTCACATATCACGCTTCTGCATACACCGGGGGCTATCGATAACACGGCACGCAACTATAATATCATGCGCAAGACCGGCACACCGGATACGGAATTGTGGGGTCTTGACCAGCTTAAGGAGACGGTTCCCCATCTCAATTACAGTGCCGATGCCCGCTTCCCGATCATGGGGGCGGCGGTGCAGAAAAGGGCAGGCACCGCCCGTCATGACGCGGTGGCCTGGGGATATGCACGGGCCGCGGACATGCTTGGTGTGGATATCATCCAGAACTGCGAAGTCACCGGCGTGACGCGTAAGGGCGGGAAAGTTGTTTCGCTGAGCACCAGTCGTGGTGTGGTGCGGGCGGGCAAAGTCGGCTTTGCGGTGGCGGGAAATACATCACGCCTCTGGGGCATGGCAGATCTCGGGCGTCTTCCCATCGAATCACATAAGCTTCAGGCGTTTGTTTCCGAGCCGCTCAAGCCCCTCTTGGATCAGGTGGTTGTTTTTGGTGTTGGCGGGGCGCATTTCTATATCTCCCAGTCCGATAAGGGCGGGATGGTCTTTGGCGGTGATATCGACTGGTATAAATCCTATGCCCAGCGCGGCAATCTGCCGATTGTTCAGGATGTTGCCGAGGCAGCCATGTCTGTTTTGCCCTGTCTTGGGCGGGTGAAACTGCTCCGGCACTGGTCAGGTGTGATGGATATGTCCATGGACGGATCTTTCTTCATCTGCAAGACGCCGCTTGATAACCTCTATCTCAACGCGGGCTGGAACTATGGCGGGTTCAAGGCTAGCCCTGCTTCGGGCTGGTATTTTGCTGATCTGATCGCCAATGACCGGCCGCATCGCGTGGTGGAAAACCATGACCTCAAACGGTTTGAACGCGGCGTCAATATTGATGAACGCGGCGCTGGCCCTGACCCCAAGCTTCACGGATAAGGATAGCGCAGTATGAAGAGGAACGATTAGGATGATCCGGATACCCTGCCCATTCTGCGGTGAGCGTGACCATAGCGAATTCAGCTACGGCGGCGACGGATCTGTTGAATATCCGCCTCTCGATGCTTCTGCTGAAGCGTGGCATGACGCGGTTTTCCTCAGGGAGAATATCTGCGGCGTGCAGGTGGAGACCTGGCAGCATGTGCAGGGTTGCCGCATGTGGCTCCGGGTGACGCGGGATACCATGACGCACGAGATTCACGATGTTAAACCTGCGCATAAGGGATTGGCTAAAGCCCTGGGGGGAGCAAGTGACGGCACGGCGACTAGATAAAGGCGGACGGATGGACCGCTCGCAGGTGATTGAATTCACCTGGGATGGCAAGCTTCTGACCGGTTATGTTGGCGACACGCTTGCATCGGCCCTGATGGCGAATGGTGAGATGATTTTGGGCCGGAGTTTCAAATATCACCGACCGCGCGGCATCATGTCGGCGGGTGTCGAGGAATCCGGCGCGATTGTCTCTGTTGGTTCGGGCAACAGGGTTGAGCCGAACGTCAAGGCAACCATGCAGGAGCTTTTTGGCGGGCTGATCGCCACCGGCCAGAATGCCTGGCCAAATGTGCGGAACGATATCGGCGCTGTTTCAGACTATTTCAGCCGGTTTTTCGCCGCCGGTTTTTATTACAAAACCTTCATGGGTTTGCCGCCGTTTGAATGGGGCCGCGGGACAGGCATATGGATGCAGTATGAAAAACTGATCCGGAAAGCCGCCGGAATGGGACGGGCTTCACGCGAGGCAGATCCGGATGTCTATGATCATGCTCATGCCTTCTGTGACGTGCTGGTGGTCGGCGCTGGTCCTGCCGGGCTTAACGCGGCGCTGGCGGCGGCTCAAGGCGGTATGGACGTGATCCTTGTTGAGCAGGATTTCGAACTTGGCGGTGATCTGCTAAATACGTCAGATTCCGTTTCTGAAAAACATCGGCTCTCCCTCATCCGTGCAGTTGAAAAAGCCGGTGTGAGGATCATGACCCGGACAACAGCCTTTGGTCTTTATGATTACGGCACGGCAGGCCTGCTTGAACGTGTGACCGATCATCTTTCCTCGCCGCCGGAATATATGCCGCGGCAACGTTTCTGGACGGTCCGTGCGACGCATACGATACTGGCAACAGGTGCGCTGGAACGTTCGATGGCGTTCGGGCATAACGACCGGCCCGGGGTGATGACGGCGGCGGCGGCACGGGTCTATCTTAACCGTTATGGTATCCTGCCCGGCCAGCAAATCGTCATCGCCACCAATAACGATTCGGTTTATGGCACGGCAGGTGAGCTTACCGCCGCCGGTGCTGATGTTACGGTGATTGATGCAAGAGATGAAGGGCCCGGTGAAACACCTTCCGGCGTGACCTGCCGTTTTGGTATGGCCCCTTTGGCGGTCATCGGCAGGAATACGGTTGCCGGTCTTCGCCTTGCCGCCTCGGACAGATCCGGATGGAGAGAGGCCGGCCGGCAAGATGGTGATCTTCTTCTTGTGTCCGGCGGGTGGTCGCCGGTGGTCAATCTTTTGTCGCATCGCGGGAACAAGCCTGAGTGGAATGCAGAACTGGCGTGTTTTCTGCCCGGACCCACCATGGAGAACATCCATATGGCTGGCTCAGCGGCCGGGATCTGGGACAGCGGGGCTTGCGAAGCTTCTGGAAAAGCCACGGCCGACAAGGTGACGGGCAAAAAGGGTAAATCGCCTGCCCCGGGTGGGTGGAAAACCCCGATCAGGCCGGTTTATGAAATTCAGGTCGCCGGCCGGAAGACCAAAAGCTTCGTTGATTTTCAGCACGACGTGACGGCAAGCGATATCCGCCTTGCGCATCAGGAAGGGTTTGTTTCGGTCGAACATCTGAAACGCTATACCACCCTCGGGATGGCGACCGATCAGGGCAAGATGGGCAATATCATCGGTCTTGCGCTGATGGCCGAAGCTCTGGGCAAGGATATCCCCGAAGTCGGCACAACACGTTTCCGCCCGCCATATACGCCTGTTTCCATCGGTGCGCTCGCTGGCCGGAACACCGGCGGGCATTTCAGGGCCCTGCGCCGTACGCCTCTGCATGACTGGAATCTCCGTCATGGCGCGGTCATGACCCTTGCCGGTGTATGGCATCGGCCGTGGTACTACCCGCAAGAGGGCGAAACCATTACAGAAGCCTATATCCGCGAGGCCGGAACGGTTCGTGATACCGTCGGGATATGTGATGTCAGCTCACTAGGCAAGATCGCCGTGCAAGGACCAGATGCGGCGGAATTTCTCAACCGTGTCTATACCAATGGTTTTGCCAGACTGCCGGTGGGTAAATCGCGCTACGGGATCATGCTGCGTGATGACGGTATCGTGATGGATGATGGGACAACCTGGCGTCTTGCGGAAAATGATTTCCTGATGACCACGACAACGACGCATGCCGCCAAGGTGATGGTCTGGCTTGAAGAGCTGTTGCAGATACGTTGGCCGGAGCTCAAGGTGCATGTGTCGTCCGTGTCCGATCAATGGGCCGGGGTTTCGGTGGCAGGGCCGCTTTCAAGGGAGACCATCGCCGCCAGTCTGGAGGTTCCGGATGCGGTGTCGCGTGAAAATCTGCCCTTCATGGGTGTGGCTCCTATCAGGATGAAAGGCGGCATAGATGCCAAGATCGCCCGTATCAGCTTTTCCGGTGAACTTGCTTTTGAGGTCTATGTTCCGGCGGTATATGCTGAGGCGATGATGGATCAGCTTCATGCGGCGGTGCAGGAACGTGGCGGCTGTCTCTATGGATTGGAAGCCCTTGGTACGCTCCGGATTGAAAAAGGCCATGTCACCGGGGCGGAGCTCGATGGCCGGGTGACGATTGATGATGCCGGTCTTGGTAAAATGGCATCCACAAGTAAATCCTATATCGGATCAGCCCTGCGCCAGCGGCCTGAACTCCTGCGTGAAGACCGGCCGCAACTTGTGGGCATCTTCCCTAAAGACCGCACGCATACCTTCAAAGGCGGGGCGCTGTTGTTCAAATATGGCCGGATCAGCGGTTTTGGTGAAGGCTGGATCACCGGCGTTACCCATTCCCCGGCCCTTGGTCACTGGATCGGGATCGGGTTCATCGCTGGCGGATACAAGGCCTGGGAAGGCAAGCGCGTTGTGGCAACAGATCCTTTGCGGAACAAAGATGTTGACGTGGAGATTGTCTCTCCCCATATGTTTGATCCTGATGGAGGGCGGATGCATGGTTAAATCAGTATCAGCACTGCACGGGCATATGAAGAAGGGCAGATACGGGTCGACCGGAAAGCCGGGCGTTTGCATTGAAGAAGTGTCTGTTGCGTCGCTAATCCAGATATCGTCATGGCCGGATACAGTCCCTGACACTGAAAAGGTGGCGGCCAAATCAGCCGGGCTGCGTGCAGCGCCCGGGCCGGGGCAGGTCAGGATAGGGAAAAAGAGTAATCTCCTGCGCATTGAGCCGCTCAAATGGTGGGTTATCTCGGATCACGTGGAAATTGCCCTTCCGTCCGTTGTGGCGGAGAAAGGGATGGTGCTTGATCTCGCCTCATCAAGAACTTGGCTCAAGATCAGCGGGCCACAGGCGGCAAGCCTGCTGAACCATTTTCTACCGCTGGATTTCAGGGATGGTAGTTTTCCTGAAAATCACGTCGCCAGCACCGGCTTTCATCATATCGGGGTGACGGTATGGCGGGACGGGGACGGGTTCAACCTGCTCCTGCCGCGCAGTTTTGCCCTCTCGCTCTGGGAGTTGCTTGAGGCCAGCGCCCACCAATACGGACTTGAGATTTAGTAATGAATTGGCCTAAAGGCGAATATTTTCGTTTCGTCAGCGCTCCAACTGATGTGATAATGTTGGGAGATGGGCTTGCTAAAAAAAAAAGTGAGGCCAGTACAATTGCAGTCCATACGTTAACCTTTGGCCCCAGGATTGTGGAATGAGCAAACAAAACATCCTTATTATAATGGTCGACCAATTGAATGGAACGCTGTTTCCAGATGGTCCAGCAGAATGGCTTTATGCGCCAAATCTAAAGAAACTAGCAAAAAAATCTGTGCGCTTTGAGAATTGTTACACTGCGTCGCCATTGTGCGCGCCAGGGAGGGCAAGTTTTATGTCTGGCCAGTTGCCATCCATCAGTGGTGTATATGACAACGCTGCGGAATTTCCATCAGATTTACCTACCTATGCGCATCACCTTCGTCGCGCAGGGTATCAAACTGCGCTGTCCGGAAAGATGCATTTTGTTGGTCCGGATCAACTACATGGCTTTGAAGAACGTTTGACAACCGATATTTATCCTGCTGATTTTGGTTGGACGCCAGATTATCGTAAACCCGGTGAACGCATTGATTGGTGGTATCACAATATGGGATCTGTGACGGGGGCAGGTGTTGCCGAAATCTCTAATCAAATGGAATATGATGATGAAGTGGCCTATGAAGCGACACGCAAACTCTTTGATTTGTCACGAGGTCATGATCCGCGTCCATGGTGTTTGACGGTCAGTTTTACGCACCCACATGATCCCTATGTTGCGCGAAAAAAATACTGGGATCTATATGAGGATTGTGAACATCTTTTGCCAAAGGTGCGCGCGATGAATTATGATGACCACGACCCGCACTCTAAACGGATCTTCGATGCGAACGATTGGCGTAATTTCGATATAACTGAAGATGATATAAGAAAGTCGCGCCGCGCTTATTTTTCCAATATATCATATCTAGATGACAAAATTGGCGAGATCCTAGATACGCTAGAACGCACGCGTCAAGAGGCTGTTATTTTATTTGTTTCCGACCATGGAGACATGTTAGGCGAGCGTGGTTTGTGGTTCAAAATGACATTTTACGAGGGCGCGTCGCGAGTTCCATTGATGTTGCACGTCCCCGGAATGGCACCTCATCATGAAACGACCCCAGTCAGTAACATCGACGTATGCCCAACACTTTGTGATTTGGTAGGTATATCCATGGATGAAGTCGATCCGTGGACTCAAGGCGAGAGTCTGCTGCCGTTAATCAACGGGCAGAGGCGTGTATCGCCCGTTGCGATGGAATATGCCGCTGAAGCAAGCTATGCGCCGTTGGTATCATTGCGCCAGGACAACTACAAATTTAACCGCTGTGCTCTGGACCCTGATCAGTTGTTTGATCTTGCTAGTGACCCAAATGAATTGATCAATGTTATAGATGATCCAGTCCATGCAGATGCCGCAGAAAAATTTAAAAAAATGGCAAATTCACGTTGGGATTTAGCTCAATTTGATGAGGAGGTGCGACGCAGTCAAGCACGCCGCTGGGTGGTTTATGATGCCTTGAGAAACGGGAATTATTATCCTTGGGATTATCAACCCTTGAAAAAGGCGAGTGAGCGTTTCATGCGCAATCACATGGACCTAAACATGGTCGAGGAAAGGCAGCGTTTTCCTCGTGGAGAGTAAAAAGGACAATACCATGCAGGCAGACTATGTGATCGTTGGCGCGGGAAGTGCAGGATGTGCAATGGCCTATCGCCTCTCTGAAGCTGGAAAATCCGTAATTGTCATTGAATATGGCGGCACCGATGCTGGTCCGTTGATCCAGATGCCTGCAGCACTGTCTTATCCGATGAACATGCCGTTGTATGATTGGGGATACCTCTCTGAACCAGAACCCCATCTTGGTGGCAGGCGTATGGCGACTCCGCGGGGCAAGGTGATTGGGGGATCATCATCAATTAACGGTATGATCTATGTCCGTGGGCACGCCAAAGATTACGATTACTGGGCTGAAAGTGGCGCCGAAGGCTGGAATTATGCCAGCGTGTTACCTTATTTTAAACGTATGGAACAGTGGCATGACGGGGGGCATGGCGGGGATGCATCCTGGCGGGGGAAATCTGGCCCATTGCATGTGTCGCGTGGCCCACGGAATAACCCCTTGACCCTCGCTTTTGTCGACGCGGGGCGTCAGGCGGGATATCCCGTAACAGGTGATTATAACGGCCAACAACAAGAAGGCTTTGGCCCATTTGATGCAACGATTTGGAAAGGCCGTCGTTGGTCTGCAGCGAATGCATATTTGCGGCCTGCTTTACAACGGAAAAACTGTATTTTGGTGCGCGGGCTAGCTCAAAAAGTCGTGATACAAAATGGTCGTGCTACTGGGGTGCAGGTTAAAAAGGCAGGAATGACTAAAACCATAAATGCGAGAGAGGAAGTGATCATTGCAGCATCTTCTATTAATTCTCCTAAACTGCTTATGTTATCAGGCATTGGGCCTGGTAAAGAGTTAGCCAAACATGGGATTGAGATAGTAGCCGAGCGCCCTGGTGTGGGTCAAAATTTGCAAGATCACTTGGAAATGTACATCCAAATGGCCGCAACCCAGCCCGTCAGTCTTTATAAATACTGGAACCCGTTTATGAAGGGGCTGATTGGTGCTCAATGGCTTTTTACCAAGACGGGCATCGGGGCATCTAACCAATTTGAAAGTGCTGCATTTATTCGTTCACAAGCGGGTGTAGAGTACCCGGATATTCAATATCACTTTTTGCCAATTGCTGTGCGATATGACGGGCAAACCGCTTCTGAGGGACACGGATTCCAAGCCCATGTTGGTCCAATGCGGTCTCAATCGCGGGGGCAAATCACGCTCAATAGTGCCAACCCAAATGAAGCGCCAAAAATCCAGTTCAATTACATGTCGCATGAAAAGGATTGGCAAGATTTTAGAACCTGCATTCGTTTGACACGCCAAATTTTTGCCCAAGACGCGTTCTCACCTTATGCAGGGCACGAAATCCAGCCAGGCAATGAGTGCCAAAGCGATGAAGAGCTCGATGCTTTTACCCGCGAAAACGTGGAGTCAGCCTATCATCCATGTGGGACTTGTAAAATGGGTTCAGCCAATGACCTAATGGCTGTAGTTGACCCAGAATGCCGGGTAATTGGGGTTGATGGGTTACGTGTTGCGGACAGCTCTATTTTTCCGCGTATCACCAATGGAAATTTGAACGGCCCATCGATCATGACAGGGGAAAAAGCTGCTGACCACGTTCTTGGACGTGGCATGTTGGCACCAGAGAATAGTGTTCCATGGATCAATCCAGCGTGGAAAACATCTCAGCGGTAAATAAGCCAACATAAA
>Ga0222719_10001324_pt1 | contig 24102 bp, 35 predicted proteins | sample C33_34DmetaG_FD_165039 | JGI IMG/M metagenome (GOLD analysis project Ga0222719, IMG submission 165039) | Estuarine water microbial communities from San Francisco Bay, California, United States - C33_34D | ecosystem: Environmental > Aquatic > Marine > Unclassified | place: USA: California...
ACTAAAAACGATAGTAATATAATTTTATTCATCAAAAGCTCCTGGGCACCACTTATTCTATTCTTTTACCTGAGGAATAAGACTCAGGACTTTATTTATTGGCAGAGGATGTAGGAGTCGAACCCACGCTCGCAGGGTTGGAGCCTGCTGTGCTACCGTAACACTTATCCTCTACTGGTACTCGGTGAGGGATTCGAACCCCCGACAAACGCGTTATGAGCACGTGGTTCTAACCGCTGAACTAACCGAGTATACATGGCTGGGATGGAGGGGCTCGAACCCCCGACAGGGTGATTAACAGTCACCTGCTCTACCAACTGAGCTACATCCCAATCTTGGTGCCCCCAGCGAGAGTCGAACTCGCACGGCCTAAGGCCCACGGATTTTAAGTCCGTTATGTCTACCATTCCATCACAGGGGCAAGTTGGAGCGGGTACCCGGAATCGAACCGAGGTCTTTGGCTTGGAAGGCGATTGTAATACCATTATACTATACCCGCATTAATTGGCGATTCCGAGAGGATTCGAACCCCTGACCCATTGCTTAGAAGGCAATTGCTCTATCCAACTGAGCTACGGAACCATTCATGTTAACGATTATTATATTGCTGTTTGTTTGATTTTTCGAACTTACTTTTATTATAATCGTTTACTGCTTCTTGACGACGTTTCTCTCGAACCACTGGATCAAGTTGCTCATAACCTTTGATTCCCCAATCCTTTGCCCAAGCTGCAGTCATATCTACACTATGTTTACGCATTACATTACTCCTAATTTTTCATAAATCATTTCAACATCAGCTTTAGCAGATTTAACAGTACGCCGGCGAAATGCAGATCGTCCTTTTACGTTAGCTACATATTGTTTACCTTCAGGTTTAATAAAACCCACTACCTGGTAAAATTCATTAGTCATCTCATGATAAACGTAACCATTTTCATGACGATGCTGTTTCCATTTAACTTCCATCATAGACCTAATACCTTACTCACTTCTTTATTAGAAGTAGGAAGCGATTTACCAGAACGTAACCACTCTTCTACTTGCTCAAAATAAAATGCAGCGTCATTATAACCTACACTCAATAATTCTTCCTTCGCAGTACGAAAAAAAGACACTTGCGCCATACCGTCCATAGAAGTCATAGACGCAGGCTTAGATTTAGCAGAACGCTGGAACATAATTTACACACCTTAAACTATTTCAGATACTTATATTATAGGATTATTTTGAAAGTTTTTGTATTGCTTCTGAATTTTTTCTAATTTGTTCGCCGTTAGCATGCGGAGTTGCGTCAATAATAACCTTCTCTAATTTTAAAGAATTGATTCTATCATTATAGACATAACGCCAATGGTAGCTTCCATCAGGTTTGTGAATACCAAAGACTGTTTCTTTTGTACCAACTTTAACGACTAAGCCAGGCATTCCATCCACGATGACTTTATCACCTTCTTTGAATTGACCTGACCACTTGAACTGAAGGCCTTTAGCAATACCTGTAGCTACATCTTTAATAATTAGAGTTACTATTAAAGATGTTAACACCACGAATAATGGTGTTAACAATTCTGCTACATCTAAACCAATCTGTTCCATACACTATTTATTAAATTGAAGCGTATATTGGCGACCTTCATGTGTGAATGTTACTGTGGAATGAGAGTAAATAGTTTTTTGCTCTTCTTCATAACGTGTCTCTACATTACATTTAGGGCCTTTATTACGTTCTGTATTATAAACCCCGCCAAGAAAAGCACCTAAAGCACCGCCATTTTTTTCACCCGGTACATTATTACCGATAGCACCACCAACAATAGCACCTTCAATAAAGCTTTCAATTCCTGATTTACTACTTCCTTGAGTACATACTTCTACAGTATACGGCTTTTTAACAATAACTGTTTTATAATGATCACGGGTTGCTTCTGCCATTGCAGGTGTTGAAATCAACATTGCGGCTATAATAAACTTTTTCATGCTGCCTCCGCATATTCTACAGCTTTTTTCACTGCTTCAATTTTTTTAACGCGAGTTGCACCGTACCAGATAGAGTTAAGACGAGTATCTCCTGCTCTACCTAATTGATGATCTGTTACATAAGTTACAGCATTTAGAGCTGACCACCATGTTCCACGAGCAAACTCTGCGCCTGGTTGTGTATCAATAACATCGTAAGCCATTTGAGCTGAACGTGTAAGTTTGTCATCTTTCTTAGATTCACCAAACACTTCCTGCAAGAACATTTTAAACTGTTCATCAGAAATATTCTTAGATCCTAAGAACTGAGCTGTCTCTTTATATTCATCCATATGCTTAGATGCAAGACCAAGAACTTGCTTTACACCTTCTGGCTCAAACTCTTTGCGATGGTTTAGCTTGACAGCATTTTGTACTGCTTGACCAAGCGAAAGTGTAAGAGTATTATTACATACTACACGTACTGGTGTAAAACGAATATCGACTGCTTGACCAAACTTATGAGGGTTAGAGAAAAGCAAAAAGCCTTCTACTTTATCACCATTAAACAACTCGAAGTCGGATGCAATCTTTGCTAGAGCCCATACACGTTTACCGTCAAACAGTGAACCAGCTGTATGCATTGACATTTGACCAGTCTTACAAAATGAATCAAAGAACTTGAATGCTTCAATATTTTGCACTGGATTCCAATCAACACCTACGATGTCTAGAAGTCGTTCGTCAGATTCACGAACAAGAGCTTGCTTACCTTCTACTTTTTTATCGCTAAACCTACCATAATACATATCAACTTTCTTAACATTCCAGTCAAGTCCAGCTGCTACCATCATTTCTTGAGGAGTCACACCCTCTTCAAGTTCGACACCCAAGCCGTGCCAAGGAGTCTTACCTACATAAGCCATTTGAGCTTGACCGTCTACCATTTCTAACATATGCGCCATTTACATCTCCATTTCAATTACATACTTATTATAACAACAAGTTTATAAAAGTTCTTCTAACCCCAATCTTTTTTATCTTCTTCATTATCCCAACCGTATTTGTAAGCTGCGATTTCTAATTTAGTCATACTATCTTTAGTTACTATAAAGCCTTTATTAGTACCTTCTGGCCAAAAGTGCGGGTTATACATTCGACCATAATAACGATCAGCTGACCCTCTATCTTGCGGAGATCCGTGTTTAGGTATTTTTGTTTTATTGATAATACCATAAATCTCTCTATTGATAATGTTAAAAGGGTTAACAAGATTCCCAAACATCTCTACACCACCGCTATGCGTATCATAATCAAACTCAGACATATTGACTCCAATAACTATCCCACAATTCGTTAATATAGTCAATCTTTTCATTAGTCGACATATGACTAATAAGCTTCATACAATCACCGTTAACAAGATTAAGCATTAGCTCCTCTACATGCTCACAACCTTTAATACGAACGGATACCTCGTCAATAAATTGCTCTTCTAGATCCATCATATACGCTTTCATTTTACCCATTTGCACAAACCCTTTCAATATGAGCTTCAATTTTTTCGTCAGTCCAGGCTTCAAAATCTAAAGACCTAGCATATGATTTACTTACACGATCTGCAGTTATATAATATGCTGACTCTTCTAGTTCAATACGCTTATACTCAGCAAGAGTACCTGAAGGTACACGCTGAGACCAATACTTAATCTCAGTAGCAGCAGGCATCATCCCCATAAAGCAACCAGGCTGCTTAGAGAACTCTTCTGCTTCTGCGCGCTGAGCGTTAATCAAATTTACCAAACCTTGATCTAAAGTATAAGTCATATCTATCTCCTCATTCTATACATATATTATATACTACTTTTTAGCAAAGTGCAACTAAAAAAGGGCTTAGACTGCAACTTTTACATAATAAGTTGAAGATTCTTCATAATAACCTTCAATGTAAACATCAAAATGTTCGATAGTTTCAAAGTCTGAAAAAGCATACTCAGTAGCAAACTCTAAATCTTCTTCATCTTCCATATCGATAAGAGTAGATGATAGAAGAATTTCTTTAACTTCTTCTAATGTCTTTACAGGAAAAGTATCAGTCAAATCTGAGTTAGCGACCATATCATAATCATCGAGTTCACCACGACAACCAATATCTAAAGAATACACACCAGATTCTTTAAAGATAGAAGTGTCTACATTAGGAAACACATCTTCTACTTGTAAAGGTGTCATTTGAGTTAGCATCTCGATTTTGATATTTTTCATAACTTTTCCTTTTTTCTCATTCTATACATATATTATATACACTTTTTTACCAAAAATCAACTAAAAAAGGGCTCTAGAGTTATAATGAAATCAAGTAGTTACGATTTTCATGTCCTTTTTTTTCAGATTTTCTTCTGTAACATTAGGTACATCTAACATAGCTTCTTCTCTTGTTAGGTAAGGTCCAACAGAACCATGTACATAAGGACTACCAGCAGCATCAAATAAGATACCAACAAGCTCATATGCTTCAGTTGTTGAAAAAATAGGCCAGATCTCTAAATGTAGTTTTCTTTGACCCATTTTACATCATCTATGATTTCTTCTGGGTTTGGTTCCCCATGGAAAACACACACTTTTCCACCGTTGGGAATCTCTCTACCAAACATTTGAGAACGATCACCGGCGTGTTTGCCTCTGTGGACCCCTTTTTTATAAGACCACAACCACTCGTCAGGAAAAGCGTTAAGAAAATCAGGATAGTAGTTACAGTAGTGTGAAATAACATTCTGATCGCCGAAAAAATGGATTTGTTTTTGATAGTCTTTCCAAGTCTTCCTGTTATTTATATAGTGCTTGTAAATGCTCGCACTTTGTCGCGAATTAAATCTAAGAACTGACGAGTTATACTCTTTCCCTGGTAAAAGTCCGTTATCTGGTCTGATAAAATCTCTCGTAATACCAAACGAAGGATGGTCAAAAAAACAATCGATATTGTCAACAATAACAACATCAAGATCAAAATATAAAAATTCTCCATCAGGAAGCACTCCAGGGTTAAACATCTGAAGTTTGTTCCACCATCCTACTTCATCCGTATTAAGTTCTACTGTCTTGTAATTGGGGTATCTATCAACTTGGTCAGTTAACACATAAAAGTTAAAATCTTTTGTTGTATTACGTTTCACCATATTGTATATACGGTGTGTGTAATTTACACCATACTTTGTACCCCAGTTTACACAAACTACATTATTCATTTCTTATCCTTGTTGCTGATATATTTTCAACACTCGAATCAAATCTTATTTCTTCTATTTTATAACCAACATCTCTACCATAACATATATTTGTAATATTTGGAACACTGATAATAGTATAACAATCGGTGGTGATATCTTCTGCGGTCAATTTCTCTACTATATGCATGACTCTTTCATTTATATCATAAGGATTATCACTATCACGATAAGTTGTTCTTAGCATTATAACAACTTGACCGGTTTTTTCTAGTGATTTTTTGAATAATGCTGTGTGACCCGCATGCCAAGGCTGGAATCGTCCTAACATCTGAGCTGTGGGTTTACCCCAATCAAACGCCATTATAACCTACAGATTCTCTAACAATATCTTTTTCTGGAAACTCTGCCCAATACAGTTCATAAGCTACCGCGTCTTCTAAACATTCAAACTGATGCTGCACACCTGGTTTGACTTTTGTGTAATCACCTGCGCCTAAAATTGTTTCATCAACGAGATCGTAATCGTTCTGCCAAACACGAATTAGTAATTTTCCTGATTCAACAAAAAAACCATTCCATTTATACTCGTGCATATGTTTTGAACAAACACCACCTGCTTTAGTTTCAATGCGATGAAACTCTAATACACCATTACGTTCTACTAACTCAGTAGTACCCCATACTTTACCTGCAATCATTTATTCTCTCCATAGTAAATTATCTGCTTTAAATCTTCTCATCTTATAACCCATATTCATTAACAATTTAATTGAATCAGTTGCTTCTTTTCTTTTGTTTTCTAATAACACAACAGGTGAATATTTTTTTATTGTTTCTAAAGAACCTTGAATTACAGCGTTTTCATGTTGTTCTGTATCTATTTTTATAAGACTAACATCTAAGAAGTTATAAGAATCTAGTGTGTTAATTTGTACTTCATACGTTTTTAAATTAACTCTTTTATTCCATTTACTTCTTCTCGTCGTGTCTATTGTACTAAAATCTGATCTTCCGTTTGGTTCAAATAGAATAGCTGTACCATCTGTGTTTGATAATGCTTCCTTATGTAATACAACATGAGAAGTATCATACTGTAAAATATTTTCTTGAAACATTTCAATTGCATTGGGATTTGGCTCAAAGCAATGTATAGTATCGAAATATTCTAACATAGGAATAGTTGTCAAGCCAACATTAGCTCCAATATCTATATACACTCCTCTGTTTTTTATTAGAGGTAATACATTATTAATTAATACTTTAGCACTCATGTATCTTAATTAAACCTTCTAAGATTTTTTTCATATCTTTTAATTTGACCATGTTTGGTCCGTCTGATGGCGCGCCATCAGGATCTGGGTGCGTTTCCATAAAGAAACTTCTGACTCCAACCGCAGCTGCTGCTCTCGCAAGTGTTGGTACGTACTCTCTATTTCCGCCCGACGAAGAGCCGTTTCCTCCAGGTTTTTGTACACTATGCGTTGCATCAAATACCACTGATGTACCAGGAAAATTATCAAGCATATATTTAACACCAGTAAAATCATTAACAAGAGTATTATATCCAAAACTAGTACCTCTCTCTGTTATCCATACTTCTTTAGCACCTTTAGTTTTACTTAATATACCCGCTACATCCCAAGGTGCAAGAAACTGTCCTTTTTTAATATTAACAATAAAGGGTGAATTGCATGCGGTTGTAATTAAGTCAGTTTGCCTACACAAAAAAGCTGGGATTTGTATTACATTAATAACATCAGCGTAAGATCTCTCAATTTCCCAAACCTGTTGTTCTGTGTGTACGTCTGTAAGAAATTTTACTTCTGGAAACATAGTTTTGATATTTTTAAAGTCATCTAAAGTTTTACTTAACCCATGACCTCTTACACCATCTATTGATGTACGATTAGCTTTATCAAAACTAGCTTTAAAAATAAAATCAATATCAAGATCTTTACAAATAAAATATAACGATTTGCATATCTTTAAAGACTGTTCGTATGATTCATGTTGACATGGTCCTGCAATTAATCTCATCTTCGTTCGATATCCAATTCTGTTAACTCATCACCAAACCAAGTTTCGATAATCTTAGCCGGCTCTTTACCTTTATTGCTAGGTTTATGCCAAACCATTTTACCAATATCAAAGCTTTGAGTAGGTATAATAAGATCACTTCTCTTGACACCCATCCATTCTGTTTCCATAGATACTTGACCTTGTACAACGTGCCAATGTTCTGAGCGTTTGCTATGTCTTTGATCTGATAAAGATTTACCTGGTAAAATAGTAAGTTCCTTAACAGCCCAACCATCACCTTCGTCTAGCACTCTGTACCAACCCCAAGGTCGTTCAGTTTTAGGCGCTTTCCAGTCCTCTAAAATCCATGAAGAACTATTAGCTTTATTTTTACCACCAACAGCAAATTTAAAATCAACTTCAAACTCAAAACTAGCGTCCATTTCTGGAATGTTTTTATTTGTTCTATCTCCACCGTTCATAAAGATAAGTTGACTATCAGGGAACATCGCTGCGGCTCTTTCAATTAGATCACATGCTGTATCATCGTCATCTGCAAAATCTGTAGCATAATTTACATCATGCATAGCTTTAATAATACGAATGCGTTCATTAAAAGGCATAAAATATCTACCTTTTTTTCTTGCGAGCCATTCATCTGAATTAACACCAACTAATAAAAAATCACAATGAGCTTTAGCAGCTCTTATGTAGCTAATGTGACCTGAATGAACAGGATCAAATCCACCTGAAATAATACCTATTCTCATAACCCAAACATCTCCTTCAATTCTTCTTGCCACAAATCACTGTGCGGACATTTTCTGTATTCTGGAAACCAAGGACCTCCATCAGTGTAATGAATAAGGATTGGTTGTTCTTCTACGTAGTCATAATAACCTGATAAGAAATTAAACTTTACAGGTAGTTTACCGATCTTATCTTCTGCCCATAACATTCGATGCAAATACATAGGTGTTTCTGTATTAACTACCTCCGGAGTAAGCATTTTACATTTAGCGTTATTAAACACCATTACAGAAGACCAGTTTTTTCTAGGATAGATATGTTGCATTTGCCCATCCATTTTCATTTTTGATTTAGGGCTGTAATCGTGTTGTACACAAGATACAGGGTTTGTTAACGCGTCTTGAAACTCTAACACAAACTCCAAATCTTCTAAACAAACCATATCACAATCCATAAACAGAGAATAACCTTTATAACCGCTCAAAAACGGAACAAGAAATCTAGAAATAGTAAACTCTGTTGATCCTTTTTTATCATCTTCCCTAGTATAGATACCCTTCTCTCTTAGTTCATATAGTTTAAGAGGTATAACTTCGATGTTAGGGTTGTGTTTAAGAATAGAATGTTTAGCTACTTCATAAGCAATATCTTCTCTGCTATCCCACCCAATAAAAACTTTTAAATTTGTTGGCATTTGCTATTCTCCATTGCAATGTCCCATGCTTCAGGTAGTTCATTTCTTTCGAACGATGACCAGGTTAAATTATCAAATACAGCCATTCTGTCAGGTTCTTGTAACATTTTACTAGTCTCTAAATCTTCTATCTGTTTAGAAGCTAGTTTTGCTGGACACCACCCTAAACTAATAGTTGGTACACCCATTTGCATAGCTTCAAGCGCCGCTGCTGATCCCCAAGTAATAACACAATAAGCTTCGCTAATTTGATCTCTTAACGGTCTTGCTTTGCGTCCTTTAGCAGGTTTACCTCTAACCATTATATCTTTATCTGTATATTTGTTCACATTATGTGCAATATAATTTAAAAAATCTCTTAACTCAAACGTGTCCATATAAGGCGGAGAGGGGGGTAATACAAGGATTGAGCTACCTTTACCCCCTCTCCATGGCTGTAGTTGCATGCCATAATTGAATCTTCTGCCTTCTCTAAACGTAATTGGAGCTGTGGCATTTAAAATAACTCTTTTATACTTTCCTAGATATCCATTATCCATACACATCCAAGGAATATTTCTTTTCATTGCTCTCTTAATTACGGTATCCATACCTCTCAATACACCATGAACAGCTACACACTGAGCATCTCCAGGGAGAACAGGGTCTTCTACAGGTATATAAGAAGCATTAACATTTTTAGTTAACTCTCTCATATTAGCTGCTTTAATATTTTTATCTAGGTAAGCGCAAATCATGTGATTCTCTCTGGTGAATAACCTTGATCTTTTCTGTTACCTTTTAAATGATCTAGATACTGTCCTAAAGGACCTCTAACAAACGGATGTCTTGATGAACCATCACCTAAATTAATACTTACAGAATGACCTGCTTCTCTTTCAATATATCTTTCTGCTGCCCACCATACATAACTATCATGCCATTCTTCTAATTGAAATAGAGCAGCTTCATCATACATCCATTTCATAAGTTGAAAGTATCTATCATACCACTTATTTTGCGTATCCCATATCATGAAACCGCATTCAGGGTATACATTAGGTCTATTCACCCGTGACCATAGCTTACCTTCTTGTACAATACTGTATAAAAAATCTAAAGGAATATGTTTTGTAGCCACCACGTCAGCGTCACACCAGACAATATATCTTGCATCGGACTTTTGTCTAAAATCATCTACAGAATAATACTTATGAGAAAATCTAGTAGCTTCAAATAAGTATCTTGAACCAGGGGTTACAGGGCCTTCTCTATGAGATCGAGGATCTTCACCGTTAGGTCCTAGTACTTTTTCTTCCCAAGGAGCAGCTATCTCAGAAAATTTATTATATCTTTCACCCACTTCTTCTTCAAACATGCGCCAGGAAACATTACCATAATTAGTAAGAGGTTCTGACATATCTTCGTAGTAACAAGTTAAGTGTGTTTCTTTAGGCCAAAACTGTTGAAATGTTTCAACCATACGTTCACCGTATTTCTCATAACCTTCTCTGTGAAAAGTGGTTACAATATCAAAATCACTCATCTTTACTTTCTACCATTTCGACTAATTTTTTTGAATAATGGTCTGCTGCTACCTGGTATCTTTCTAGCTTTAAAGCTATTCTATCAGCTTCTTGTTTTGTTAGTAAAAACTTATCAAGTAACACTCTAGCATCGTCACTTAAATCTTCAATAATATATTCTTTATTATTAATGTTTACTGTTTGTTTATTTTCATTTTCCATGTGCTTGTACTCTTTCCTTTGAAAAACCTGTAAATTTTCTTCCACCTTTCATGTGGTCGAAATATCGTCCTAACGGACCTGCAACTAACGGGTGTCTTGAATTTACACCATAACCTAAATCAGCGCATTTAATAACACCTTCTTTTTCTAGCTTAAAAGTAGCATAGTCAAAAGCATAACAATCATGCCATTCAGGCATATCAAATATTAAACCTTCCCTATAAACCGAATCATATAACTCACACCATATTTTATGTTGTTCATGTTGCGTGTCCCAAATTAACATCCCTGTTTCTGTAAATTTGTTTCTAATACGTCTATCAGGAAAAGCTACATAATGATCACCCGTAGTTAAATTATCTAACAACTGCATAGGTATATCTTGTAACGTCATTAGATCTGCATCTAAATAAATCACATATCTTGTTTTAGGTTTTTTAAGCTCAGCTAATTGAGCATAAATCTTTTTACTAAACTTAACCGCTTGTCGGGTTGAAATATCACCTGCAGGGTCATCATCAAAAATATCCCTATCATTATATTTTTTTGCAAACTCTTTATCACCAGATACATGTTCATCAAAATTCAAAAGATGCACTCTTTGAGAAGGTTCATAAGGTATATTCTGATCTCCTTCCACGTAAATATAAGCTTGTATATCTTCCGGCCAATGTTTATCGAAGGAAGGTACACTATGCTTACCGTACACGTCCCAATACTTAGTAGGAAAGGTCATAATTACTGAATAATCGCTCATTTTAACTCCGGTATAATATCTATAGTCATAGATTTAATATTAACATATCTAGGTTGAATAGCTGACCAAACTACTGCTCTTGAAACTTCTCTTGGGTCTAGTTTAGCGCCTTCTGTTGTTTCTATCAGCTGTGTATCTATTCTACCCGGTTTAACAAGTGATACTTTACATTTACCACCTACTAAAGACAATTGTGTACAAGCTTTCTCTAAAGCTGTTTTTTCGATAGCATATTTGTTAACAGCTTTCCTGTCTCCGTCGCTGCTTACAGATCCTATATTAATTATATGACATTCTCTATCTTTATTCACATCGTACAACATATATAACAGCTCTGTTTGTGAAAAACCAAATTGAGCATTGTTAATATAAACGTCGAAATCATCTTTAATAAAATTATCTAACCCTTTTGTAAGATCGTATTCTGGTCTATTAAGACCGGTTACCTTAAACTTAGCTTTATTAAAGTCTTTAGCAAGAGCTTTACCCAATCCTCTTGTTGAACCGGTTACGTAGACTTTCATTTAGAATGTCTCCAAATATCTTTTTCAACCATATCTTCAATCATTTGTTCAAATGTCCATTGCGGTTCCCAACCAAGCTCTTTTTTAGCTTTATCAGAACTCGCGTGTAAGGAAACGAGATCATTAGGTCTAATAAACGCGGGGTCAGATACTACATATTTTTCCCAGTTATCAATAGCTGCAGCTTCAAAAGCAACTTTACATAAATCTCTAATAGTTTTCTTTATACCCGTAGCGATAATATAATCTTTAGGTTCATCTTGCTGCATCATCATCCATTGCGCTTTAACAAAATCTTCAGCATGACCCCAGTCACGTTCTGCATCTAAATTACCTAATTTAATTGTATCACTTTTACCGTGATAGATCTGGGCCACACCATCAGTAACCTTACGCGTAACAAATTCAATACCTCTTAACGGTGATTCATGATTGAAAAGAATACCAGCGCATGCAAACATACCAAAACTCTCTCTAAAGTTACGTGTAATATGATAACCATAAAGTTTAGCTACACCGTAAGGTGATGCTGGCATGAACGCTGTCTCTTCTGTTTGCATTCCGTTAATATTATTATTACCAAACATCTCAGATGTACCAGCTTGATAAAATTTAATTTCAGGATTTACTCTTTTAATAACTTCTAAGAAGTTCAATGGACCTAAAGCATCTACTTGTGTAGTAACATGAGCTAATCTCCATGAACTACCTACATAACTTTGAGCAGCGAGATTATAAATTTCATTAGGGTTAATTAATTCAACTACATCAAATAAACTACCTATATCAGTAACATCACCTGTGTGTAAATGTAACCCTTTTTCTCTTAAATCTAAGAAATCAATATTAGAATAATTAGGTACTGAATATCTTTTCATAATACCGTGTACTTCATAATTCTGTTCTAATAAGAACTCAGCAAGATAACAAGCATCTTGACCCGGAAAACCTGAAATGAGAGCTACTTTACTCATACTACATCCTTTATAATTCTACCTACTGCTTCTATTTTGTATTCTAAATCAATACAATCATTACCAATGAAGAAACCATTATCATGAATATAATCAGCGTTAGGGCATTCAGTCTTAATATGATCCAAATGATCAATAACCGGATTTCTCATAAAGTTACCAGCTACGATAGGTCTGCATTCTACACCACATGATTGTAATTCATTAATAACTTGCTTTCTTCTACCTTCAAGAGCTTCTGTGCACACAAGACCAAAACCAAACCAACTACTATCACCGAGCTCACTTTGTAAATGCATATAAGGTTTTGCTAAATGCTGTTTAGCAATTTTTGCATTTTCTCTTCTTATTTCTAACATTTTAGTCCATTTTTGTAATTGAACTTGACCCACTGCTCCAGACATCTCTAAAGGTCTTACAGTATAACCAGGTAGTACAAACTTGAAACTATCTTCAAAGTCATCACCGGTTTTGTTTAACAAACTATTTTTTTCGGGTAGATCTCTGATCCATCCATGAGCTCTAAGTGGTAACAAATACTCATACAAATCATCATCATCTGTTACAACCATACCACCTTCCATTGTTTGCAGGTGATGGCTAAAAAAGAAACTATATGTACCCATTTTACCAAATGTTGCGCATTGCTTACCGTTTAGTTTAGCTCCTAGACTTTCACAATTATCTTCAAGTAATATAATATCATTACTATCACATAATTTTTTAAGCTCATCTAATGGACAAGGATTACCTAATAAATTTACAGCAAAAACACCAACTGTATTTTCATCAATATTATCTTTTACTGTTTGTACATCTAAATTATATGTTAACGGGTTAACATCTACAAATTTTAATACAAAATCATTCTGATGAACTGGAAAAAAAGTAGTTGACCAGCTAACTGCAGGTACAATAATATTAGGTTTTTTACCTTTTTTTGTAGACGTGTCAAATTTAGGATGTAGTTTCAAGGCAGCTAGCATAATAAGATTCGCAGATGAACCGCTATTTGTCATAACTGCATGCTTTGTACCCATGAAGTTTGCAAACTGTCGTTCGTATTCTTTTACTTCAGGTCCCATAGTGTATCTACCTGATTTAATAACTCTATTAAGAGCTTTAATCTCTCTATCATCCCACGTGTCGCTAGATAAACCATAATTAATCATTAATCAATTCCGCTTTCTGTAAATAGTAATTTAACCAATCAGGGTTAGCCATTTCATCAACAGTCCAACTCGTATATGACCAATTATAAAGATTTTGCAATCTTTTGTCCCAATTAATCTTATCTAAGCTGTTTAATAAGCTTAAATCGTGTTCACACGCATCATAGACAACACATCTTTTATCTAAAGCGAATGTAGGAATACCTTCTGTAATAGATTCACATGCTGCTGAGGAACTATGAGTCACCACAGCACCTGCTTGTCTAATAGAGTCGATAACTTTTCTGCGCTCTCTATCAGCATGCTCAATTAAAATATTATCGAAACCTTCTGCAATCATAGCTGTTGGGTTACGATCTAAATTTGGATGGGATCTAAGAATAATCTCTTTATCAGTAATGTCTCTTATTTGTTTAACTATTTTTCTTGCGTAAGAATAAAACGGTAAGTTATCATCATATTGCCACCCTCTTTCTGATTGCAGCAAAAACAGAATAGGTTTATCATTATCAATAACAGGTTCTTTTTCTTCAAACTGAAAAGCTTCTTTTAACCATTCAAAGCGTTGTGAATCTGAATTTTCGTTTAAAAAGTTACCAGTTCCTACACAATCACCTAACCCCACTCTAAACATATATGTTTCAGAACTATCCATTCTGTTACGAATGTAAGTAGAAAATAAAGCGGAATCAAGAGAAAAGATAGGAGTACCGTTATCTCTATGTTGTTGTATAGAGATAGCTCTTTCAGTATCCATCTTACGTTTAGTTATTGATCCAAATACAAAGACAGCGTCAGCTTCTTCTTGTACAATCTCATGACCTGCTTCTGATATAGAAGCTTGAATTGCATGAAACGCAGCAGTAATAGGATTAGAAAGTAAGTGTCGCTTACTAGCTTTAATTGTGGAGAAATCGCATTGAATTTTCATAACATATACCTTCGCGCATCTCTTTAATAGAGTATTGTTTGTATGCTAAATTGTAAAAGAGATGCTCTCTATCATAATATTGTGGAGTATTTATATTGGAAAGACCCCTATTTGTACACCAGGCACTAGGAGCAAGATCACTAGTACTAAAAACAGGAATACCAGAAGCCAACGCATCCACTGCAGTAATTGAACCGCTAACAACAACGGCAAAGCAATTATCAAAATCGGAACTAAGAGGGACATCAGCAACGTGAGGACCACTAGTTCCCGCTTTCCTCGGCTTGTATCTGACTTTAATTGGTCTTTTGGTATATCGTTTGAGTTCATTGTAAGTATCCTCAGCCCATTTATCACTAGTTTTATTATGCATAAATTTTGTCATAGTGTCTGAAGAAGGACATAATAAGATATGATCTCCTTCCATATTCCACGGTTTAATATCTAAATTCCATTTCTCAAATCTATCTGATGGTACTTCGAGTTTTCTATTATCATGTAAACCTTCATAACACCAGCGCCAATAAGTATTATCCCAATCTTCGTTATTAGGATCATACCTACCGTTGTACGGCATATCGCAGAAAATGTAAGGCGCTTTCATATACTCGGTATTATTACCAATAAGGCCCCACAATACAAATCTATCATAAGTATGAGAATTAATTTTTGCATCAGGCCAACCTTCTTCTAAAGCAGAATAAATTCTACTCATCTTAGGTGATTGTCTTGGCATTACCAGAGATAGTTTTTGAGACGATTCCATGGTTTTCCTTCTGCAATTTCTTCCGGCCACCATTCAATATGAGTTAGTTGTTGTAACCACAAGTTTCGATCTAAGCGGGGTGGATCTTCAATATCGCGCCAATTTCTAATTGACATCGGATACGCAAAAGATTGACACCCTGTAAATGTATGTACACCCCTAATAGTAGCTTCTATAGCTGGATTTGATGAATGATTGACTACACACCAAGACCTATCTAATATGTCACTAAAGTTAAAATTATCAGCTACACCTGTATGTTTTGGAACGTCAAAATAAACGTTTTTATTTTCTTTAGCAATAGTAGGGAAGTCTGTAATTCTATCTCTAGGATGAGGTCTAATAACAATATCACGTTCACTGTATTGTCTAATTTCTCTTACAGCATTTCGTACATATGTTTCTACTGTAGGCATAGAAGACCATTGATGAGAGTCAGGGCGTTGTGTTGCTATAGTAATAAATTGACCATCATCTTTCCAAGGCTGTAACTCTAAACCAAATTTAGATACCCTGTCTATTTCTAGATTGTTTTTATTTGCAAATTCAGCGCCGTTATTAATACCGTTGATACCAACACGCCAAGTCTCGTTACGTTTAATTGCACCAACTTCTAGAACTATGATTGGTTTGTCTTGTTTGGTAAAGTGTTCCCAAACTTGACGATTTGGTTCCATTCGTCCTGCAAATAGTATTGACCATATGACTGCAACGTCTGCGTCCATGTCGTTGTATACGATGGATTCGTCACAACCTTCTGCAAAGGAATCAAAGACTGGTTTTGAGTTGAGTGCGCCATAATTGGTAAAAAGTGAGACTCGCATTTAATCATTATAATCACTTAGGGTAGTTTTTTAAATTAACAATAGTTTTTCTTTGTTTGTCTAGAGGATCTGAAGCTAGTTTTTTCCCACCCGGGCCATCTGATGCAGGGTCACCTTTTTTAAGTTGACCTGATTTAGTAAAGTACGTACCTGTAGGAGCTTCTTTTGTTTCTCTATAAACATCCATTGATCGTTCTCTTTTCTTTGAACTGCTTGGATATTTAGGACCTTTATAGTTAGGATTAGGTACTTTAAGATTCGGTTGTTTACGATCTACAACTACAGGTTTAACCGGAGTTCTTTCTTCCAATTCTTCCTCTTGTTCTTCTTCAACAGGTTTAACTTTTGCTAAATTAAGACGTTGAATAGTTTCTCTAAATGCTTTAGTACGCGTATCTAGCTCTTGTTCTTCTTTAAGTCCTAATTTCTTCATATACATCATTTTAGTGTGCTTAGGCATTCCTTGAATAAGAAGTCTTACACTATCTTCTTCACCGTCTTTAATCATAACTTTAAATGTTTTAAGGACTTTTTGATCAATACCTTCAGTAACTGTAGATAACTTTAAATTTAATTCTTCTTTTTGTTCTGCATTTAATTTTGCAGCAATAGCCATCTGACGTTTTTTAGCCACTGATTTACCCTGGAATTGAGGTGCGTCTGACTTTTTAAAATCATCAATAACATCGCCCATATCTGCTTTTTTCATATCCATTTTTTCTTTAAGAAAAGGATTATCTCCTGTTAAAACTGATGTATTAGACACTTCTTCACTCCTTAACATGTTCCATCTCGCTTGCTGTAAATACTTATCTCCAAATGTCATTTCTGCATCTTGTCTAGAGATAGGAATAACCTCATCTACCATATCAGGTCCTAGCATTTTCTTTACTAGGCGACCTACTTTAGCGCGAGTCTCACCAAACATAATCATTGGTGGGTTATCGTTATGCATGCGTACGTAAAATAATTTCATGTATTATTTATTATTTTTTCGAATCTTTTATTTTAGAGAAATTACCATCTTTATAGTATTCTATTAAAGATTTAAACCTATCACCGTTTTGACTTTTATGAGATATAACAAACACATTCGCGTTTTCTAGACCGCCAAGTATATCCCACAACACATCTGTCGCTTCTGCATCAAGAGAACTATCACCTACTTCATCCATAATAAGAAGATTAGTATTAATAGAGTTTTTCAGTTTAGCAATTTCTCTCCATGTAAACATAAGAGCAAGATCAATTCTCATCTTTTCTCCTTCTGAGAAAGATGCGTAACTAAACGTATCTCTATAACGAGATTTTATAACCTCATTAAATGATTCATCGAGATGGAATGAATAATTAGCACCCATTCTGTCTAAGTACTGGTTAATTAATTGGTTCATAACTGGTAAGTATTGTTTAATAATCTTAGCTTTAATGCCATCATCTTTAAGAAGAATCTTACAGATTTCATAATAATGTTTCGTTTCAACATAATTATGTGACTGTCTTTCTAAGAATTTAAACTCGTTATCAAACTTTTCTAAGTCTTTCTGAGCTTCTTTTAACGAGGTTTCATCTGATTCTTGTGTACGTACTTCGAGATTACCATACAGTGTAAAGAGAGCTTTCTTCTGGTTAACGAGGTCTTTACGTATTTCGATAATCGAATCATATTGCGTTTTTACTTCTTGTGCTTCTCTAATTTTATCTTCTAATTTTTGATACGTGGTTAAAACAACAGGTTTCAAATTCTCAAGCTTATCAACTTCTTCTTGTAAAACATTTACTTGTTTTACCTTAAGGTTTTGATCTATATCTTGTTCACAAACATAACAGTGATCGTGGTTATTATAAAATTTAAGACGACCTTCTACTTCAGCGCGCTTAGCTTTTATCTCTTGACCTTTATATTTAGCACTTGATAACTTATCTTGTAAATCAGTAATATCAATAAGTTCAATTAAATTAATTTCACTATCTGTATGTGTTATTTTTTCTTCGATAAGCGAGATCTGACCATCAATTTTTTTCTTCTCTGCAATGATCTTTTCTTCTGATTCTTTAGTTCTGTTAACTAAATTATTAATAAGACCTTTTTGACCCGATATTTTAGTCTTTGCTATTTCTTTCTGGTATTCATTATCTTTGATATCTAATTCAATATTTTGTAATCTATTCTTAAGTATAGTATTCATTTTTGAGAATACAGTAATATCTAAGATTTCTTCAATAATGACTCTACGATCATTTGTAGGTAAATCCATAAACGATTGATACCTTGCAGAACCTAGAATCACAATTTGCGTAAACGCTTTATAGTTAAGACCAATAATATCTTCTAATCTTTTTTGATAGTCTTTAATAGCCGCATCATGAGGCATGATTTGACCGTTACGATAGATTTCAAATTTATTAGGCTTAAGACCTCTAACAACTTTATAGTCTGTTTCGTTTACTGTAAATTCAACTTGTACCTCTAAACCTTTTTCATTAACAGTATTCATTAACTGTGGTTTATTAATATTACGATACGGTTTACCAAAGACACCGAAACATAAAGCATCTAGTATGGTTGATTTACCAGATCCATTTTGACCAGTAATAAGAACTGAAGGTACTCTATTGAGTAAAATCACATTCGGAATATTACCAGTAGATAAAAAATTCTTATAAGATACAGTCTTAAAAACTATCATTCATCCATACTCATTGCTTCGTCATATATTTCTATCATAAGCTTTTTTATTGATTCTTTATTATTATCTGTTGCAACGTCTTCAATATATTCACCAATAAGTTCTGTAGTAGAAGATAAATGAATAATATCTTTAACATTTTCTTGATTATACTCTTCAAACGATTCTAGAATTTTTAACTCAAAAGGTGATTGAAAATTAATTTTATCTACAAATCTCTCAAAATCTTCGAATAATGTTTTCTTCTTTACATTTATTTTAACATATGAATTTTCTAAGTTTTCGGCTTCTCTATCAGGTTTATCATCCCACACAAACCTATTAAAGTATCTTAGATTATTTTCAATAAACTCCCATGAGTTGTCTGTTGTATCTAAAATCCAAAAACCATGTTTTGTATAAGCATCATTCCATGTTAACTGGTAAGGTGTACCTATATAGTGTACGTTCTGTTGTTTAGATTGCGTATGATAGTGACCTGATATTACTTGATTCCATTCTTTAAAGTCACTATACTTAAGACCGTCTCTAGATATAGCACCAGGATGCATTAGCGCTCCTTCTATCTCAAAATGTCCTACTAGAAGATCACCACCTTGCTTAACAACATTTAATATAGTTTCATAATTCTCCTTACACATCCAAGGTACAAGAGTAATGTTAACACCGTCAAATTCTAATGTTGTAGTTACATCATAATAATTCATCCACTCTTCTGTTAGAATCTGTTGTGGTGAATTATTATCTAAGGAGTTTCTTAAAGGTATATCATGGTTACCAATAATACCATGCGTCGTTACACCAAGTTCTTTTGCTTTATTAACATACACTTCTCTTTGAAATGCCATGGTTTGTAGATTAATCCATTTACGATTATCAAAATAATCACCAGTTTGAATAACTGTTGTGATACCATATTTTTCAATAGAAGGCCAAAACACTTCATTATAAAAACGACCTTGCCAGTGTTGAATAATTTGATTAGAGTTACGAGCACCGAAGTGTGTATCACCTAAAAACGCAATTTTCATTATTAATCTTCCTTTGGACGAAGCGGTGTACCACCTGTATAAGCTTCTCTTGATTCTTTTGTATAACCTGTACGTAAAGAAAAACCACCTTTACCTTTTTCTACTTTTTGACTTTGTAGTTCTTCTAATTTTTGATCCGCAATGGAACGAGCATGCTGATCTGATACATCAATAAATTCCTGATTACCCATAACAGAAACTTCTGCTTCTTGAATGAGTTTTAAATTAAGCTCATATTTCTTTTTTTCATTTTTAATAGTCTGGATCATATGACTAAATAATATTTGTGTTACATATGCAAAGCCATTATCAAATCTTTCGCCATCAAAACGATACATATATTTCATAGCGCCTAAAATTGCGTTTTGCACCATCTCGTCTCTATACATATAACCTTTAAAGCGCGGGGTAAGAGATAGTCTATTAGACATTTTATACACACATTCACCTAGATAACGAGACATTTGTGGTCTCTCTTTACCTTCAGCTAATGCTTTTTTACACGCTTGGCTATACTCGTCAAGTGCTAATGTAAACTCAACATTATTTACATAATGAGCGTCGCCGGGTTTTTGTCTGGTTCTTTTTTCTGTCATAGGTCAATAGTGTTGATCTTGTAATCAAACTCCTCTGTAGTATAAAACTTAAAGCGTTCATTAGAATGTCTTAATGCAAAATTATCTCTTGATTTATATTTTAAGTCATCTATAATATCAAACACAGTAGCTTTTTGTCCGTTATCCGACTTACGTAAGATACGTCCTATTGATTGTAATACTTTTATTTTAGATTTGGTAGGATGTGCAAACACCAAATTATGAAGGTTACGTATATTAACACCAGTAGAGAATACGCCGAGTGACGCAACAATAATAACGTCATTAGATTCTGCCATTTGTCTAACAGCTTCACGCGAGTCTTTATCTGTCTCTCCTGCAACATAATATAATTGTTTTTCTGTGTCAATCCTATCAAAGATATCTTTGCCATGATCTAACCTTAAAAATACTACTAACGTGTTACCTGGTAATGTAGATGCCATTTTAGCTATAAGACTATTTCTTTTCTCATGTGTTACAATGAATTCTACCTCTTCATTATAAGTCATATCTTTTACTTTTTTGCGATCACTCTCTTCGTAACGAAGTTGAAGTAATCGAATATTCATCTGTGATACTTGATCACGTTCCATTAACTCTTTTGTGGTAATAAGTTTATGTACAGAACCAAAAAGTCCTTTTAACACCAACTCGTGCGTCTTAGCTTCTTGTAATGTTCCTGTAAGTCCTATTCTATCAGGACATATTAACATCTTATTCATAATTGATTGAATAGATTTAGCTTGCGCGTGATGTACTTCATCTACAACTACTGAACCAAACTGCGCATACCAGCTAGCTGGCATTTTATAGATAGATTGCCATGTAGATATAACAACTCTTTCTTCAGTTTCTTTCTCAACACCACCAGTAATACCATGCATGTTAACAAACTTTCCATTAGAGTAATCTTTAAAGTCACTCATCATTTGACTTACTAATGAAACTGTAGGTACAATAATAAGAATTTTTCTATCGTGTGTTTCTAACCACCATCTAATAAGAGCATATATTATAAGAGACTTGCCTGATGCTGTAGGTGATAATAATAAACACCTTTGCTGTGTTATAGCTTTCTTAAACGCTTCTCTTTGATAGTCTCTCATCTCAATAGGTTCCCCTTTTGAGAATGGTTTAAGTACATCTAAGAATTTATCTAAGAAGCTATCATCAGATGATTCTTTACCAGGGAAGTTATATTGACTACCTTCGAAGTAGCACTCAACATCCATATCTTTAGCAAACTTAGTTATATCCCCTGTTAACCCTGCATAGATCGTGCTCTCCCTTAGGTTAGCTAGTCTTATCTTACCATCCCAATACTTACTTCTATATTGAGGTGTAAATTCAGCTCCAGGTACTTTAAATGTAAAGTAATCACTTAACATTCTTAAGTCGCTTTTATCACCTTCGAATTCAAGGTATACGTCGTTTTTTTTACGAAATGTTATCATAGACTTCCAGAAGTAAATCTAACCCAATCGATTGCATTTTTGATTGATTGGTTTCTCCACTTAATTTGCTCAAGTATATGATTGAGACCTTCAAGTAGAATGTTTATATACTCTATTTTCTGTTCAATTGCAACTACTTCAGGATCAGTATTGACATGTTTATCCACACCTGCTTTAGTCTTAAGTTTGAGATCAAAAGGCTTTTCTTTATAATCATCAGCAGTAGCTTGACCTGAATAATAGAGTTCTTTTTCTTTTTTGAGACCTTCTAGTTTATGATTAATTGCAATTTTACGTGCTTTTAAATCCATAAGCATTGTTAGGTACTTATGATGTAATCTAGGCGCGTCAGTAGCTGCAGAATCAAGCGCTGTTTTATCAATAGGTGCATCTTCTTCCCACATAGATAAAAGCTCTTCATGTGTTAACATTTTTATAAACCTTTACATAGATCTCAACACCTACATTATAAATAGTTTAATGGTTAAGTTCTTAACTATATCCAACCAACCTCCAGCCAGTAATGGCCATGGAGGTTTTTTTATTTTATTCCCAGGAGAATTAAATTAATGGCACGAGCTAAAAAGAAAGAGACTTTCGTTAAAGAAATCCAATCATCATCTGCTTTCCATATACAACCTAAGAATCCTACACAACAATATCTTTTAGACTGTATTGATCAATCTGTTATGACAGTTTGTATTGGTCCTGCAGGTACAGGTAAAACATTCTGTACAGGTATGAAAGCAGCTCAATTGATACTTAAAGGTGGTTACGATAAAATAGTGCTCACAAGACCTAATGTTGCAACTGGTAGATCATTAGGTTATTTTCCTGGTTCTGTAGAAGAAAAGATGACACCTTGGCTTAAACCTATTATGAATGTATTACAAGATGGTTTAGGAAAAGGTCGTTATGACTATATGTTTTCGAAAGAACAAATTCAAATTCAACCTATAGAGACGATCAGAGGTAATTCATTCGAAGATTGTATTATCATTGTAGATGAATCTCAAAACCTAAACATGTCTGAGATTAAAGCTATTACAACTCGTATTGGTGAAAACTCTAAACTTATCTTATTAGGAGACCCAGCACAATCAGATGTGCATGATGGTGAAGCGTTAGATGAATTTGTTGAGATGTGTCATCACTATGGTATAGAGGCACCTATTGTAAGGTTTACAACTGATCATATTGTTCGATCAGATATAGTAGCTCAATTAGTAAAGATGTTTGCTAAAAATAACATATAAGAAGAGGGGCTTAAGCCCCTTTTTTTAAATTTTTTCTTCGTATAACTGAACATTTCCAAAACTAGTGTATGAACCATTCGATGGAAAAGTAGTACTGAAAACAAAAGAAGTACCATCTGCGTTTGTAGATATACCACCTTCGCCATGGCGGCCGTTATATACAGCTTGGTATGGATATATTTTTTGCCCATAAGAATCACCATTGCGATGTGGGTATATTGTCCATGTAGAATCTACTAATTCATAAACTGAAATTGTTCCTCGAGAATAATCGCGTACCGCAGTAATAAAAACACGTGTACCAGCACTGTTAATTGCAACTCTAAATCCAAATTCGTCACTATAGTCGCCATTAATACTAGCTTCTAGTGACCAAGTCGATCCAGACCTAGAATAAATATAAGCGGAACCAGAACTACTATAATTACCACCGGTACCAGGATTTTCGGGCGCGCCAACAATAACTTTAGTACCACTAGAATTAATAGCGACATCGTGGCCAAATTTTCCACCAGCATAATTTGCAGGATTAGTTAACTTAGCTTGTTGTGTCCAGGTTGATCCAGACCTTGTAAAGATATAAGCACTACCAGTACTAGATGGTGCTTGCGATCCTACAATAGCATAGTTACCATCACCATTTATTGATACTGAGTTACCAAAATTATCTTTTGCTTGTAAATCAGATGGTGTTAGTTTAGTTTGTTCAGTCCAAGTAGAACCTGATCTACTAAAAATGTACGCGGAT
>Ga0222719_10001325_pt1 | contig 24100 bp, 20 predicted proteins | sample C33_34DmetaG_FD_165039 | JGI IMG/M metagenome (GOLD analysis project Ga0222719, IMG submission 165039) | Estuarine water microbial communities from San Francisco Bay, California, United States - C33_34D | ecosystem: Environmental > Aquatic > Marine > Unclassified | place: USA: California...
AACTTTGGATGAACTGCGCGAACTATCCCAAAACCTCCATCAAAGAAATATGAAATTCATCATGGATCAGGTGGCCAATCATTGTGGTCTAGAACATTGGTGGATGAAAGATTTGCCGTTTAAAGATTGGGTTAATTATCAGAAAAATTTTGAAACCCATGCAAAGAATTGGACTGATGAGGTGACTATACACTCCAATCATCGACGTACTACCAACCAAGACCTTTATGCGTCAAAAATCGATCAGCAGGGTATGGAACACGGCTGGTTTGTTAAAGATATGCCGGACCTCAATCAGACGAATCCCTTTATGGCCAACTACATCATTCAAAATAGTATATGGTGGATCGAAACTTTGCAACTCAATGGTATCCGACAAGATACGTATCCCTATCCCAATAAGAATTTTATGGCAGATTGGGCCGCTGCCATTATGACCGAGTATCCAAACTTTAGCTTGGTAGGTGAAGAGTGGAGTTACAACCCTTTATTGGTGGCTTATTGGCAAGATGGTCATCCTAACAATGATGGCTATCAATCTCATTTGAAATCTAGTATGGACTTTCCCATGCAAAAGGCAATCATTGATGGTATCAATCAGGAGGAATCATGGAATTTTGGTTTTGTAAATACCTATGAAGGTTTGGCTAACGACTTCGCTTATGCAGCTCCAAAGGACCTCTTGGTGTTTTTGGACAATCACGACATGAGTAGAGTTTACACCCAAATGGGTGAAGATATCATCAAGACTAAAATGGCTTTGGGCTATCTGCTTACCATGCCTAGAATAGTGCAGCTGTATTATGGAACAGAAATTTTAATGGATGATTCCTCCAATCCAGGGGATCACGGTTTGATCAGAACAGATTTTCCTGGAGGTTGGCCAGGAGACCAAGTGAATGCCTTCACAGGTAAAAACCTAAGCGATGCACAAAAGTCGATGCAATTATTTACACGCTCACTGCTAAATTACCGAAAAGACAGTAAGGCCATTCACAACGGCACAACTACTCACTTTGCCCCTGAGAATGGCGTTTATGTTGTCTTTAGAATGGCTGGCGAGGAGACTGTAGTTACTATTTTGAACAAAAATGAGTCGCCGTTTGACATTGATCTTAACCGTTTTTCGGAAATAGATTTGACGGGGAAAACCCTGAGGAATATTGTTTCAAATGACAAACTAATATGGTCAGATTCTCTTCGTTTAGAGGAAAAGGGTGTTGTGATACTCACAACTGATCTAACCACAAATACCGATTAAGCATGTCTCGTTTACTATTCCTGCTATTATTTGTTTCATTCGTTACAAATCATGCCATTAGTCAAAACATCAAAGTTGTTTCGGCAGAGTTAAGTCTGGCAGGGGGACAAATCCAAAGAATCCAAAAGTTCCCCTCTGAATTTGTAACACCCAGAAATATTGATATTTGGTTGCCAGAGAATTACACCAAAACAAAGTCCTATGCTGTACTGTATATGCACGATGGCAAAATGTTGTTTGATCCTTCGGACACATGGAACAGTCAAGAATGGGGAGTAGACGAGGCGATGGTAGCTTTGACGGCAAAGGGTTTAATCAGGGATGCTATCGTTGTTGGGATTTGGAATGTGCCTGAGCAACGGCATGCCGATTATTTTCCTCAAAAAGCATTTGAATTTTTATCGGAAAGTGATCAAAGGAAAGTGCTTGATGACGCAGGGAAGTCCAATCTCAGCATATCGATGAAGTTTTCTGCAGATAATTATCTCAAGTTTTTGGTCAATGAATTAAAACCTTTTATAGATTCAAATTATTCAACCTTAAAGGACAGGAAAAACACCTTTTTAGCGGGATCAAGTATGGGAGGATTAATTTCTATGTATGCCGTTACTGAATACCCTATGGTTTTTGGAGGGGCTGCCTGCTTGTCAACACACTGGCCTGGGGTTGCGCCTGCTGATAATAATCCTGTCCCTGAGGCAATCTTTAAATATATAGAGGCCAACTTTCCCAATGCCTCGGATCATAAAATGTATTTTGACTATGGAACTGAAACGCTGGATGCCTATTACCCGCAATACGCTTCACTTTTGGACAGCATCTTTGTTTTAAAGGGTTATGGACAAGAAAATTATCTGAATCTCAAATTTGAGGGCGATGCCCATGATGAAAATTCTTGGCGGAACAGAATTGAAGTGCCTTTAACCTTTTTATTAAGTCGATCCCATGAATAAAGCCATTTACCTATTTGTCCTATCATGCGCCTTGTGCTTGTCGATCGCTGCTCAAAATCAGGGCAGAATACTTCAGACTTTTCAAAAGACAACTGAAGGGTACGAACTGACTGTAAACGATGGCATTTATCAAATCAAATTTTATTCTCCCGAAATTGTTGAGACCACATTTGTGCCCCAAGATCAAGAGTATATCTCTGAGTCGCATGCCGTAGTTCTCGCCCAATCTGACACAGAAGTTATTGCCATTGAACGCGATCGAGATCTAATATTGCAATCTGTTGGAATCACTGTTGATATCCAAAAGTCACCCTTTCAAATCAGTTATTTATACCGAGGAAAACTGTTGATTTCCGAAAAGGCAGGCTATCAGAAAAACAGTACGCATGAAACGCTTGAATTCAATTTAGATTCCAATGAAGTTTTATATGGTGGTGGTGCTAGGGCGTTGGACATGAACCGAAGAGGTCATCGTTTAGAATTATACAATCGAGCGCATTACGGCTATGAAACCGAAAGTGAATTGATGAACTATACCATGCCGCTTGTTTTGTCATCCAAAAAATACTTGGTGCATTTTGACAATGCGCCAATAGGTTTTCTGGACCTTGACAGCAGCCATAACAACACCCTAAAATACGAAACCATTTCTGGGAGAAAAACCTATCAGGTAGTCGCAGCAAATCATTGGATTGACCTTTTAGATAATTACACCGCACTGACGGGCAAACAACCGATGCCTCCAAGATGGGCGCTTGGCAATTTTTCAAGCCGTTTTGGTTATCACTCTCAGGCAGAGACAGAGCACACCGTAGCACAATTTGAAAAAGAAGGTATTCCGCTCGATGCTGTCATTCTCGATTTGTATTGGTTCGGAAAAGATATTCAAGGCACCATGGGCAATTTGCAGGTATTTAGAGACTCGTTCCCAGATATGGAAGGCATGATTGATCGATTCAAACAAAAAGGAGTGAAAACCATATTGATTACAGAGCCTTTTATTCTAACCACATCCAATCGTTGGGATGAGGCCGTTGAAAAGGATGTATTGGCTAAAGACAGTATCGGTAATCCTTTCAAATACGATTTTTATTTTGGTAATACGGGATTAATTGACATCTACAGCCCAGAAGGAAAAAACTGGTTTTGGACTATTTACAAGGGCTTGGCCGATATGGGCGTTGCAGGTGTTTGGGGCGATTTGGGCGAGCCCGAAGTTCATCCAGCCGATTTAATTCACGCCAATGGATCGGCTGACGAAGTTCACAATATTTATGGCCATGATTGGGCGGCTTTGGTTCACAATGGTTATGCTCAAGATTTCCCAAACAAAAGACCTTTTATTTTAATGAGGGCAGGTTATTCGGGTTCTCAGCGCTACGGTATGATTCCGTGGTCCGGAGATGTAAACAGGACCTGGGGCGGGTTGCAAAGTCAGCCGAAAATTGCCCTTCAAATGGGTATGCAAGGTTTGGGCTATATGCATTCCGATTTAGGTGGATTTGCTGGACCAAATCTAGATGATGAGTTATATACAAGGTGGCTGCAATACGGTGTCTTTCAGCCTATTTACAGACCTCATGCCCAGGAAGAAGTGCCCAGTGAACCCGTTTTTAGAGAAGAAAAAACTAAAGATTTGGCCAAACAAAGTATAAACTTAAGGTATCAATTGCTACCCTATAATTACAATTTGGCTTTCGAAAATCATTTGAAAGGAACACCTCTAATGAGGCCATTGTTTTTTGAAGATGATAAAAATGATTTGTCCGAATGGTCGAGCAGTTATTACTGGGGACATGACTTCTTAATTACCCCAGTGACCAGCTCGGAATTGGATGAGGTCGAAGTTTACTTCCCTTCATCGGCCAATTGGATTAACTTCTACACCGATCAAAAAGTAGATGGGGGTCAGGCCAAAATGATACCCACCACGGCATTCAGTATTCCGACCTATGTGAGGACGGGGGCTTTCATTCCTATGGTTCAGCCGCTGCAGTCCACGGACCTTTACAGTTTAAATAGTTTTGATTTACACTTTTATCACGACTCTGAATTGGAAAGCAGTGAAAGGGTATTATATAACGACGATGGCAAGACCAAAAATGCTTTCGAAAACGGACAATTTGAATTGTTAGTATTCGAATACAATAAGAGAAAAAGGTTTTCAAAATTTGAGTTCGAAGCTCAGATTGGAGCTAACTATGAAGCAGGAGTTAAGACCATTAATTTAATTATTCATCATTGGGAACAAAAGCCAAAACGGGTTTCTGTAAATGGTAAAAAACTAACAAATATCAATTTCGATCCACTAAATAATACGTTGTCTTTGCCTATACAATGGTCAACATCAAATGAATTGAATTTAAAAATCAAGTAATAATCAACATGTAAATTATGAAACAAATAATCTTTTTAGCGCTAGTCATTTTAACTCTAACGGGTTGTAACAATGCTGTAAATGAAGAACAAAAACAAGTACCAGTCGTTACAGACGAAATGATGGAAACAGCTATCATATACGAGGCAAATATCCGTCAATATTCGCCAGAAGGTACGTTTGAGGCCTTTACAAAAGACATTCCTCAGCTCAAGCAACTCGGTGTTAAAGTGATATGGCTAATGCCTATATTTCCAATTTCTCTAACTAACAGAAAGGCTAAAGGAGACTTATTTATTCATGATATTGAAGATCCTGAAGAGCGAAAAAAATATCTGGGCAGTTATTATGCAGTCTCTGATTTTAAGGCCATCAATCCCGAATTTGGTACGATTGAGGATTTTAGAAATTTAGTAAAAACAGCTCATGACAACGATATTTTTGTGATACTTGATTGGGTGCCTAATCACACAGGTTGGGATCATTATTGGATCGAGAATCGGCCAGATTTCTATACTAAGAACGCGGCGGGTGAAATTACTGACCCTTTAAATGAAGACGGTGTATCTGTTGGATGGCAAGATGTGGCGGACTTGAATTATGACAATTTGGATCTTCATGAAGAGATGATTTCCGATATGAAATATTGGGTTGATCAAGAGGGTGTTGATGGTTTTCGTTGTGATGTCGCCGGATCTGTTCCAATTGAATTTTGGGAAAAAGCCATACCACGACTTGAATCCGACAGACAGCTATTTATGTTAGCCGAAGCCCATGAAGCCGAACTGCTCAAAGGGTCAGATCTATTTGACATGTGTTATGGATGGGACGGACACCACCAAATGAATATGATGGCAAAGGGCGAGCAAAATGCCCAAGGATTTGCCGAGTATCTTACCGATATGGCAACCAAATATGAGTCCGATGATATATTGATGAATTTTATAACCAACCATGATGAGAATTCTTGGAACGGCACCATTGAAGAGCGCATGGGTGACGCGGCAGAAGCTTTACTGGCCCTGAGTTATATCGCTCCGGGAATGCCCTTGATATACTCAGGTCAGGAGTATGATCTCTCTCATCGATTGTTGTTTTTTGAAAAGGATTCAATACCGAAAACAAAAGGGAAAGTATGGCCATTGCTTGAAAAATTGGCCATATTGAAAACAAGTCATCCAGCTTTAAACGGTGGAAAAAACGCAGCAAAATATGAGGTTTTAGATTCTGGTAATGCCAAGGTTCTAATCATGCGCCGACAAAAGGAAACTGATACCATTGTGTTCGTGATGAATGTATCCAAAGACATCCAAACTCACAATGCCATCGAGGCAGGAAACTACCAAGATACTATGTCTGAAGAATCTTTTACTAGCGATGGTGAAACAGCAGGGAGTTTAACACCCTGGGCCTATCACATATATCTTAAAAAGTAAAATATAAAGCGTCTCTTAAGAGACGCTTTTTTTATATTACTCCGCCGCTTCTGAACTTTGAAATGAGCGGTATACCATGCCAGCAATGGCTCCCATAAGGACATAATATATGACATTAATTACTGCGTCGTACATGGCGCCGTAGGAATCCAATAGGTTGGTCATGCTGTAGCTAATTATGGCGTAAGAGATTCCAAGTAATGAAAGCAAAAGGCCGAATTTAATACCGCTACTCAGCCCATAATTACTTGAAGAAGTCTTTCCGTAAAGTGTTGAAAAAGCAAAAGCTGTAATAACACAGCCCAATAACAACAGAAGCATATCAGGCTCGGCTTTATCGACATTCATAGCCGTACCTCTGTGGTCTTGGAATAACGGTCCGCCGAAGACATCCCACAGTAAATAACCCCCTAAATAAGCCCAAATGGCCGTAATGAGGGTAGAAATGATGTTTGGTTTTGATAACATAAGAGTAGTTTTAAGGGTTACTACATCAAGTATAAAAATTATTTTCAAACCTACCAGTTGTGCCTTTGACATTCATTTTGGTGACGAAAAATCGTGTCGAGAACGAGTAACTAATTTTTTTTTGATCTTATTTTAATTAATTCATTCTCAAAATCTACTTGAAATGACGATATTTTTGCTTCAATTGCTTCTAGGTCTCTTTTCAGGCAAAATTCTTCTTTTCCAGTTGATTAGAATTATCTGTTAGTTCTTATCCTGCAACAGTCAGTGGAAATGCTATCTTTGCAGCATGATCTCGGAAGATACCTTTAAACTGATTTATTCGTCAAAACAGCCGATAAGTCAATCGGTAGTTTGGTCGGCACCTAGCAATATTGCCTTGGTTAAATATTGGGGGAAAAAGCCTGTCCAACTTCCTGCTAATGCTTCGGTGAGCTTTACATTGTCGAATTGTAAAACTATTACAGAATTGACCTATTCGTGTGACAAATTGCATGACTCAAGGTTTTCTTTTGACGTGTTGGTAGATAATGTGGCAAACGAATCGTTTCGACCTAAAATTGAGGCTTTTTTTGAAAAGACCTTAGAATTTCTGCCATTTCTCACAGCGGGTCATTTCACCATACGTACCGCCAACACTTTTCCACACAGCTCAGGAATTGCCTCTAGTGCAAGTGGCATGGCCGCCTTGTCTTTGTGTTTGATGTCCATTGAGAAAAGTTGTCACCCAACAATGTCTGAGGCATTTTTTTTGACTAAAGCATCCTTCTTAGCCCGATTAGGATCGGGAAGTGCCTGCCGAAGTATTAGCGGTCCCATTGTTGCTTGGGGAAATCATGGAGCTATTGATCATGGTTCTGATTTGGTCGGTGTTACATTAAATCGACCAGTACATGATGTATTTTCGAGCTATCAAGATACTATTTTAATTGTGGAAGAGGGTCAAAAGCAGGTCAGTAGTACTTCTGGTCACGACCTGATGCACGGACATCCTTTTGCTCAAAAGCGATTTGAACAAGCGGAACAAAATCTAACTGATTTATTGGAAATTTTGGCAAACGGAGACCTGACAGGTTTTATTTCCATAGTTGAATCTGAAGCACTTACCTTGCATGCTATGATGATGACTAGCCATCCGTCCTACCTGCTGATGCAGCCAGCTACCTTATCCATTATACAAGCAGTATGGAAATTTAGACAAGCAACCGGTATTCCAATCTGCTTTACCCTAGACGCAGGAGCCAATGTTCATTTGTTGTATCCCAATTACTGCAAAAAGGAGGTCTTGGCCTTCATATTGAAAGATTTGGTAGCATATTGTCAAAACGGTCGCTATATTTGTGATGAAATGGGCGCAGGCTCAAAACAATTAAACGAGTATAAAATCTTATGAAAGGTCCTTTGTTTTACGCGAAGATATTGCTCTTTGGAGAGTATGGAATCATCAAAGATTCCAAAGGCCTTTCAATACCCTACAATCATTTTAAGGGAGGACTCAAAAGCTTTCAATGTGATACAGAAGACGCTGAAATATCTAACAATGAAATTAAAAAATTTGCAGTCTATTTAAAAACTTTAGATTCCAATGTCGTGCAGTTTGACCATGAGAGACTGGAAGCTGATATTTTAAAAGGTTTACACTTTGATTCGTCTATCCCACAAGGTTATGGTGTTGGTAGTAGTGGTGCCCTAGTCGCTGCTATTTACGATCGATATGCCAAAGATAAGATTACAGTTTTAGAGAATTTGACCCTAGACAAACTCATGACTCTTAAAAAGGCATTCGCCACTATGGAGTCCTATTTTCACGGTAATTCATCTGGATTAGATCCACTGAATAGTTATTTGAGTCTTCCCATATTGATACATTCAAAAACTCATGTTACACCGACTGGGATTCCAAATCAAGGTCAAGGTAAAAGAGCAGTTTTTTTGCTAGACAGTGGATATTCTGGAGAAACGGCTCCTATGGTAAAAATATTCCTTGACAATATGAAGGAGACAGCATTCCAACAAATGCTACAAAACAAGTTTATCAAATTAACAGACGCTTGTGTAGACGACTTTTTGTCTGGAAATATCAAAGGTTTATTCAAGAATACAAAAGCCTTGTCTAGGGTTGTATTAGGGCATTTCAAACCTATGATCCCACTGAAATTTCATCAATTGTGGAAACAGGGTATTGACACTAATGGCTATTATTTGAAGCTATGTGGTTCTGGCGGTGGAGGTTATTTTTTGGGTTTTACCGAAGACATTGACAAAGCTAAAACCCTTCTTAAAGATTATAAATTAGAAGTCGTTTATCACTTTTAATCTTTAGCGGCATGACCCCCAAACGTCCTCATGTGCTGCTTAAATTTTTCAGTCTTTTTTCTGTTGTCAAAGGGTATAATATCCTTTTGCTTGCTGTTGGGCAATATTTGGCTGCTATTTATATGCTCGGGGGCTCAAAGGGTTTGAGGGACATTCTATTTGACACTCAATTACTGCTTATAGTCATGTCGTCGGCAACCTGCATTGCGGCAGGTTACATTATTAACAATTTTTATGACCGAAAAAAAGACTTCATCAATCGGCCCCAAAAGGCCATGATCGATAGTATGATAAGTGACCGTACCAAATTATGGGTTGCTATCATCACTTCAATGCTGGCACTCATATTGGCCTATAGCGTTTCCTACCGGGCCTTGTTATTCTTTGGCACCTATATTTTGGCCCTTAGCCTGTATTCTGCTTTTTTGAGGAGATTCACCATTTTGAGTAATATCATGTCATCTGTTCTTGTGGTTACCCCGTTTTTAGCCGTAACCATTTATTACAGAAGCTTCGATGAGGTTATCTTCGTTCAGGCCTTTTTTCTATTCCTAGTGCTATCGGCCAAACGCGTTGCAAAAGACATGAAAAGTATGCAAGGAGATCTTACAGCAAATCTACAAACCATACCTGTTAGGTATGGGCTTCAACGGAGTAAGAATTTATTTTACACCCTTCTTTCGCTTATCAGTCTGGTGGCAGTAGGTATCGTTTATCTCTATCCCATTGGTAGAATGATTTATTTCTTTTTGCTCAGCATTTTGATTGCTTTAGAGCTGGGAATACTCATGTTTAAGGCCCAATCTAGTCGTCAATTTTGGATCATTGACAATGCTTTCAAGATATGGGTGGTCATCGGGGTCTGTAGTTTGGCATTATTTGACGTAGCGATAGGCTAGTCAAAATTCAATGTGATATTACAAGTTCGGAATGATTACCTTTGCCAGCAAATTATCATCATGCCAAGCGCCAGAAAATCGAGCTCACGTCCTCCTAAAAAAAAGTCAGACAAGCAACCCAAGTCAGTTGACGATGGATCAATTAGACTAAACAAGTATATTTCTAATTCAGGCATGTGCTCGCGACGCGAGGCAGATATGCATATATCTATTGGCAGCGTAACTGTCAATGGCAAAGTGGTCATTGAAATGGGTTATAAGGTCAAACCTGAAGATGAAGTTAGGTTTGACGGTGCCCGTGTTCAGCCCGAGAAAAAACTCTATGTCTTATTAAATAAGCCAAAAGGATTTGCAACTACAAGTAGTGACGCCAAAGGAAAAACGGTTATGGAATTAATAGCCAATGCAGGCGGTGGTTTGCGGCCTATTGGTCGTTTGGGAAGAAATTCAACAGGACTACTGCTTTTTACTAATGACGATGTCGTTATGCAAAAGTTCACTAATTCTAAACACGGTGTAGATCGTCTTTTTCATGTGCATTTGGATAAAAATTTGACCTACGATCACTTAAAGTCGATTCGAGATGGGATAAAAATTGAAGGCGATTTGATTCATGTCAGCGACATTTCATATATCAAGGGTTCGTCTAAAAATGAAGTGGGTGTTAAGATAAAAAACACCGGAAACGGCGTACTGCGAAAGTTGTTTGGCCACCTAAAATATGATCTCATCAAGGTGGATTGTGTTATGATTGGTAGTTTAACAAAGAAGGATTTGCCCAGAAGCCGTTGGCGTCATTTGACGCAGCTTGAGCTCAATAGCATCATGATGATGTAAATTGGAATCGTTTCAATTCCCAAACTAATAATCCAAATACCGGGATGTATTCCAAGGCTAAGACCCAAGGTATCTCTTCTACACTGGGTTGTCTGTAGGCCGTATAGCTCAGCATCACTGAGGCGCTCCATAGCACCATAAATCTGTATTTCGAAAACAAGCTTAGTAGCAACGGAAGAGCCAAATACCATGGGTGAACAGTAGTTGCCGTCATAAAATAAATGACAAATACCCAAAGTGACATTTCAATTAGTTTTGCCATATTATTGGCCTGCCTGCTGAGGGCTATACTTATAGTAACTACAAATACTATGATGGAGGAGACTGTGCTAATTTGAGAGATCAGGTTTTTGCCGCTGATCCATCTGCCAATTTCCTGTGATATATTGAAAATGCTACTGTTAAATTCAAAATTTTCAAACCATAAGCTCAAACTGTCAAGGAAATGATGGACAAGCATGGGGTTAAAAAATGGTATGGAACCCATTAGAACAAACCCTATGGTCAGGGCGGTAAATTTCAGGCCTTTTGTCCATCCCAAAAAGGACCAAATTAGGGGTAACAAAACCAGAGGAATCAGTTTGATGTGAATTGAAGCAGCTATTGCCAAAGCAGCCCATATCCATCTTTTTTTTAGGAGTAAATAAAACCCGCAAAGAACACCAAGAGCCATAACGCCATCAAAATGGAGGTTGCCAGATAATTCAATGATAACCAGTGGGTTGAGCACCCAAAGTAGTATTTGTTTTTTATTAGAATCTAGGTTTTGTAATATTTTAGCTCCAGTGTAGGCAATACCTATTTCCGAGACCAGTATAATCAGTCTCATAGCGATGGTGCTGGAAAGTAATTGTCCCTGACCGAACCATGAACTCAGTGCAAAAAGTAGCTGGTTAAGCGGAGGATAATTGGAATAATGTCTGGCGCTTAATTCGCCCATGCCTTGGTGTAAAATAGCCATTTCAGAACTATTAAAACGACTGTTCTGCATCAACATATCGGGTGTGTAGCTGTATGGGTTGATCCCTTCTAATATCAATTGACCATCCCAAATAAATCTATAAAAATCTTGAGATAGGAATGGCAAGGCAAGCAAAAAAATCAGTCTGAAGAATAGGCCCAGAGCGACCAATTGATTAAAAGAAAAACTAGAATATTTGTATGTAAAAAGGCCTAAAATAAATAGAACGCCATAGCTGCAAAGTAATGCGGCAGAGTCGCTGCGATCGACAAAATAGCCCAGATAGAAATAGAGCGAGGCAGCCAGGACGACGGCTCCTAAATGAAAATAATTGTTGTGAAGAACAGACTTGGCCGCCATCAGGGCGAGGTTACAATTTAGATGAAATCGATTTAAAAAAAACAAATCCAAATCCTAAAAAAAGCATCAGATGGAATGGGAAAAGACCAAAATCTCCGCCTTGATCACCAACAATAAAAGCACTGTATAAACCAAAGCCAAAGTAAATCATTAAGAGTCCTTCAACGATGACATTCGGTGAAAGATTCTTTTTTAAATAGACATTAGATTTCCAGTTTTCTTTGATTTGATTGAGGTTGAACTTTGGGGTTCGAATAAAGTCAGATCGTTTACCCAGATGGCCTTCGATAACAGCGATGGAATTGTGAAAAGAGAATCCCATAGCTATTGAGAAAAATGCAAAAAACATCACAGTAAATCGGGCGAAATTATTAACCCCGCCACCGTAGGTGTTTTTATACATGACCCAGTAGCAGGCAAAAAAAATTAGAGTACTCGCAACAAAAAAGCTCATCACTATAAAATAGGTTTTGAGGTGAGCGTATTCATTTTTGATATACAACATGGGTATACTCAAAATAGCAACGATTAGCACATTTAAAAACATCGTACTATTGAGTAGATGCAATACACCGTGGAATTTGGTTTTATTCGAGATGCTTTCACTGGCCAAAACCTGGCGAACCATTTTTCTAAAATTTTCTGCGCCTCCTTTGTTCCATCTGAATTGTTGAGATCGCGCAGCACTGATGGCTACGGGTAATTCGGCTGGAGTTTTAACATGTTCTAAGTAGGTAAATTTCCAATCTTTCAGTTGAGCACGGTAACTCAAATCCAAGTCTTCCGTCAAAGTATCACCCTCCCAGTTGCCAGCATCTAGAATGCAGGATTTTCTCCAAACACCCGCCGTACCATTGAAGTTTATAAAATGACCTTTGGTGTTTCTACCTACCTGCTCAAGGGTGAAATGTGCGTCCAAGGCAAATGCTTGAACTTGGGTCAAAATAGAAAAATCCCGGTTTAAATGCGACCATCTGGTTTGAACTACCCCGATATTTGGATCTTCAAAATGAGATATAGTAGCTCGCAACCAATCTGTTTTAGGCAGAAAATCCGCATCGAAAATTGCGATAAATTCGCCCTTGGCTGTATTGAGGCCAGCTTTGAGAGCCCCAGCCTTGAAGCCTGTCCGGTCTTCCCTCAAAATATGTTGAATATCTAATCCACTCTTTTGAAGTTCTTTGATTTGTTTGGCAGTTGTGTCAACAGATTCGTCAGTCGAGTCATCTAGTACTTGAATTTCCAGTCTTTCTTTGGGGTAGTCCATTAGAGCAATATTTTCTAACAAACCTTCCATGACGTATTTCTCGTTGTAAACGGGTAACTGAATTGTTACAAAAGGCACCTTATCAGGATTCGACGTGTCTAACAATTCTCGCGAAACCTCTCTTTTTTTGCTCGACAAATAATTGAAAAGCAAATTAAGCTGCGATAAAGCATAGGCGAAAATCATCAGTAAAGCCGATGAGTATACAATGATTATTATGGTTTCAAGTAACATTAGTGCACACCATGCTTAAGGATCCAACTTATGATTTTGATTCCTGCAAATATAGCACCTTTTAACGTACCCGAAACTTTTGACACCCCTATTCTTTTTTTATAACTCACGGGCACTTCACAGTAGTTCAGATGGAGTCTCAGTGCCTTTAATTGCATCTCAACCGTCCAACCATAGGTCTTGTCTGTCATTTGTAATCGGTTCAGTTGATCAAATCTTATGGCACGAAATGGACCTAAATCCGTGTAAGTCGCGCGATATAATATTTTCATTAACCAGCATGCCAACCAATTGCCAAACACTTGTTGAGGCGTGAGTGAACCAGCTTCTCTCAATTCTTTTGCCCGATTCCCAATGACCAAATCCATATTGCTATTAATAATGGGGGCAATGATTTCAGTTAATTCCTGTGGGTAATCGCTGTGGTCGCCATCCAAGAAGACAATAATGTCTGGTCTTTGATTGCGATTGTTGAGGTACTCAATGCCTTTTAGGCAAGCGTAACCATAGCCCCGCCGATTTTCTGCTAGTACTGTGGCACCAGCTTTTGACGCGACATCGTGGGTATCATCCGTTGAGCCGTTATTTACGACTATAATTTCATCAACAAGCGGTGGAATTTCATTGATAACATGACCAATGGCCTTGGCTTCGTTGAAGGCAGGAATAATAACACAAACAATCGGTTGGGCGTTTTTCAATACTCGCTATCGTTGGTTCATCAAAGCCATTAAATCCACATCGTTGCCTAATAATACTTGGGTAGGATTAATTCTACCTTTGAGATTGTCATTTTCCAATTTCAATACACCTCTTGGGCAGACCGCGCTACAGATCCCACAACCAACGCAACTAGACCTAACTATATTTTCGCCTTTTTGCGCATAACTTCTCACGTCTATTCCCATCTCGCAGTAGGTCGAGCAGTTGCCGCAAGAAATGCACTGACCTCCGTTAGTTGTTATTCTAAATCGAGAGAACAGTCTTTGTTGGAAGCCCAAAATGGCAGCCATTGGACATCCAAATCGACACCAAACGCGACTTCCAAATATGGGGTAAAACCCTGTTCCAATAATTCCTGAGAATACACTTCCAATCAAAAAGCCATATGATTTTCTCAATTCAGAGGATTTAAAAAAGAACACATGGTCATTTTGATCAAATACAAACAGCCCAATTAATACCAAAATAACAGTGAAGTAGCCCATAGCCCCATAGATGGCATCTTTGCCCAATTCTTTGCGCTTAAACACCATTGTCAATGTAAACACAACTGTCAAAAGACCGGCTACAGCAGAAAGGAAAACAGGTTTGGTCAACCAATAGACCGAGCTGTCATCTCCCAGATAGGAATAGACCACTGCGGTTGTCATTAAAACAGAAAATACAACTACCGAATGTATCACCCAGCGTTCAATTTTCCATGCTGACAGCCGCTTGTCACTGAGTTGTCTGAAAGGGTCACCAACCGTTTCGGCTAGTCCACCACAACCACACACCCATGAGCAATACCATCTTTTCCCATATTTATAGGTCAATATGGGCGTAATGATAAAAATTGAAGCGATGCCAAATATGAGCAGTGCTAGGCCAAGGTCTCCAGCGTCAATAAAGCTATTGACACGATATTTGTCGAAGTTGTAATAATTTAAAGGCCAAATACTTTTGAGATCGTAGTAGGGCAATTTGAAGGTGTCCGAATTCAATCGAGACATCAATTCGGGAATCAAAAAGGCGAAACCCAGTTGAAAAAACATGACTGAAATGGTTCTTAGTCGTTGGTACCGGTTATGCCAATATTTTTGGATAAACTTAAAGCCGAAGACTAAAATAGCCAATGTGTAAAGTGTTCCATAGACAAACCATTGGGTTGCCGGATTACCATTTAGCCAAAGACTGAATGGGTCGAAAAGCGCTATTAAACCACTATTTGTAATGTCGTTGCCGCCAAGTCCCAGAAAGGAGGGGTAAAAATACAGCACAATGTAAAAGGCCGTTAACGAAATTCCGATTAGCCAACCAATTATTCCACGGCTGGATAGTGAATTGAACATTACACCATCGTTTTTTATTCCGGCAAACTTTTGACGATAAGCAGCGAGAGAAAAATATATGACGCCAAAACCCAGTAGACCTAAAGCCAGTATGAAATGTGTTAAATTACTTGCAATTTCGACCTGAAAAACAGCTAGGACTAGAAAGAAAAGACCTATTAATCCTGAAGCTAGAGCTATTTTTTGCCCAGAATTTAATCCATACGAGTCTGGATTTATAAAGGCGAAACTATTTGTTGGTGTTGAATTCATAGTGCTAAATTTGGTAATGATTCAAGTAGAGCCGGTCTCATGTTATTCACGTAGGATTTATAGAACTCTGGATCGAACTGTGCCTGTTCTAGTTTTGTGATGACTTGGTAGATGGTAATTTTGTCATTGAGCCATTGGTCAAATGTTTCGTGTTTCATGCGAATCCCAAAAGTATTAATCCCGAGGAATAGATGATTGTTTTTGTCATAGGATAGGGTAACCCCTTTGGTTTTGTCGGGGTGTATCCAGTGGATCTGCGCTTCAAATTCAGGCATATTTCTTCGACTGCTAACAAGTCCATAGGTTTGGTATTCTATATCGAAAAATTTTGCTGAATTGAACCAATGTCCGGGTTTGTAAAAAATTCTATTTCCTGTGATGATTTGGGCAACTGTTTCTCCCATCATTCGTCCAGAATACCACACGGCCTCTATGGATTTGCGACCATGGGGCAGGGGATCGGTTTGTTCGGTACAATCTCCAATAGCATAAATGTTGGGACAATTGGTCTCTAAAAATTTATTCACTAAAATGCCCTTATTTGTCGCAATGCCAGAGTTTTCTGCCAAAGCGATCTGCGGGGATACGCCTGTGGTCAATCCTACAAAATTACAATGAATAATTTCTCCTGTTTCGGCAATTTCTACCGACTTCACCTTGCCTTGATTGTCCGAATGAATTTCTTTTAAGGTAACGCCTAGCCTAAGGTCAATGCCATGTGCTTTGATGTGATAGTTGAGAAGTTCACTATTTTCTTCGGGCAAAACGCCATTCCAAAAGCTCTTTTCGCGAACCAAGAAAGTAACCGGAATTTGTCTAGAATGCAACATTTCGGCTAATTCAACACCAATCAGTCCACCTCCAACAATCACAGCATGTTTGCATACTTTTTGGTTAGCTGCTGTTCTTTCAAGTTGTTCTAAATCTTGTTTATGGTAAAGGCCTTGAACGCCAGGTAAATCTTCTCCTAGACATCCAAATTTGTTCGACTTACTTCCAGTTGCGAGAATGAGTTGATCATAAGCTATGGTTTCGCCCGTGTCTAACAGCACTCGATTTAAGTCGGTCTCTATTGTTTTGACCCATGCTTTTTTCAGTTCGATGCGATTTTTTCTCCAAAAATGTGGTTCATAAGGTTCAGTGTCCCTAAATTTCATATGACCCATGTAGACGTACATTAGAGCTGTTCTGGAAAAAAAGAATTCACTTTCTCCAGAAATCATGGTAATACGATAGCTCGATAACTTTCGAATGTGGCGTGCTGCTGTTGCACCCGAAATACCATTGCCTATTATAACGATATGTTTCATGATATTTCAGTTTTGATTGGGACCACCAAGCTAGTCAATATTTTTTTAGAGTACAAGGCGGAACGTAATTTAGCAACATCCTCCCCCGTCATAGTGATACGTCGAATCACTGATAAAAATATCATTTCGTTTCAAATTTGCCAGTGCCCGAGCAGTTTTATCACAAATAGCCAAAGGTTGATTTTGAAGTAAAACATGGCCTTTGCCATCGTTAAAATGATCTTCTAGGCCAAAGTAAATGGCCGTTTTTCCCGAAAAAACACACGGCCCATCTTTGGGCATAGGGTCTTTAATTGCTGCTACTTCGATTGATTCTATATAAATAATTTCTTCTGTTGGATAGTGCATAGGGTCAAGGATACGATAGGGTTTTCTAGCGCGTATTTCTATAGTTCCAAATCCTGCCTCTGTTAACATTTTCACATAGGTATCAATGGGCAAACTCCCACTGAGACAAAGAGCTCTCAGTCGCGCGTCTTCTCGCAGGGTGTCATTCATCGGTTGTTCGCAGGTTGGGTCGCTCATAACCAGTCGTCCGTGAGGTTTGAGTACTCTGTACATTTCAGAAATTGCTTTCTTGAGGTCTTCGGCTTTAAAGATGTTGAATAAACAATTTTGAGCGGCAACATCGATGGTGTTATCTTCAACGGGAAGGTCGAGTGCATCTCCCTTTTCCAGACGAATAAAATCACTTTCGAACCAGGGATTGTCTATCTCGGCTTGAACAAAATTTCTCTTGGATGCCTCGAGCATTTCTTCCACGACATCTACCCCAATAACCCCGTTTTTTTGACGGGAAAAATATGAAAATTGAAGTAATTCCATGCCACCTCCAACACCCACATATAATACTTTGGGATTATTCACTAAGTCTCTGGCATGCACGGTTGAACCACAGCCGTAATTCATCTCTTGCATTATTTTGGGAATTTTCAGACCAGGTAATTCCCAAACAGGATTGGTGGTACAGCACAAGCCTACATCTGGCTTTAGGGCTACAGCTTTATATACATCGTGGGTGGTTTTCAAATAACTCATAATAATTAAATTAAGGATTTAATAAGTGAAATTAAATGGGGTTCCGCTTTGGCTGCTTGTGCCATTATGTCCGGAATATCAATGGGTTCGAGATGATCTGGGTCGCATACATCGGTCAATATGGAGATCGCAATTACAGGGATTTTCAATTGGTTGGCTACGATTACTTCTGGCACTGTACTCATTCCAACGGCATCGGCACCTAGAACTTTCAACATGCGATACTCCGCGCGAGTTTCTAGCTGGGGACCTAGTACTGCGGCATAAACGCCTGTGTGTAATGTGATATTTAGAGCCTCTGCCGATTTTCGGATTTGATCACTGAGTTCGGCATCGTAGGGCGCACTCATATCGACAAACCTATTTCCAAGATGCTCCACACCGTTAAATGCCAAAGGCGATCCACCTAGCAGGTTGATATGATCATTGAACAACATCAGCTCCCCTTTTTTATAAGAGAGATTGATGGCTCCAGCAGCGTTGGACACTATTAACGATTGTATCCCTAAGGCATGCATTACACGCACAGGATAAGTAATGATTTCGGGTTTGTACCCTTCATACATATGAAATCGCCCTTGCATGATTACTACCATGCGGTCATTGATTTTAGCCATAATCAATTGGCCTTTATGAAAGTCAACAACTGACACTGGAAAATGAGGAATGAACTCGTAAGGTACTTTTTCCAATACTTCAACTTCTTGAATCAATTGACCGAGACCTGTGCCGAGAATAATACCGACCTCGGGATTGACAAATCCTTTCGATTTTAGATAGGCAACGGACTCCAAAATTTTATCTTTTGTATTCATCAAATAAGGTTTTAAACTGCTTCAATCCTTGTAAATCCTCGAAGGTGTCAACATCATTCAAGGGCTCTAATAAGTCAATTTTCAAATGTGAGGTATCCTTTAAGGTATCGTTTAATACGGTGTCTGTGCCCCAAGCTTTATTATAAAAGAACTCTTGATGGAATCGATTCATACCTATCAAATAGTAGCCGCCATCCTCTGCAGGGCCAAGCACTGCATGACACCTTTTCAAGCGATCCAAGGCTTGTTCGATATGTGTTTTATTGATGGTTGCCAAATCACTTCCAATCAAAATAACAGAATCAAATCCTAAATTAAAACCAGTTTGAAATGCATGAGACATTCGTTCTCCGAGATGGCCTCCACATTGGGTAAAGCGCAAAAATTCACCTCCAGACCACATGTCATTTTTCGCAACGTGTTCAGAATAAAACACAGCTTTTTGACAGTTGGTTGCTAACATTGTTGATTTGGTGTGCTCTAGCAAATCATTGTACACCTCAAGGGCATTAACAGCTCCAATTTTTTTGGCCAACCTTGTTTTTACCTTACCCAGCTCAGGGTTTCGCACAAAAGAGATCAATAAGTTATTATGCATTTATAATTATTATGTGACAGAGCCTTGGCAACTGCTTCCAGCCCCAGCGGCACAGCCATAACAATGCTGGGAGACTGCAATAGCTCTTTTTTGCAATGCTTCGAGGTTAAAATTACTGATGTGATTTGACGAACTACCTATTTTGAGATGTAGCATTTGATTGAAATCGCAGTCGTATAAATAGCCGTCCCAGCCCACCGAAAGGGTATTTGTGCACATCACATTTTCTAAGGCTGATGGATTAAACGCCTCGACGAGATTGTACATATAATCTTCATAATTGCCAGAAGCGATGAGATAATCTAGGAAACGACTTATTGGAAGGTTCGTGATGGCAAATAAATGGTGAAACTGAACAGAAAAATCCGTCAATAGAGCCTGCTTAAAATCTTGTTCCAATGCCATCTGATCTCCGGGCAAAAAAGCTCCAGAGGGGTTGTACACAAGGTCTAGACGCAAGGGGCTCTCGGGCATGCCATAACCCACGTCATTTAACATTTGTAGGGCTTTGATCGACTTGTCGAAAACGCCATCACCTCTTTGAGTATCAGTTTTACCTCTAGTCCAATGAGGCATAGATGAAACCACATGAATATTATGCGTTTTAAAAAAATCGGGTAGATCATTGAATGATTTGTTGGCCATTAAAATGGTCAGGTTTGACCGAACAATAAAGTCCTGAATCCCAACCTTAGACGCTTCCTCTACGAACCATCGGAAATTTGGATTCATTTCTGGAGCCCCTCCCGTGAGGTCGAGGGTATCTGCTCCCGATTGTCTGATTACATTCAAGCAGGATTGCATGGTCTCCTTGGTCATGATTTCTTTTCGGTCTGGTCCAGCATCAACATGACAATGAGCGCATACTTGGTTGCACATATACCCTAAATTAACTTGTAGAATTTCAAGCGTTTTTGGATACAATTGGTTGACACCGCATTGCTTGATGCGATCCCGGAAACTCGGAAGTTCGGACTTGAAAATGCCGTTGGAAAGATAGGTCAATTGGTTCTGCGCATCGGCGAGGGCTTTGCCCTGTTTTAAAAGAGATTGGGAAAGGGCCATAAGCTACATTGAAAGTTTATTGTACTTATTCATCATCTGTACACCGTGAACCATAGTTGCACCACCTCTAATTGCTCCTGCAACATGCAGAGCCTCCATCATTTCCTCTTTTGTTATACCTCTTTGAAGGCCATCACCAGTATAGGCGTCTATGCAATAGGGACATTGAATGGTGTGCGCAACGGCTAGAGCAATTAAAGATTTTTCTCGAGGACTGAGGGCGCCAGCCTCGAACACTTTTTTGTAATACTCGAAAAATTTATCTCCAAGAGCTTCGTTCCATTCTGATATCTTTCCGAATTTTTTTAAATCTTTTGGATCGTAATATGTTTCTTGCATGAGAATAAGAATTTGTTGCTGGTAATGTCCAGTTGTTTTGGGTTTAAAATTTCTAAAAATAGGGAATATTATGCAATACATACTTTTGTCATACCCTCTATTTGAAAATTCTTCTAAGGCCATTACTAATATTTGAAAAATGAGCCACCACTTTGCTACCCAAATAAAACCTATTTTTGTGATCTAAAGTATTCAGATGCATAAGTCAGGCTTTGTAAATATTATTGGTAATCCAAACGTTGGTAAGTCCACTTTGATGAATGCTTTTGTGGGAGAGAAATTATCAATCATTACATCAAAAGCTCAAACCACACGCCATAGAATTTTAGGCATTGTCAATGGTGAGGATTTTCAAGTCGTTCTATCAGATACGCCTGGTATTATAAAGCCAGCCTATGAGTTGCAGTCTGCCATGATGGATTTTGTCAAAACAGCTCTTGATGATGCAGATATTTTGATCTATATGGTTGAAGTAGGGGAGTCATCTCTCAAAGATGAAGCGTTTTTCAATAGGATTACCTCAACTAAAATACCAGTATTGCTTTTGATTAACAAAATTGATACAACTGACCAAGAGCAACTTGAAGCTCAAGTGAGTTATTGGCAACATAAGGTGCCCAATGCTGAGGTCTATCCGATTTCGGCCCTAGAAAATTTTCAAGTTGATGTTGTTTTTAACAGGATTGTAGAGCTCTTACCTGAAGCGCCGCCGTTTTATCCAAAGGATCAATTGACCGATAAGCCCGAACGTTTTTTTGTCAATGAAGCCATACGAGAACGCATTTTGCAGTTTTACAAAAAAGAAATTCCATACGCTGTTGAGGTAGATACGGAAGAGTTTTTCGAATCTGAAAATATTATTCGTATTCGATCGGTTATAATGGTCGAGAGGGAAACCCAAAAGGGCATTGTCATTGGTCATAAAGGTGTGGCGTTGAAGCGCGTGGGTGTTGGCGCGCGACAAAGTTTGGAAAAGTTTTTCGGGAAGCAAATACATCTCGAATTATATGTTAAAGTCAATAAAAATTGGCGTAATAGTAGCAATCAATTGAAGCGTTTTGGCTACCAATCTTGAGTAACTAAAATTCGTTTATTTTTCATAAGTTAGCCTAAATAATCTAATATCTACTCAATGAAACTATCATGGCAGGGAGTTATGCCAGCTTTGCTAACACCTTTCGATTCCAACGATGCGATCGATTATTTAACCTTTGAAAAAAACACCAAAGCCCAACTAGATGCCGGGGTGCATGGACTTGTTTTAGGGGGTACTTTGGGGGAGGCTAGTACCTTGAGATTAGAAGAAAAATCTGAATTGATACAGGAAGCTAAGCTCATCTCAAATGGATCAGTTCCTGTTATTATGAACATAGCAGAAGCCTCGACAGCTGACGCATTAAAGTCTGTAACACAAGCATTGAGGGATGGAGCCGATGGCTTAATGGTCCTGCCTCCAATGAGATACAAAGCCGACTCTCGGGAAACTATTGGCTATTTTCGAGCCATTGCCCATCACAGTGATTTACCCATTATGATTTACAACAATCCAGTGGATTATGGAATCGAGGTAACCCTTCCCATGTTTGAAAAATTACTGCAATGTGAAACCGTTCAAGCGGTTAAAGAATCGACCAGAGTGACTTCGAATATTACCAAACTGCACAATGCCTTTGGAAATCGATTGGCCATTCTGACTGGCGTTGATACCATCGCGTTAGAATCTTTAATGCTAGGGGCCGATGGTTGGGTGGCGGGTCTTGTGGATGCTTTTCCAAAAGAAACTGTGGCCATCTACAATTTGGTAAAGAATGGAGAATATGATAAGGCTAGGGCTATAAACGATTGGTTTATGCCTCTACTGGAATTAGATGTCAATTCAAAACTTGTTCAAAACATTAAATTAGCGGCACAGGCTACTGGCATTGGAACGGAGTATGTCAGGCTCCCGAGATTACCCTTAGAAGGTGCTGAACGCCATCAGGTCGAATCGATTTTAAGTAAAGCCCTGTTAAACAGACCAGAATTATGAAAGATAAGAACAATTTTGGTAATTGGATTCTTGGGCAAGAAGTGCATTCAGGCAACAACACGTTCAACACCTTTAATCCAATACTTGATCGGCCTATTTCAGGAGATTATTATGAGGCAACACCAGAGGAGGTCAACCAAGCCGTTGATGCTGCTGCGAACCAGTTTTATGAGTTCAGTAACCTCTCTGGGGATCGTCGGGCCGAATTTTTAGAGGCTATAGCAGTTGAAATTGAAGCCCTAGGAGACAACTTGATTCAAACCTATTGCGATGAAACGGGGTTGCCAGCGGGTCGGGCAAAAGGGGAGCGAGGAAGAACTCTTGGTCAGTTAAGGCTTTTTGCAGCAGAGGCGCGGCGTGGCGCTTGGCAAATGCCAAGTGTAGATTTGTCAATTCCAGACCGGTCACCTTTGCCGAAATCGGATATCAGAAAGATGATGTTGCCTCTTGGTCCAGTAGTAGTTTTTGGTGCGAGCAATTTTCCTTTGGCCTATTCAACAGCGGGAGGAGATACAGCTTCTGCCTTGGCAGTGGGCTGTCCAGTAATTGTTAAGTCTCATCCCATGCATGCCGGCACCAGTTTTCTAGTTGCCTCGGCTATTATTAAGGCAATGCAAGACACAAAAATGCCCAAGGGCGTTTTCGCTCATTTAAACAGTATGGATTACAGTATTGGTCAACAACTGGTTAAACATCCAAAAGTGAAAGCCATTGGATTTACAGGCAGTGAACGGGGAGGTAGAGCTCTTTTTGACCTTGCAGCGCAGCGCGATGAACCTATTCCTGTATTTGCTGAAATGGGGAGCGTCAACCCAGTAGTGATTTTCCCCGAAAAGTTGGAACTTGACCTTGACCAATTGGTTGGAGAATTGTCGGATTCTATAATGTTGGGAACGGGCCAGTTTTGCACAAGTCCCGGATTAATTTTTGGAATTGATGACGACCTCTGGAAATCATTCTTTACGCAATTGGGTTCTGCACTGGATCACCGTGCCACGCAGAGCATGATTCATCCCAGTTTGAAAAAAGCTTATAATCAAATGAAAAGTAAGCTAACGCAGCATCCTGACTTGACGAGCCTGTGCACAATTTCGGAGGCCAACTTACCTAATCATGTTGCGCAAACATTGGCATCAGTAAAAGGAGTTGATTTTATCAATAATCCAGATTTTCAGAATGAAGTTTTTGGCCCATTCGCCATTTTAGTTTCCTGCAAGGATTGGGAGGAATT
>Ga0222719_10001327_pt1 | contig 24092 bp, 26 predicted proteins | sample C33_34DmetaG_FD_165039 | JGI IMG/M metagenome (GOLD analysis project Ga0222719, IMG submission 165039) | Estuarine water microbial communities from San Francisco Bay, California, United States - C33_34D | ecosystem: Environmental > Aquatic > Marine > Unclassified | place: USA: California...
AACCTATGATAAGTCTCTTTAGGTATAAATAGTTTGTTTTTTTGTAATGTACGTGGTATATCGTTATCTAATTGAAATTTCCAATCAGTATCGTGTATAGGTTCAATGTACCTATCTTCTTTATCTCTATGCCATACGAATTCGAATGAGGAAGTATCTTTAAAGAACTCTCTTAATATATAACCGTCTTTTTTTTCCTCTATGTAAGGTCTCATTAACCTGCTTTAGTTTGTATTCTATACCATTCAGTACCATCAGACCAAACCATTATACCTTCATATGCTTTATTAATAGTATATGAACCTGCTCCTCCGTCTACCGTTTGACCGCTTCCAGATAAAGGTAGTAGTTCGGCTCTAGTTGAAGTAGAAAATGTATTATCAGTAATAAATCTTATAGACCTGTGGGTGTTTGTAGTGGTGGTAGCATCTGGTAAATAAAGATTCATAGTACCGGTAGAGCCACTCCAATCTAAATGTATCATTGATGTGTTTTCATATAGTGACCCGGTCAAGTAAAATTCTTGGTATTGAGCTACAGTTACATTAACTGGTATTAAGTAGCTATTCGATGCTGAACTATCGTATGTTGCTCCTGGTATAGATGATGTAACATACGTTGTGATTTGCTGTAATGTAGTATGCCTTGTTTCACCATCTTGTACGTCTACAAAAAGCTCACTTCCTGTTAAAGGAGTAGAAATTGGTAGCTGGGATATAGGTAAATTAGGCATAGCTTGTTATATAAATTCCAGAACCATTTTCCTGTTCTATTATGAATAAATCTTCCTGCAATAGAAATCCTGTTATTTGTAATCGTAACTGTTTAGGTCCTTTATTTTGTTTTATTATTTCGTTTGCAAGAGTATCGAGATAAAATCTATATTGACGTATCTGTTCATTTTCAGTTAACAGACGGATATGACTTTGATTTCGAAACTGTTGCCACGATAATTCCATTTTCTACCAGTAACCTGAGAAGTTTGATGATCCACCTAGTGATTTCCAATAACGGCCAATATTACATGACCAATAACCTGCTTTTGTTTTATCTTTCTTTTGAGCACATTTATGTCTTGCAGCAAATGAAGCTCTAGCTCCTTTTTGTTTGAATTTAACAGATAATCCTGTATCTCCAAAAGATACTTTTTTTACGTTACCTGTTTTAGGGTTCTTAACGTAAACATAGAATTTTTTAGAACCTCCTCTTTTAGGTTTATTGAGCTGTACTTTCTTACCTTTATATTCTGCTTCAGGAATATAATCGACTGAAGCTTTTAACATATCGAATCCTGAGTAGTCAAATGTTTCGTTTTGGAGTTTAACTGCTTTTCTAAAGTTCTCCATATTAATAGTACCGCCGATTGATTCGACTAACTCTTTGACAAGATCGAAATCTATCATCTCATCTATACTCATAGCTTCGTCAATCGTATCCTCGTTTTCGATCATTTCATCAATCATGCAGCCTATTTCAAATAATGCATTATTATGTTTTGGGGAAACCATAGGGAGATCTAAAGGGACTTTTAACCCATTATAGTCTCCGTATTCTCCAATATCAGTAGTCTCTAAAAGTTCTATATCCTCTTCATTGAGTTCTATATCCCCGTTGCTATGAGCTTCTCTTGCTTCTTTAAATAATTGTATAAAGGCGTCAGAGTTATAGCGGTAGACATGCTCATGTAAAGAGAGTTTGTTGTCTAAATGGTACTGTAGAGATGGATATCCTACTATGTCTTTTAATTTAATCATTTGTAAAATCTTTTCTATAAAACTTTCCTAGTATATTATCATTTATGTACATATGACTATATGTCTCTAGGACGTCATTTATAAATAGGTGTTTACATTCATAATATGTTAAAAGCTTCTTATTAGGAACAAAGTCTAGTATTTTACGTTCAAAATCTCTCCTTAAATCTTTAGAATCTTTTACAAGTTGTTTTATTTTCGGATGGGAACCGTAATAATCTTTCCAATCCGATTCGGTAATGATCTTCTGTTTAAGAGGAGTACGGCCTCCGATACCTTTTGCTTTTCTTTCTTCTCTTAAAGCTTCTAATGCTTTTTTTCCTAATTTCTTATTTCTTTCGAATCGCAATACTTTCTTACCGAGGTACTTTAAACCTGAGGGTTTGTGATAAACCTCATAAATGAAGCCGTAAGTTCCTTCTGGGAAGTCCGATATATCGTTGAAGATCCTACCCTGGTAAGTCCAGGAAGGGTATGTCATATCCATATAAATTGGTTTCTGTCGCTAGAGCTTTGACTTCAGCTCATCTATTTGCAACTGCTGTTCTTTAACAGCTTCTATTAATAACGCGACAATTTTTTCATAACGTACGGCTTTATAGCCATTATCTCTGTCGGTGACTAACTCCGGTAATACTTTTTCTATTTCCTGAGCTATTACTCCAACATCGTGTCCTTCGTGTGAATGAATACCTTCTTTAGGTATCCAATCAAACTCTACACCATTAATATAAGAAAGTTTTTCCAAAGGATCTTTAATATTAACGATATTTTCTTTTAATCTTTTGTCTGATGAATAAAAAGCAGTTATATCATTTGTAGCTCTGATTTCTCCAGTAACGCTTGATGCTGCAGTACCAACTCCAAAGCTATCTACTTGTACATCGTTGAATTGCACATCTGATGATGTCTGTAAATCTTTTACATTAACGTCTACTCCATTGAGTGCAAGTGTACCTTGAGTTGAACCTTCTGCAGATGATGAAATTAAACCAGGTGTTGTTCCACTTGCAGCTTCTAATGTTTCTATTCTTGTGCTAAAAGAACCACTATCGGCGGCAAAAGATCCTGTTATGATTTCCCCTGTTAATGATCTAATTAAAGTAGCATTAACTCCTAACGAACCTGATATACTATTCCCTGTTAATGATCTAATTAAAGTAGCATTAACTCCTAACGAACCTGATATCTCATTAGCTAGTTGAATAGATGAGGAAACAGTTGCTGTTGGAAGGTTAGCAATAGTTTGTGCAGAAGATGATACAACTCCAGTAGGAAGGTTAGCAATAGTTTGTGCAGAAGATGATACAATATTTGCCGGTAAAGATGAAATTACTTGAGTTGAGCTAGATATTATACTGTCACCTTCATTCTTAAGAAAACCTAAATCATCAATTTGCTGACTACTTGATACTAGCCCACCTCCTTGTAGGGTAGGGAAACCAAAATCAGTAATTTGCTGACTACTTGATACTATACCTGTAATTTTAGAGTTTAAATGATCTGCTGAGAATGAGCCGCTTATTTCTACAGATATTTGATCAGAAGAAGATATTATATTAGCTCCTAGTCCCCCTATAGCATCGTTGGATAATGAACCTGATATCTGATTGGATATTTGATCAGATGAAGATATTATATTAACCCCTAGTGCTCCTATAGCATCGTTGGATAATGAACCGGAAATCTCATCAGATATTTGGTCTGAAGATGAGATTAACGTTTTACTATTAAGTGTGTTTATAGCAGTTTCGTGTGACGAACTAGCTGCAAATAAAGTTGTAATAGATGTTTCGTGAGAGGCGCTTGCATCAGTAAGGGTTGCTATTGGAATAGCAAAGGAAGCTGATTGTGCTAACCTAACCCAATTGCCACTATGTGCATAGTATGCTGATCCTGTAGCATGTACGTGAGCAAACATTCCATGGTAGGTTGTAGCTGAAGGTAGATCGTCAAATTCATTAAAGTGAAATCTAATCTTACTAGACATTCCGGTAGAGTCGATTTCTCCTGTAATCGTAGACGAACCGGATATAGTTTGACTGCCAGATAGTATCTGTGATCCTGTTATTAGAAGGCTTCCAGTTATTTGATGAGTATCGTTACTGTCGTCTCCAAAAATAGTTGAACCAGATTCAAATATAGTAGATGAAGAAATTATTTCTGTATTAAATTGCTGTGCTGTAATGTCTCCTGTAACTAAAAGTGAACCGGTAATAGAGGCTACACCTGTTGTTGATGAACCACTGTATCCAACCCAGGTTGGTTTAACATCTATTTGTTTTTCGGCTCCAGAACTTTCTGAAGTAAATAAAGTCAGTTGCCCGGTAGTAATATCTACCGAAGCGGAATTTATAAAATTCCTTAAATTATTATCCATCTCTGATTGAGTCAGAGCTGAACCTTTTGCTATCCTAAGAGTTATCTGAGACATAATTTTTTAATTTACATATCTAATTTTACTACAAATGTCATTTCAGTACTATCAGACTTTGGTATTGGCTGACTAAATTTAGCTACTGCCAGTAATTCGTTTGCATCATTATATAGTCCTATCGTTGTAATATATGGTTGAAAGGTACTACCTGTTACGTTACTATGTAGTATCCCTTCAGAACCGTTAATTGCTGATGGATGTTGAGTAAAGTTTAATTCATGATCTTTAACTTGACATCTAACATTATATGTATAAATAGGTTGGTTTGCTTTCCATTGAAAATCTAAATCAGTCCTATAGTAGTTAGTCATACTTGCTGAAGTAAGAGTAAAAATTCCATGTGGATATATTATATCTCCTACTTTAAAACTACCTGTTTGTGATAAAAAATTGGATGAAGAAATTACTAAATTACCTTCACCGTCATCAATTATTTCTGCTCCTTCTCCAGATCTTAGTAACTCTTCTGGTGAAGGTAGAGCAATATAATCATCAGAAGTACCAAGTATACCGTCTGGACCGTCTTCTACATAATCTGAACCTTCAAAAAAAGAACCAGAATATGAATCAGTAACAGTAGCACCTGATACAAATAGTACAAAAGAGTTCGGCTTAATACCTACTCCTGTATGTTTTCTAGGTACCGAAAATACATTAGCGTTATTTGGTAATACTCTAAATCCGGATTTATAAGAACCAGTTGCTAGTGAAGACATAATAAAATTATCGAACGAACCTGATTGTAGCTTTTGTCCTGTATCACTAGATTCGAATGTAAAATTAGAATAGTATAGCTGGTGTAAGCTTTTGTAAGTAGTGTACCTGTTAAACGAGTTGCCGGTAGGTCCAGTATAGCTATGAAATACTGCAGGATAATAATCCCCCGAGCTAGATTCTACGTAAAATGCATCAATATCATAAGTTGCAAAATCATCTTGACCGACTAGTCTATACGACTTGTTTGCTTCATATGATGTTACATATACATCTTGTTTGTTTAACTTTTTGTACGCTCCCATTCATTAAAAGTCAAGCTTTATACGAACCAATGCTTCTTTAGTAAAATCTTTAAGAAGAGGTCTCGATAGTTTAGCAGTTGCAAGTAAATCATTATTATCGTTGTATAGACCAACTGCAGTAGCGTACGATTGAGGATTGTTAACCATTACATTGTGTCTAAGTTCACCTGACCCGGTTGTATTAGAGGGATTAGAGGAGTAGTTAAACTCGGCGTTTCTTGCTCTTACAAAGACAAAATTAGAAGAGATAGTTTCTTCTGAGTTGAGTTTAAAAGAGCCTCCGTTCTTAATAGCTTCAAATATTTTCTCTGAACCACTTCCTTCTGTATTCGCAGTACGGATAGTACCTAGGTTTAGTCCTCCGTCCGCGGCTGAGGCGTCTAATGCTTTCCCGTTAAGGATAATAACACCAATATCAGGGAGAAAGAATCCATAAGATCCAGATCCTGCGGAGTGTCCTGTTTCTGAAACTCCTGTATACACATCACCTAGACTCCCTGATACTACTTCGAATACTCGACCTGCGTCATTAAAGTTTGTAGTAGTAGATACTTGGCTGTTATCAGTTAGATTTAAAAGCACAGATTCACCGGAGCCTGAGAGTAATAAGCTAAAAGTTCCGGGTAGTAGTTTTTCTTTGTATCTTGCTCTATCAAGAGATATAACATAGAAGTGAGAACCTGTCTCTGAACCAAATATAAATTTTCCTTCTTCATCTCCTAATACTAATGATCTATATTGACCGTATATAGTTTTAGAAGGAGATGCTCCAGGTACAGCAGTATTAAAATCGAGAGATCCAGAACCCACTATGTCTCCATATGCTACAGAAAACTGTACTGCTGCAGTTGTATCATCGGAGGCAGTCTGGTATATATTATAATAATAAGCTCCTGATGCTCCTGCTACTTGTGCAGAAGAAGTAAAAAAAGTTGATAGTTCGATTACTGAATTACTCCATACTGGGGAGGTAATAGATTCTGCACTAATTACTATATCTTGAGGGTCAAATCTTTTAAACGACATTTTTTATCTGTTAATTAGTTTTTGTGATAGTTACAGGAAGTGTAAGACGGGCACCTGAGTCTCTACCTATTACTGTTATAGTTGTTTGTAGCTGTGTACGGCTACCGAATAAAGTGTTGATAGCTGTAGCAGTAAGGTTAATAGAAGTTCCTATTACTGTTTTTGATACGTTAGTACCTACAGTAGTGGTACTGTTTAATCTTTCTGCTTCTTCAGTATTAACTCCTACTCCAGTAAAAGAACTCAATACTCTTGTATCTGCTATTGTTGCTGTATATCCGTTGGCTTCAAAACTAGTTGTCGCCCCTAAGTAGTTTAACGTTTGAGGGGTGATGGCTAGAGATGCTCCTTGTTTAAGAGAGATAGAAGCAAATCCTAGATCTAGTACAGGTAGTTTTGAAGTACCTCTTGGTAGAGTAGTTAATTTATACTTCATTATTTGATTTTCATCAGGAAATGCTTCTAATAGAGGCATGTTTTCGATTGCTTCACCATAATACGCAGAGCCAGAAGGGTGGTTAGGATTATATAATGTATAATCTATTTCATCATCTGCTAGTGCAAATTGAGTAATTTTAAAAGAACCGTCTCCTCTTGCTAATAATTCTCTACCTTTTTTAGTTAGTATAGCGTCTACGGTTACTACAGAGTTATTTAAATATCCCATTTCTTAGTGTATGTTTGTTATAAATATCTAAAATAATTAAAATATGATTATCATGTTATTAAGTTACCAGATTTAGCAACTACCAGTCCAGTTTGATCTGTTGTGACCACTACTCCTGTTTCAATATTAAATATTTTACTATTTACTAATCTAGAGTATCTTCTAGTATTATTATCGTAGGTATAAACAAAGTTTCCTATTTGAGGTATACTAGAGAAAGAAGATTCAGTAGCTGATGAACTAATTATTTTTGTATTGTCAAAATTAAAGTAAATTTGTTCTATAATTCTTTCTTGCGGGCTTATACTAATAATAGCGGTATTATCAGCATCTTCTTTATGTATAGAACCTTGAAAAATAAGAAACGATAAACCAGGGTCATCTCCAACTGCACTTCCGCTTGTAAGTTTAGTCCCGTTATACCTAGCATTAATAAGTCCGGAATCTGTATAATTGGAATCTTGAACACTTGCTTTTTGAGCTGATCGATTTATAATAGCTTCGTAATTCTTAGGATTTATTTGATCTTCGTTTCTATCTACTACAAACCTAAAAGAATTAGCTTCTAATTGTGTAGCGTTACTGAGTAATGGTTCAAAATCTGAGTTAGTAAAGCTACCAATAATTAATGGATTTAAAAGCACTGATTCGTCATCCGTACCAGCTGGAATGTTATTAAAAGAACCGTTTTGATCTGAAGTATAAGAACCGCTGCTGTTAGTGAAGCTTTCGCTTACAAAAGTACTATCATCACCGAGTACAAATGTTTCATTATTTATATAGCTCGACTCTTCGATTTGAATAAAATAATATCCGCTTTTTCTAGTTTTTTGTGAAACCTTAAAAACAACTTTATCAATACCTTCAGGAGAATTTTTTTTATTAATAGTAAATTCGGTTAGCTGTTGTAATGAGTTTTCTATATTAAATCCATTACCACTTTCAAATGGTATATTAGCACCAATAATAGTAAAGTTACCACTATCCGCAATAGATTGAGAATAGAGAAGGTTTATTGTACCGTCTTGAGGTTTAGTATTAGAAAATTCAAATATACTTATTGGCATACCTTTTATTTATCGTTATGGGTTAAAATACCGTTTGCATAATAAACATCGTCAGTTTCAATATTTAATTTATAGATTCTTACACTCCCAGGTTCTGTTTCTTTAGAGGAAATTATAATTTCGTTTCCATTAATATCAAGGAATATATCTCCTACTACAACCTGTTGTGCATTGAGTAATCTCCATTCTCCTGCTCTTTTAATAATATGAACATGAGAAGGTGTAGTTTTTAAAGCTCCGTCATTGAAGTTATATATACTTGTAACTATTTTCGTTTCATTTGAAACTACTAAAGCAGTGCTAAAATCTCCAGTTATATTGTCAGCTCTCCAATTGTCCATAGCTACTGGTCCGTCATCTGAATCAGGTATAGAATTAATATTTCTAGAAAGTACAGGATCTCCTACTACTAGGGTTTCCACAGCAACTGATGAGCTTGGAGATGTGCTAATCTGTGTTCCTTCTATAACACAAGCGCAAAGACCTACTAAATACGCTGAACCTCCATAGAACCAACATTCGTCTCCTTCATATCCAAAGTACCCGGTATCAATTGTACCTGTTCCTGTTTGTGATGTGTATAAAATTGTACCATTCGATAGGGCAAGATCTTCATACCATACCTCGGTTGACTCTTCCGTTGGACAGGCATCGGTACAGTCATTAGAACCTACATTCCATACAAGGTCAAAGTATCTTGTTGGCCCTGGACTATTAGATGGAGTTATAGGTGGTGTTGTAGATACTGATATAGGTGGTGTTTTAGATACTGATATTGATATAGATGGTGTTTTAGATGGTGATGGTGGTGGTGGAGTACTTGGTGGTGTATTCGGAGGAGTATTTGGTGGTGTACTCGGAGGTGTACTCGGAGGGGTATTCGGAGGTGTTCTAGTAGGGGATATTCCTGGAGTTACTGATATTGTGGGTGTAACAGAAATAGTTGGAGTTATTGATATTGATGGTGTTGCAGTTGCTGGCGGGGTATTCGGAGGTGTACTCGGAGGTGTGTTAGGGGGAGTACTAGAGGGTGTTTTAGTTACTGATATTGTGGGTGTTATAGTAGGTGTTATCGATATTGTGGGCGTAACGGATGGAGTAATAGATGGAGTAACAGATACTGTAGGTGTTGGTGAGGGGGTAGCACTAGGTGTAATCGAAGGAGAGGGTGTAGGGGAAGGTGGGATATAGGTAAATCCATTTGTACAGTTACTAACGCTTCTAAAGATAAATTGAGGACCCGAAACAGAGGTTGTTAATCCTACTCCGTTATTAAGGTTTTCTTTAGACACTACATCTGTGTATGTTATTCCATCTACAGTAATATCTTCTAAATACGAGTCGGTATCATCAAAAGGGTTATGGACTAATAAATCAACACCTGGTTCGCCGGCTTTTGCTGAAAGTACTTCACTATTAAGATATACTTCAAAAGGACCTGCGTCAGCTATATTGCCGATAATATTATTTCTTGCTCCTTTTACTAGATAAACTGCCATTTTACTTTATTATAAATATTAATATACGGAATAAATTTTAATTTAATGTACTCCAATTTCTTGATTATGAGTTAAAATACCATTAGCGTAATAAATATCATCTGGTTCTACATCTAAGCTGTATATAGTAAATGAACCTGTTTGTGCTGTAATATTAGTTATTTCTACTAAGTCTCCATTTATATCTTCGAAATAATCTCCTACTTGAACATTTAAAGAATTAACTGCCAACCACTCACTACCTCTTTTAACTATATGAACGTGTGATCTACTAGTACGTAGAGTGTCATTATTAAAGCTATAGACAGTACTAATTGAAGAAGAAATATTAGAAGTAACTAGAGCAGTACTAGCTGATCCAGTAATATTATTACTACTCCAAGTTTTAAGTTGTTCTTTTGTAAGATCGTCGTCTAAAGATTCTATATCTTTAGTTAATATGGTATCACTCACTACCAGATTTTCGACCGGTACCGATGAGCTTGGGGAAGTATGTATTAGGGTTCCTTCAACAACTGAGAAACATTCTGAATAATAATAAGGAATACCTCCAGCGGTTACTTCGTAGGCAGTCCCATCATCACCATTAAACATATAAAACCCTGGATCAATAGTACCGCCGCCTGAAGCAGCGTCATATATTGCATTACCTTCTGTGAATCCTCCTTCACTGTAGTAAGTATCGGCGAAGATATCATCACATGCATCAGTATCAAAAGCATGCACTCCGGTACCTGAGAATCCTGTTAAAGTAGGTGGAGTTCTAGACGGTGTAACTGGTGGTGTTACGCTGATAGATGGTGTTGCAGTTGCTGGTGGGGTACTCGGAGGAGTAGTAGATGGTGTAACTGGTGGTGTGTTTGGTGGGGTACTCGGAGGTGTAACCGGTGGGGTACCCGGAGGTGTATTCGGCGGACTGTTTGGTGGTGTACTTGGTGGTGTGACTGACGGTGTACCCGGTGGGGTACCCGGTGGGGTACTCGGAGGTGTATTCGGCGGACTGTTCGGTGGAGTATTTGGTGGTGTACTAGTAGGGGATGCTCCTGGAGTATTGGATACAGATATAGATGGTGTAATCGAAGGTGTAATCGAAGGTGTATTCGGTGGGGTACTCGGAGGTGTACTTGGTGGTGATACTATTGGAGTTCTAGTCGGAGTAACTGAAATAGTAGGTGTGATGCTAATAGTAGGTGTAATACTAGGAGTAATACTAATAGTAGGTGTAATACTAGGAGTAATAGACGGAGTGGGTGATTGCGGTATAAAGGGTAATACAGAGAAAGCGCAAATAAATGATGCATCAAAATTCTCTATATCAAATAAAAGATTAAGTCCAGATTCTTTTGTAAATGTATTATCTGGGGATAGACTTTGATCAGTTACTACAAGCACACTACCTTCTAGTTCTCCATCAATTTTAGCTACTTCGTAATTGTGATAGTTCTGTATAGCAGAGCCAGAGGGGGTGAGTACTGTCTTAATATAAGATGTACTGCCGCTAAACGGAGTATCAAATACTCCTCCGTCCCCACTATTTATACTACTTACATTTTGAGACCCGGTATATTCTGGTTGTGTAATAGAACCAGATACTTGTTTTAATTTACTTCTATTTAGAGCATTAGGTTTTATTATAATACCAACAGAAGCGTTAGTCCTAGCAGGAATATAATCTTTTATGGATTTAAAAAGTGTATTATCAAAAAATCTTATAAGGTTTACGAAATCTCTTATATCGTACCTAGAGTTAGTAGATGTATACTCTTCTAAAAGACCCTGTAGACCGGTATACTTAGTATTGAACTCATCAGAAGGAGCGCCTATATAATCATCTATATTTAGTCCACCAGCAGCTGATGCTGAATTATAAATTTGTATGTTTTCATTATCAGCAGTTGAAAATCCTACTTCTAAGGTATGTCTAGTTTTAGATCTTTTATTAGGACTTTTGTATATAGAAATATCAGGAGATAAAGTATTTCCTTCTACTATAGAACCTGTGTGTTGTACAAAAATATTATCTAAAGAAGATGAAATTAATGCTAAAGAGCCAGTAATGTTTTCTTCCGGGGATAAGTATACATTATCTGAAAATTCAGATTCATTCGGTGTTTCTGTATTCCCATGTAACCTTATAGTAAGTATGTCTGAAGGTATACCATAGCAGTTAATTAGCGCTCTCAACCCTCTTTCTGTACCTTTAGATTTTACTAAATAAGGTAGGTTGTGATAGAGCCTCTTATATACTTCTTGAGCATATGCCTGTTTAGGCATTGGTTGTAGATATTCATTACTTCCAGCAGATGCTGTGATGTAAGTCGCTCCTGCGTTAGTGCTGCCTGAGGTGTACTCTTGTCCTGTAAAGAAGCTGAATAGATTTTCTAATGATTCGTTACTTGAGTATAGTTTAACACCAAAGCTTCTTAATGCATCTCCTACAAGTTCTTTAGATATACCGAAATCTAGTCTATTATCATTATCGTATTTGTCTGTGAGTGCTTTTTGATAAACCCATATATTATCAAAGTGTTGACCAAGCATATAGATAAAAGTAAGTAGCTGGTTATTATCAGCATCTTCTCTTATAAAAGCAGGGATCGTGTTAGTAAGTGAATTAAAATTTGATGTATCAAAATTAGATGCAGATGCTATATTACTATTAAACCAAGATAAAGTAGATGCTTCGCTACTACTTACTAATGTGTACGGTCTAGATGTATTAGATTTAGGCCAAGAGTAAGAACTACTTTCATAGTATAGGAATCTATCATAATGATCAAAGTTGTTTATTACCCCTGTTAAAAGGTTTTCATACTGCTCTATACTACCGGTAATGTCAGAATTATTTGCTCCTTGGCTTTTAAGAGTAGCTATACTGCCGCTGTAAGATTCTAATAGCTGCAGTTTGTATTTAAAGTTTCTGAGTCTTTCCTCAGCAGAGCCAAAATGTACAAATTCTGAATAGTCAGTATGATCTATACTTACAATTGATCCGCTTTCGTTAGTAAGGGACATTAACTCATAATAAGAGCTAGTTACAGGGTAACTGAATAGTTCATCGAGGTTAAAAAATTGACTAGGTGTACCACTAAGATCTTCGGTATCTATATCAAAATTAGGTCCAGCAAGCTTAGGGTATACTACCTCTTCTGGTATTACTTCTCCTTGAACTTCATAAGCTAAAGAATCACTTATAAATTCTACTATACTACACGTATCTCTTACTCTAAATGAGTCGGGTAGTGGTTCATAAAGTTTTACTAATACCGCTCTTTTATTTCTATATTCCTCAGTAGATATGTTTATACATACTACATTAGTGTTATTTAAAAAGTTAAGTTTAAAATCGCTAAAATAAGATTCAGAATCAAGAGCATCTCTAATACCTGTAGCTGTCTGTAAGACGAATTCATTAGGTAATTGAGTAGTAAGCAGCCTTATTTCTTTTCTATCTCTTGATATAGACTCTATATAAAAAAGAGGATTCTTATTTGTAGGGCTAAATAGATTATTAATAAAATTATATACTAATCTTACTCCACCAGAGTTGTATCCTAATGTTATGGCGTCTTGTACTGGATCTACATTGATTGTAGATTCTCCAGATTTTCCAGCACCTGCCGCAGTTTGAAGAAAAGAGTACCCTTTATAGTTATAATCAGATTTAAGTAAAGTACCTGTTTGACTATAAGCATGTAGCTCAATAGAGTTATTATTTACCGAAAAAGTATTATTAACTTTAAAGTCACCAAAGAGTAAAACATCTTTAGGCTGAAACCTATTGATATTAGTAACCTGTTCAGGAAATAACGGTATTACTTTAAAATCTATTTTAGCCATCAGTATTTGTACTTATATTTTGTAGCTGTAATTCAAGTATAGTTTCTTGATTATCTACTAATTGAGATCTCAGGTTTGTAATTTCATCCAATAGCGGTTGAATTCTCTCGTTATCTTGCTCAAAGTCTACTAATTCTAAACTTTTTCTTATAAGATACTCATGGGATGTATTACTGTTTCTTAACGGTATTTCAAAATAAAGTTTATTATAAAGTCTAAATAATTCCTGTACTGTGTCAGTATCTGCTAAATCTTCTGGTGGTGTAAAAAATTTAAAATCTCTATCTATGACATCATCAAATTCAGGCTTATTAAATACTGTTTTTTGAATTTTTATTTCAGCCATGCTTAACTACTTTAAAAATATTATCATCATCTATTATTACATCGCTCCCATCTAAAGATGAGCTTATCAATATTCTATAATATCGTTCAGGTTCTAGATTAGTTAGATATAAATCAAAGAAACTTCCTTCAGAATCACAACTTATTTTAGTAAATGTTGAATCAAAATCAATTATATTTTCTTTAGTAAAATCATCTTGAATTGCATATGTACTAGAAGAGGGTAAAGCGTAATTTGTTTTGTATACAGATCCTGTTGTGTATACTCTAGTAGGGTACTTTGGTTTACTATTCAACCTAAATCTTTTTTTACCTTTATTTGAATATTCACCAGTGTTGTTATTCACCCCAATAGTGGCCTTATCTGTGCTAAGTATACTATTACTTCCTGTATTAAAAGATGAATCATCCCATTTAAATTGGAGATAAGGTCTATAGGTTGTATTAGTATTCTCTGAGAAATATTTTAGATTTATAGAAGAAGTAGTATTAAATTCTAAACTATCTTGTAATTTAATTATGAATCCATTATTAGTAATTGAAGAAGAAAAATGCAATTTTACTGCCTCTGTTACGTTAATGTCTAAATCTTTCTTATCTTCATAACTAAATGATGAAGTAGCTTCTAAATCTATACCAATAGAGCCTGTATACCAAGATCCTCCTCCAGTATTACTACCTGAAAAAGAACCTGTTGCGTAGGTAGGAAATACAGATAGCTGCCATTGATTACTTCTATTTGCATTTCTGTGTTTCCAAGTTACTCCTGATCTATCAGCAGGAATATCGTTTATTTTTCCAACTCCTTTAGTAAATGATTCGGCTAGCGGCCATGCATAAACTTCGATTGTTTCAGGTAATTCAGTGGCGTCAGCTATAGAGTAATTTATACTAGCTGAGAAGGAGTTACTTACTAAATCATTTAGTGTTGACTGTATTTCGCTATCTTTAAATTTAACTAAAATTCTTGAAGATTCTCCTTTAACTACTTGATTAGGAAAACTCGCTAGTTCTACTATTTCATCAATACCGGCATTAGATTCCGACTTAAACGAAGTAATAAACGTATCTGCTTCAGGATATATTCTGTATACTGCCATTTTAAACTGTTATTATTCTACCTTTAATATCTGTATCAGGAAATTTTACTTCAAAGAAACAAGGGTCGTAAGATGGGTAGATTACATTATTTCTAGTTGCTCCTTTTATATCGTATCCATATTCAGAGTAATTACCTCCTACTTTATTTACTATTTCTAATTTCTGTACTGTTTGAACCCCTTTTACTCTATCTATAACTGTAGTAACTCTAGCTAAATTTATAGGTTGATTTATATTTCTATTAGCTGTAATAAAATACTCTTTTAATTTTTGTATACAGTCTAATAGTACCTGCCTACCTGTATAACTTGGTAAAGCTAATACTTCGAATTCTATCCCAATATTTACTATAAAGGCATCTTTTATGTTTATACTATCAGATATCATCATGTATTGGGATAAGTAATTCTTTAAGTTTCTCTTAAGATTATCAGTTGAATAGATAAGTTTACTATTGTTATCGTAGGCTAAAGTGTATAAAGATAGTGAAAACGGATTATCGCTTACTAAGGATGTACCTGCTTCATCCGCTGTTGCTTCATCTTTAGTTACATATGTTTTAGCAATTGTACCAAATTTAGCAGGTAAAGATTGTGCTCTGACGTTATAATCTTGTAATGTTACTGCTCTTCCTTGTTCATTAAACGAACGTAGTGAGTTTTCTCTAATCTCTTGTATTGAGTCTCCATCTTTTCCTCCTGTGGCTGGTAGGGGATTAGTGAATGCTAAAGTTCCTTCATAAGAAGAGTCAGTAGCTGTAGCAGATACTATAGATTGTTGAGTTATCGTACCGGCGGGTACATTAGCGTTTATACCCCCTCCTTTTAGGTAAGTGATAGTAAGAGTGGTGTTGGATGGTGCTACACCGTATGTACGGGAAAATAAAAAGTTTGAGGGATCGTACGAGTAATCGATTCTTGATAAACCATCTGCGTTTCCAATACCTACGTTAGTAGGGTTTGGGATTATAACTGAATCGTCAGATTCGCTTATTCCTGCACCGAATTGTATCTGTAGGTTACCGTTAGAGTTAAATCTAGTAACAAATCTGTAAGGTACTTTTTTCAAGGTAAGTTTATTGGCTACTTCACTTGAATCGTTTTCAGTGTTAGCTTCTTCGTCAAATACAGTTTCTTGTCCTAGATAAGGTACTTCAGTCCAGGTGTTGTTTTCTGAATCGGTAATAGAGAGTATACCTATAATGTTGTCATCTTCTAGAGATATTGTTTTAAATTTTTCAGCGTTGCCTATTACTTCAGTTAGTGTTGCAACTTCTCCTGAGAAAGCTTTTGCTTTTTTCTTGAGTGTGTATTCAGCAGGATTCCCTCCGGCAATAGATGCTACTGTTATAGTTGTAGGATCGTAAGAGCTGGAAAAGCTAAAGTCTATAGAGTGATCGATTAAAAATGCTGGTTGTCCGGAAACGGTTGCTTTTACTTGGGCGTTAGCTGCTATTAAAAGAGCTTGGTCAAAATTAGGTTCGTAGTCTGCTCCGGTTGCTGCAACGTTTTGGGTTACTTCGAGTTCAACTTCAGATACCGTAGTTACTTTAGGTCTGTACCCTAATGTGTAAGCTAATGAATATAGGTTTTCTGGGTTTTTAGCATGTTGTACAAAGGTCTCTTGTAGCTGTGTATCGGAATAAAAAGATAGTACATCTCCTACGTATGCGGCCATCTCTATAAACATCATGCCGGGTGATGTTGGGGAGAAGTCATTATAGGTGTCTGGGAAGTAGTTTTTTGCAAATTCTATTAATGAGTTTTTAAAATCGTTAAAATCCCTATTAATATACTTTATGTCTCTTAATTCTTTCATTATACTTCAAAGTTAATAGCTACAGTATCTTCTATACCTGTATCCTGTATTTGATATCTCATACTAAATGTAACGGTGTTACTATCCGGGCTTCCTATTGTGTTTATTGTGACTGGTTGAACTTGAGGAAAATAGTTACGTAATGAATCTCTCACTTCTCCGTCTATAGCTTCAATATTCTGCTGTGATATATTTTCAAATAATAAATTACGTAAACCTGTACCAAATGTTGGGTTGAGAAATCTTTCTCCTTTTCCTGTTAAAAAGAAATTTATAAGGTTATTCTTTATAGCATCTTTAGTTGCAAAAGTAGAATTAAACACTCCAATTCCTGTAAAAGGAAGAGACACTCCAATTGCTTTACGTGGTTGGAGATCTAAAGGATTAATTTTTTTTGCTTCAAATGCCATTATACTGGTAATCTATTTTTATCTTTTGCGTTTGCAGCATCTAATATTTGTTTTGCTTTACTAACAAAACCTAACTGTGAAATATCTATACCGGGCATAGGTCCAGAATTTTCAGATAAACCCATTTGGTTAGCTAATTTATTAGATGTTGATGTGTTAACTGGTGATCCTGTAGTACCTGTAATCTCTTTATAGTCTTCTCTAGTCATTTCATTTGCTGTTTGATTAAGCATTTCTTCTAAAGGAATGGTACCTGTATTGAGTTTACCTGTAGACCAAGTTCTAGTTAAATCTTTCTGTACAACTGGTTTATATTCGTTAAACTTCTGTACATTAGGAGTAGTTGGCGTACTGGCAACCTTTACGGCTTCTGTAAGCATGTCTTGCAGCTCTTCTTTTATAGCTGTTTTTACCTCTTCTCTTATTACTTTTCGTAATGTATCTAGTTTCATAATAATAAATATCTAATAATTAAAGTATTGAAAGCTGAGTATCTAATCTTATCTTGATATCAGCTAAAATAGTTTTTGCTTTAGTAGTAAAAGTAGGGGGAGATTTTAATACTGTTACCCCTTCTGATGTTTGAGCTACACCAAACCTCCTTAATGCTACTTCAGGTGAAGTAGGATCATCTTCTACTTTTAAAATATATATGTTACCGTCAATTGCTTCGTATAATTCAGAGTTTTGATCAGGAATATTAATACCAGATCCTGCTAATCCATCTAAAGGTAAACCATCAGGACCTAAATTTAACCCGTCACCATCTCCTGCATTTTTATTATCACCATCAAGTGTTCCAAAACTATCGTCGATTCTTCTTCTCCTCAACCTAGATTTGACTCCTTCTGGGATAAATTCTTCTATAGCATAATCTTCTATTAGCTCTAACATTTCTTGAGTTGCAGAATCGAAGCTTTGTCCGTCATCTTGGCCATCTAACATTAACTCTAATGCGTTGGCCATTTCTAGTATTATATTACCGTATTCATCTAATAAGTCTTGATTAAGACCACCTACATCTGTTCCGTTTTCTAAAGAATCTGCATAAGCTCCTACAAGCTCGCAGTAAGATTCTGAAAATGCCATTAAGTCGTTTAACCTATCTAAAACACCACTAAGTGCAGCATTTACAGCTCCTACAGTTGCAACGCCGTTTTGTATAGAAGCGGCTAGTTTTCTTGCTTTATCTACAAACTCTCTTAAAGTTTGTTTAATATCTTCGAATTTAGATTGAATAGATATAGGAATACCGATACCTGGAGGTACAGATGTAGGAATAGGAAGGTTTATAATGGTGTTTACTATTCCTAAAAGTTTATTTATTGGACCTAAGACTCTATTAGCAATTTGTGTCAGTTTACCGAGGGTGTTAGCAACACCTTGAGTAAAGTCGTTAACTTGTTCGACTCCTCTTGCTATGTCGGAGGTATTTTCACATAGAGATGGAGATACTTTTTGGATAACAGCTGCTGTAGCACTTTCGATAGCTCTCTGTTTAAACTTACGTATAAGAGTTCTCATCGCTGATTTGGCTTTGTTTTTTATCACCCCTTTCAGCTTACCGAGCTGTTTATTTAACTGCTCTTTTAATTTATCTTCATCTATTTTTAAATATGTACCCATTATTCAATAAAAACTTTTTTAGATTTTAACTCAGTTAATATTCTAGTTTCTACTGTTTCTACTAACTCTTTTACTGATTCAGCTGCACCAACTACACCCGGTACCCATACATCTGGAACTTCTGGTATGCTCATTTGATCTATTAGCTCTGTTATTGCTTCTAATATATCAAGAAGTATAGCTTCAGCTACACCTCCTAAAACAGCGGGTTGTTGTAAGTCTTCTGAAGGGCCTTGTCTCCTTGGTGCGTTCCTTAATTTATACGCTTGACTACCTAGATATATTTTTGGAGCATTTAATACTATTCTATCTGCTCCATCTGTATGAACGTTAGTTGCGCTAATAGATACGTGTTCTTTAGCTGCTAGTAATAAGCTTTCTTCTCTTGCATTTAGTACAACCCTATCAGACTGAATTATAGCTTGAGCTCCTCTGTAGATGTCTGTATCTAGAGGGCCGAAGTTTAGGAAAGAACCTTTTTCTTCACTAGCAGGAATTAAAGGTATTATATGATCTGAGGTAAGATATATAGAGGTACGGTCATTGTTTATATCCTCAATTTGAGGAGTATACCCATCTGCATCAAACTCTACTAATTCAGTTTCTTTTTGCCCATTTCTAATTATTGTAAGAGGTTTACCGTTATTCTGATCATTAACTAGAGGTTGTTGATTTGCTCTGACTCCCGTCATTCTTATAGATTGACCATGTCTACCTTCTATCAGGACGTCTCCCATAAAAGGAAGCATTGGGTATATATCTCCTCTTTCTATTACACCTGGCCCTGGTTTTGGATTACCTACTCTAAGTCCAGGATCTGGGTGAGCATTATAATGTGGATGATTCCATATTGCTAGAGCTGTAGAATAGTAAATTTTAGGAGTATCAGCAATATCTACTGTATCCTGGGCTTTTGGTCCTATAAAGAGTTGCACTACCTCTCCTGCTAAAGGAAAAGAGAAAATGTTTCTACTTATAGGATAGGCAAGATCTAAAGATCTTAAATCTCCTTCACTACCTGAAGAATCTATAAGCCTGTATCTTATTGCTCCTATATCCCCGTAATTTCTAAAGAAAGGGTGAGATTCGTCTATTATGACGTCTACAACTCTTGCTATAGATGCTAAGATCTTATTATTAGACATACTACTCTTCTTCCTTTGGTTCCTGATTTACTTCTTTTTCTATTTCGACAGATTCTTCTAATAGATCTTGTAAATCAGAAAAGTCAAATTCTCCTGCTCCATCTTTAGTTTGAGCTGTTTCTATGCGTTGAATAATTGTCGCTAACTTAATCAAAGCTTCATCATTCTTTACTCCTATCTCCATATACTCTTTTATCATAGGGACAATGAGAGTAGCATCACCTATGTTCTCTATAAGAGGTTTTAACTCACCTATTAAGCTTTTAACCTGAGCTCTAGTGTTTGTGGAGTTGTCGTGAATTTCACTAAAGAGGTCAGATAGAGTTTTTCCATTAAATATTTCTTTATCTAAGCTCATAATATTTTATTTATAAATAGTAACTTACTTATTATTTAAATCAGATGCTATTAAACCTCTTTCATATAACTTAAGGTATCCGTCATAAAAATCTTTTTTAAGGATAGATATTACTCTAGTCAATTGAGGAGTTTCACAATCTGTCATTTCTCTAATGTAAATATAAAGTGCTTTTTTCTTAAATATTTCTAAGTCACTTCTTCGCTTAAAGATAGTAAGTATAGCATCTGCTATCTTTTTTTCAGATTCTTTGAAGAAAAATTCATCTAAGTTATTGTAAGCCTTATCAACCCAGATGTCTATATAGGAACCGATTGGTATTGCTTCTTCGTAATCAAGCTTATGCTCCCCCACTACCATATAAGAAGGAACATTAATTGAAAAGGAGTCTGGTGTAGACTCTGTCTGGGTTAGTTTCTTATAATTTTTATTATTGTAATTTATTAACCACCTTTTTACTATAGTCCCAAAGTAGGAGTATGCTTTTGCTCCATTAGTAGGATCAAACTTCATTATTTTTTCCTCTAATAATACTGTTACTACATCGTGCTTTAAGTCTTCTATTTGCTCTACATCGGTATAGTAAAATTTAAAAGTATGTATAATATTTTCTGCTAGCTTATAAAAAGGTAGGTATATATGCTCTGTAAAGATTCTGTTACGGTATTCTGTGTCTGTTGAAGCATTGTACTTTTTTATATACTCTTCTGTTTCTGATGTAAAGTAATTAGCTTTGGATTTCTTCCGTGCCATATGTTGAGGGTAGCTTAAATTTATTAAGCTCGTTTTGGACTTCTTTTAATTTGTTAAAAAATTCACCTATTTCGTCGTCTGACTGAAAGACCCCTCGTTCGTCTAGAGTATTAAGGTATTTATCACTTTCTTCTACTATTTCTGAAAGTTTCTTTAAATATTGTGTTTGATCTTCAATAATATCTTCATATAACTCCACTTTCTTGAGTAGGTTATTAACAATATAGATTAGAATTACTAAAAAAGCAACTAAAATTGAAATTATTATGTAAAAAAAGGTAGTATTTATCTCCATTATAAGTTTTTGAGTATATTCGACAGTCCTTCTGAAGATTTAACGCTTTTTCCTAGGGAGGAAGCTGTTTTTTGTACTTTTGGAGTGGAAGAACCGCCATTTCTCTTCCACATATCATATTCTACCTTAGAGGCTAAGAAGTCTGCACTGTGAAGTACTGAGATAATGGAGGTTTTCTGTCTAGAAGACTCAACATGACTGAAAAAGTACGCTTCATTAGCTTTATCAAACACGCCATCATGACATCTGATACCTAAAAACTCCTTCTGACTAACTTTTATACCAAATTTTTGTAATATAAACAGTGAGCGGTCTGGGATAAGCATAAAATCCAAGTCTGGATTAAAAGTATACATCTCTGATAGCTTATCTTGACGCCATTTATCAGTCTGAGGTATATAATTAGGTTGGTCACCATTACCTATCTTACCTAAATCATGGAATAAAGCGGCAAAGACAAGTTCTTCTTCGGTGTAATCTACATTTCCACCCATCTCTTGATATAACCTTGACTGCTTTACCGCATATTCCACTACTCTATTAACATGATCAACATATCCACCGGCAAAAGCATTATGGTACCAAGACTTACCACTAGCAGGAGCCATGACATAAGTTTCTTCCATATGATTTATCATAGATTTAATAGAATCTTTACGATCACCTATGTAGGTATCTATGATTTTTATATGCTTTTCGTAATTTGCTTGTATTTTTTCCGCCGGTAATGACATATTTTGTTATTTTATTAATAATTTATATATATTTATATACTTATATACTATTATTTATTATATCTATATATATTTTATATATAATATTGTTAAGATAATGATAATTTCTCTAAAGATCAACTTTTTAAAGAGTTTTTTTTGGGGGATGTATAACTTTTTTTTAAATAGCTTTAGCTCGCCGCGCGAAACGCGCAAGTTGTCCCGCGATTTAATTATAACTCTCTTCTTTTGACTCCATTTTATATGGATCTCCTATACGTTTTACAACAGATTTAGCTTCTTGAACAGAGATATTAAAGAATTCTTTCTTTTTATTAACCCTAAAACCGTTTCTCTCAAGGTATCTATGTACTTGTTTCTCTACATCGTGTGCGTTAAAGCAAGGAAAAGCCCACTCCACAACAAAGTCTAACGCCACACCCGTAGCGGAATTTATCTGTTTTACCCTATCGGACGGTTTATTCTTAGTAAAGCCTATCTTACATAAGCCGGGCATTGTAGGATTGGTTAATACATATACCCATTGGCAGCCGGTCATACCTTTTGGTATCTGGATCTCTTTAGGTCTATTAGTATAATATGTTACATCTTCCCATCCTTCGCCTTTATCACTGGGAGTTAAAGTGAAGTAAGTAGCTTCAGTATCGGTTTGATCCTCAGAGACTTTGATTAAGCCTTGAGCATATTCTTCGGTAATTCTTTTTATTGCCATTATAACCTTTATTTATACTTAAATATATGAAGAATTTTTCAATTATACAAATTATATTAGACCTCTTTCTTTAGTTGTAATTTTATAATGTAGGAATAAATTATACATATAATCGGATTCTAAAGGAGGTCTTGAGTGAAATTTTTCATTTCCTTTTACCAATAGCCCTCCATCACCATTTTCAAGGTACAGTTCTATATCTTTATCTTTCTCATGTACTGTCAATGGGTTTGGTATATTATCTGATTTTTTAAGTTGTATACTAAGTGTATAATCAAGATCTTTTCTATCTTTATGTTTTTTTAATTCTTCTCCTTTTGAGTATTTTCTCATAAATGAATTAACCCTCTCTAGAGTATTGCCTGTATAGTGTTCTAGTATTTTTTGAAACTTTATATGGTATTTTATAGAACCTTCTAAATTATAAACGTTTTTTGCACCTACCCCGTCTGCAACTACTTCAGAATCCGGTACTTGATTAAACTCATTTATAAGTTCCTCAATTTCATCCTTATTTAGTAAATTTTTAAATATACGATGCTCCATACTTAAATATAAGGTTAAGTAAGTTACTAGACAAACAATTCTTTATCTTTCTTAAGTAAGTCTTGGTATTTTTTTATAGTAGCACACTTCTCATACTCTTCTCTTATCTCAAAATAAATTAAAAGCACGTTTAAACTATTAAACACCTCCTGTACTTCGAAAGCATTTGATACTGTATACTTAGTTTCAAACTTTGAAGCATCTATTCTATTTAGATATCCGTATAGTTTGTTATAGAATTGATTCTTAATCTTAAACCTAACTTCTTTATAGTTGTTTCCGAAGTTTCTAAGATGCATCATATCCATAGTATGGTAGTTTTCTATACCTCTAAGTACCATTCCCATAAGAACAAACGGATTATCTAAGAGATCTTCCATATTGTTCTCTTTATAAACCTCTTCATCTCCTTGTTCAAAGATAGAGAATAGATTATGTGGGTTTAAAGGTTGCATCTGTAAATAAATATTCATATATTACAGTATAAGAACTTAAACCCTATATACCGAAAATTTTGCCAAAAAATTTCCCTAGAATCTTTGGAAAAACGACTGAAAGTTCATATATTAAAGTATGAATAGGCTTGAAGATATATTAATGCTAGCAGAGAAGGTAGGAAAGAGGGTACAGGTAATAGATACGGCTAAAAAATTAAGATCAATCTCCCCCTCTATGCAGTTAGAAGATGCTTATGAACAAGCCTGGGATCATATAAAAAACAGCTAGTATGCTTAATTATGAATTTATTACCGCTCTTTTAAGTTTTACCATAGTAATGGTACTGTTTAACATTATAAAAGACTTTATTATTATACCTCAGTTTAACTTATCTAGAAAGACATTAGATAATATAAATAAAAGATGGTATATAAGCTTTATCATAGGAGCTATTATTCTCTTTTTAATCTACGGTAGGGCAGGACCTATATAATATTCTTTT
>Ga0222719_10001328_pt1 | contig 24080 bp, 20 predicted proteins | sample C33_34DmetaG_FD_165039 | JGI IMG/M metagenome (GOLD analysis project Ga0222719, IMG submission 165039) | Estuarine water microbial communities from San Francisco Bay, California, United States - C33_34D | ecosystem: Environmental > Aquatic > Marine > Unclassified | place: USA: California...
AACTACCTGAAATAAACTCAGAGATTTTTGAAGATAAAATCATTTATAAGAATTATTTTGATATTGGCGTAGCTATAGGTTCAGAAAAAGGCTTAGTAGTCCCTATTATTCGAAATGCTGAAAAATTGTCTAATGCCGAAATTGAAAAAGAAATTATTAATTTAGCTACCAAAGCAAATTCTAATAAGCTGGCAATGAAAGACTTATCGGGAGGTACTTTTTCTATCACTAACGGAGGGGTTTATGGATCTATGATGAGTACTCCAATTATTAACCCTCCTCAAAGCGCAATCCTTGGAATGCATTCTATTATCGAGCGACCCATTGCTTTCAAAAATAAGGTTGTGATAAGACCGATGATGTATACAGCGCTTAGCTATGATCATCGATTAATCGATGGCAAACAAGCTGTCACTTTCTTAGTAAGATTAAAAGAAATTTTAGAAGATCCTAAAGTCGATTAATTTTTTAGTATATTTTTAAGTACAAAGTTTAATATACCATCTGACTTGTAATACTGCAGTTCATTAATGGTATCTATTCTTAATGTGCACTGTAATTCTCTTGTTACTTCACCTTGTTTTAAGATTAAAGATATTTTTTCGAGTGGCTTTATTTCAGAATGTAATTTGATATCAATCAGGTCAGAAGATTTAATACCAAGATCTTGGATATTGATATTTTCAAGTTGGATTGGAAGAACGCCCATCCCAATTAAGTTTGATCGATGTATTCTCTCAAAGCTCTCTGCGATCACAGCTTTTATTCCTAGTAATTTTGTTCCTTTGGCGGCCCAGTCTCTTGAAGAGCCTGTACCATATTCTTGGCCAGCAAAAACAACAATATTTTCAGCTCTTTTTTGATATTCCATGGCCACTTCGTAGACACTCATTTGCTTTTTTTCAGGCTCCAGAATGGAATACCCACCTTCTACATCAGAGAGCAGTTCATTTTTAATTCTGATATTGGCAAACGTACCTCGAACCATCACTTCATGATTGCCTCTTCTAGCGCCATAAGAGTTGAAATCTTTTTGTAAAATTTGTCTTTCCATAAAATAACTACCTGCAGGACTATCTTGCTTAATTGCTCCAGCAGGAGAAATATGATCAGTGGTTACGCTATTACCCAGTAAAAGAAGAGGTCTGGCATTATCAATATTTTGAATTTCTTTTTCCATTTCAGAGATAGAATCAAAGAAAGGAGGTTTTTGAACATAAGTAGACTCTTGTTTCCATTGGTATAAATCCCCTTCAGAGGTTTGAATGCTTTGCCACTCTTTAGGCCCTTGAAGGGCGTTGCTATATTGATGAGAGAATATTTCAGCTGATACATGCTGACTAACAATCGAATTAATTTCTTCATTAGCTGGCCAAATATCTTTTAAGAATATTTCTTTTCCCTCATTACTGACACCTAAAGCATCTTTTGATAAATCAATATTGACTGTTCCTGCTAAAGCATAGGCCACCACCAGTGGTGGTGAAGCGAGGTAATTAGCTTTCACATGAGGGTTCACACGGCCCTCAAAATTTCTGTTTCCAGAAAGAACTGATGCTACTGTTAAATTATTTTCACTAATCGCATCCGCAATATCTGGATGGAGAGGTCCAGAATTTCCAATACAAGTTGTACAACCATAGCCGACTAAATGAAATCCCATGGCATCTAAATGTTTAGTTAAGTCTGATTTGTTAAGATAGTCTGTGACTACTTTTGAACCCGGAGCCAGAGATGTTTTTACCCATGGCTTAACCTGCATTCCAAGCTCATTTGCTTTTTTGGCAACTAGTCCCGCTGCTACAAGAACATTAGGATTCGATGTATTGGTACAGGATGTAATTGCCGCAATCACAACGTCACCGTCTGATAGTTGGTAGTTATGATTTTTGACTTTAGATTTTTGAGGTTTGTCTTGTAGTAGTTTTTGAAAATTTGCTGATACGCCATTTAAATTAATTCTATCTTGAGGTCTCTTCGGCCCTGCCAACGACGCCTGAACTGTTTCAAGATTTAATTCAAGATAATCATTGTATTCACTTTGGTTATCCATCCAAAGACCTTGAATTTTGTTATATTTTTCAACAATTTTTATTAAGTCTTTATCTCTAGCTGTTAGATTAAGATATTTAATTGTTTCTTCGTCAGTGGAGAAAAAACCACATGTAGCACCGTATTCAGGGGCCATGTTGGCAATCGTAGCTCGGTCGGCTAGGGATAGATTTTTTACACCCTCACCATAAAATTCAACAAACTTACCCACCACACCTTTTGCTCTTAACATCTCCACAACAGTTAAAACTAAGTCAGTAGCGGTAACTCCTTCTTGAAGGTCCCCATCCATTTTAAAGCCCACAACCTCAGGAAGCAACATGGATACTGATTGACCAAGCATCGCGGCTTCGGCTTCAATACCTCCAACGCCCCAGCCTAAGACCCCTAAAGCATTGACCATTGTTGTGTGACTATCAGTTCCTACAAGAGTATCAGGATATAAATATTCATTTCCATTTATAGATTTACTCCAAACAACTTTAGCTAAATATTCTAAGTTAACTTGATGACAAATTCCGGTCCCAGGGGGAATAACTCGAAAATTTTCAAAAGCTTGTTGCCCCCATTTTAAAAATTCATATCGTTCTTGGTTTCTTCCAAATTCCATATCGACATTTTTTTGAAAGGCTTGAGGGGTAGCAAAATAATCAACCATTACAGAGTGATCAATTACAAGATCAACTTGAGACAAGGGATTTACTTTTGCTGGATCTTTTCCTTTAAGCGCAACGGCATCTCTCATTGCAGCAAGATCTGCTACAGCAGGTACGCCGGTAAAGTCTTGCATGAGCACACGGGCAGGAAGAAAAAATATTTCATGTTTTTTTTCAGGACTTTGTAAAACTTTTTCAATCAAACCTTTATTGACATCTTTGCCATCCTCAAGTCGAAGTAAGTTTTCTATAAGAATTTTTTTTGATTTGGGTAATTTTTGAATAGCTGGATATTTATCATGCAGCTTTGAGATATTATAAAAAACAAATTGTTTCTCACCTATTTTTAAGGAGTCTAGAGTTTGGAAACTATCAGAAAAATTCATGATTAACTCTTATCATTTATTTAATAATATTTTTTATGCATAATTTTAATCAATTAACGCTTAAATTTTTCTTTTAGCAAGTCATATAATTTTTGAGCATCATAACTCAATTCTCTGCCAGTTCTTTTAATCAATCCCATAGTTCTGGTTACCGTGGGATCAATTAAGGGTCTGTAAGATAAGAGCTTATGATCCTTAGAAACTGCTAATTTTGGCGCTAAAGTAATCCCTAATCCCTGTTCGACCATATTTAAAGCTGAAGGTATATGTCTGACTTCATAGGTCCAATCTAAATCTTCTTTTTGTAAGGCTAGAGCATTTTCAAAATAAATTCGACTACCTGAACCTTTCCAAACAGAAATAAAGTCTCGGTTTTTTATATCTGATAATTTAATTTTTCTTTTTTTCTCGAGCACATCACCTTTAGGAAAAACCACAACATAATCTTCAATAAATAAATTTTCAAAGTTTATGCCGGGTTCTTGAATGCCTGTAAAATTAATTCCAAAATCACATTCGCCCCCTAAAACACTATCAACGACATAATTTGATGAACGTTCAATAATTTGTACTTTGCATCGAGGTTCCATCTCTTTAAATATTTTTAATGCTGGATAAATAATATTGCTCAGAGCAGAATTAACCGCACCAATTTTGATAATTGAAGGAAAGCTATAATTTTCATTAAGTGTTTTAGTGGCAGTTTTGATTGCATCAATAATGCTTCTGGCTCTTTCATAAAAATTTCTTCCCGAATAAGACAATTGGACTTTTCTTGTTGTTCGATCAAATAATTTTGTTCCTAATTCATGTTCTAGTTTTTGTATTCTTCTAGACAGCGCAGGTTGAGATAAATTTAAGTTAATGGCAGCTTTTGCAAAGGAATTTGTTTCGGTTAGTTCAATAAATGCTTCAATATCACCAATTTCAATATTAATGCGCATTCAACATTAATATCAAAATCACGTTTAATTGATAATATTATTTTACAATTAGAGTGGCTTTAACTGCTTTTTTCCATCCTAAATAGAGTCTTTCTACATCTTTTTTATTCATTTTATGAACAAAACTTTTTTCACTTTTCCATTTCTTATTAATATCAGCAAATTTTTTAATTAACCCACATTGGAAACCCGCTAAATATGCTGCGCCTAAAGAAGTAGTTTCATTAATTTTAGGCTTTAAACATTCAGATAAAAGCATATTTGATAAAAATTGAATAAATGGATTATTGTTAACCATCCCTCCGTCTACCTTTATTCTTTTAATTCTTATACCGCTATCCTTCTCCATCGCTAAAATTAAATCTTTCGTTTGGTAAACAACACTATCTAACGTAGCTTTAACCAATTCGGGAATTCCTGTATTACGAGTAATTCCAAATAGTGCTCCTCTTGCTTCACCATCCCAATAAGGAGCACCTAGCCCTACAAACGCAGGCACCAGATAAATATTTTGTGATGGATCATTTTTTGCATATAGAATTTCAGTTTCTTTTGCATTTTTAATTATTTTAAGTGAGTCTCTTAACCATTGAACAGCCGCTCCAGCAATAAAAATCGATCCCTCTAACGCATAAGTATTTTTTCCTTTAATACGATAAGCAATTGTGGAGAGCAAATTGTTTTTGGAATATTTTAATTTTGATCCTAGGTTCATAATCATAAAACAACCTGTTCCATAAGTTGATTTTATGGAACCAGGTTCTAGACAGGCTTGGCCAATCGTTGCTGCTTGTTGGTCTCCAGCAATTCCTTGAATTGGAATTCTACTTCCAAATTTTGTTGTATGACCAAAATCATCAGCACTATCTTTGACAGTTGGAAGAATTTTTGCTGGCACTTTAAATATTTGAAGCATTTCTTTTGACCATTGACTTTTTTTAATATCAAAAAGCATTGTTCTCGAAGCATTAGTTGCTTCAGTATAATGACTTTGACCATCAGTTAATTTCCACAATAACCATGTATCAATAGTGCCAAATAATAACTTATCTTTTTTCAGCAATTCTTTTGCAACTTTAGAGTTGTTTAAAAGCCAATTTATTTTTGATGCAGAAAAATAGGAATCTATAATCAATCCAGTTGTATTTTGTATTTTTTTTGCAAAACCCTTTTGCACTAGACCTTTACAAAATTTAACCGTTCTTCTATCTTGCCAGACAATTGCATTATAGACCGGTTTACCATTGGTCTTATCCCAAAGGACTGTTGTCTCTCTTTGGTTGGTTATTCCTATAGATCTGATTTGAGTAGATTTTATTTTAGCCTTACGAATAGCCTCTTTGGCTGTAAACAAAACAGATTGATATATTTCTTCTGGATCATGTTCAACTTCACCATCTCTAGGGAAGATTTGTCTAAACTCTTTTTGACTGGAGGATATAAAACTAAAATTTTTATCAAAAATAATTACTCGAGTTGAGGTAGTACCTTGATCAATAGAAAGAATATAATTTTTCATTAAGTTTTATTATAATGATTATAAATATTTATTTAAAACATCATTTAAGATATTGATTTTATCTTTTGGGAAGCTGATTCCTAATTTTGTTCTTCGAAAAAGAATATCTTCAACACTGGATGCCATTTCTTCTTTTACCAGATAGGCTACTTCAAATTCATAAAGATCTTCAGTGAGCTTGATGCCACCTTCTTTACAATCAGTATAATAAGAATAAAGCTTAGAGACATGGTTTCCATAAGATTGATCAAATCTCTCTTTCATTTTAGCTGGAATAAGATCATTAAATATATCAATATATGAAATATCTCCCCCAGGTAATTTTTCTTGATCCGTCCATTTTTTATTTTGAATAGAAATAACTGTAGCTAATTTTTCAAGAGCATGTTCCGCGAGCTTTCTATAAGTGGTTAATTTTCCTCCAAATATTGAAAGAATAGGGGCCCCGTTGACATCTAAATCAAATTCATAATCCCTTGTTACTTTAGAAGCATTTTGACTAAAGTCTTCTAATAAGGGCCTAATACCAGCATAGGTCCAAACAATATCTGACTCTGATATCTTCTTCTTTAAAAAACAATTTACAGCATTCAGTAAATAAGATTGTTCATCAGGTGTAATTGTGGGATTAAGATAACTTTCCACTTCTTTGTCTGTGGTTCCAATCAGAGTATATTCATTTTGATAAGGGATCATAAAAACTATACGTCTATCTTCTTGTTGAAGTATGTAAGCCTGTTCTCCTTCGTAAAGTTTTTTTACAATAATGTGACTTCCTTGAACTAAACGTAAAGATTTGTTTGTCTTTACTTTACAGATATCTTTTAAAATATTTAAAACAAATGGACCAGATGCATTTATAATAGCTTTCGTTTTAATAATTTTTTTATCACTTAATTCAACCTCCCAATAATCTTCATGTCTAATTGCATTTTTTACTGCGTTGTTGAGAATAATTTCTGCGCCCCTATTCATAGCATCTTGGGCGTTTAGAAGAACTAGTCGCGCATCATCTATAGATAAATCTGAGTACTCATAGCCTTTTTGAAAATTTTCCATTAAAGGATTATCGATATAGTCATTTTGTAAATTTACATATTTTGATTTTGGAAGCGTAATGAAACCACCTAACCAATCATAAAGCAAAAGTCCTATTCTTATTAACCATACTGGTCTCAAATGAGAAACGTGAGGCATTACAAATCTGATGGGTTTTGATATGTGAGGTGCAATAGATTTGATTACCTCTCTTTCTTTTAAAGACTCTCTAACTAACCTAAACTCGTAATTTTCTAAATATCTTATCCCACCATGAATTAGTTTCGTCGACCATGAGGAAGTTTGAGATGCTAGGTCTCCTTTTTCAACTAATGTGACTTTGAGGCCTCTACCTACAGCGTCCCTTGCAATACCGACTCCGTTAATGCCACCACCAATAATTAATAAGTCTTGCATATGAGTTATTTAAATAAGATTTTTACTATATTTATCAATACGACCCAAATATTGCATAATATCCAAATAAGAAAACCTATCTCTTAAATAATAAGCATTTTCAATAGCGGTTTGATAAAAATCATTAGGAATATTTAAGTCACTATTTGTGCAAGCTGCACCACAGTTAATAAATGATTTTTTGATTTTATCGGTTTGAACTGCAAAGGTTATCAAGGACTTTTTATAACTACCCCAATTTTCGAGTAACTTTTTGTTAATCTCAGTGAGAGACTTTTGCGTGAAGAGTTTATTTTGAAATTGTTTATGAAGATTAGTCCCGGCATCTTTGCCGAAGATATTTTCAAAAATTGTTAAGTCATGATTGATTTCTGAAAATTGAGGAGGTTGTGAGTTATTTAGAATATCATTTTGCATCCTTGATAACAAAAGAGTAGCCACTCCTACTTGCTCACCATGTAATGAACCTGGATGCTTATCTCCCATAAACATATCTATGTAATGACTTATTAAATGTTCTCCCATGCTACCTGCATGAGTAGATCCTATAATGATGGCAGCTATTCCATTAAGAAGTGTCATTCTTGATAGTGCGGCCAATGTTTCCTCATCTCCAGTTAAAATATTTTCAGAGTTATTTAATAAAATATTTTCATCCTCATATTGAAGAGCAAATGGAGTTTCATCATAAAATGTATCTAATAAAAAATGAGAAGTAAGCCAATCAACCTGACAAGTTGTTCGACATAAAACATCACCAAGAGCACTTCTAAGTAAACGGGCAGGTGCCATTTTTAAATTATCTAAATCAATCACAATTGCCTCAGGTATTTTTGATTTCACTGACACTTTAATCCCACCTTTAGTTAACGAAACTGTTGAGGTGGTTGCTGCAGCTGAAAGAGATGATAGGTAAACAAACAATCCTTGATTATTTTGATTAGATATAAATTTACATATATCTACAACTGAACCTGAACCAATACATATTATGTTTTCATATTCTTTTAATGAACTAGCTACTGATGATGCATATTCTACAGTTGATTGATAATTTTCTAGTATTTTAATCTCATAATTTAATTTTTCTTGGTCAAACTTTTTTGTAATCTTGTTACCCAGCGAGTCAAAAGATTTTACACCGCTTATTATTAAGTTTTTTTTATTTTCAAAATTTTTAAAATGTCGAAATTGATAATTTAATACTGATGGGGTAATAACTATTTCTTCAATGGGTAGTTGAATATTTTTTCTTGAAAAAGGACTTTGATATTCACCTGTGAGTAACTTTTCAATTATCCCAATTTTATTGATCATATCGTAACTTTTTTAGCATACTTGTCACAAAAATGATGTTTTTTTTCACATATAATTTGATAAGGTAAATGTAGGTAAATAAGGAGGATAATTATGTCTCATTCAAAGATGAAGAGTGCTATTGACAGTTTCCTTAAAGGACAATTGTCTAGACGTGATCTCCTAATCAAAGCAGGTAGATATGGTATTGGTTTTGCTGCATTAACGAAGTTAATGGGCTTACAAGTAACTAGTGCTTTAGCTGCACAAGACTTTGATTGGAAGAAGCATAGTGGCACTACAATTAAACTTTTGATGAACAAGCACCCTTACATGGACTCCATGATAGCAGAGCTTGATAACTTCAAGGCGCTTACAGGTATGAATGTCGAGTACGATATTTTTGCTGAGGATGTTTATTTTGATAAAGTAACAGCTGCATTATCATCAGGTTCGTCAGAATATGATGCATTCATGACTGGTGCCTATATGACTTGGACTTATGGTCCAGCAGGATGGTGTGCTGACTTAAACGAGTTTATTCAGGACTCAAATAAAACTAACCCAAGCTATAACTGGAATGATGTAGTAGGTAATTTAAGAGATGCTTGCTCATGGAGTGGTGTAGCAGGAGATGCTCCTGGTGCTGCAGGTTCCAAACAGTGGTGTATGCCTTGGGGTTTTGAGTTAAATAGTGTTACTTACAACCAGAGATACTTCGATAAGGCAGGCATGAAGCCTCCTGGAGATCTTGTTGAAATGACTGACCAAGCAGAATGGTTCACTAAAAATTCTGGATCAAATGATTGGTCTTATGGTATTGGAACCAGAGGTAGTAGAAGTTGGGCAACAATCCACCCAGGATTTATGTCTGCTTATGCTAACTATGGACTAGTTGATTTTGAGAATAATGGTGGAAAACTAAAAGCTGCTATGAACTCTCAGGCTTCTAAAGACTTCCACAAGCAGTGGGTAAAGATGATCTCATCTTCTGGTCCTGCTAACTGGTCTGGTTATACTTGGTATGAAGTTGGAAATGATATTGGAGCAGGTGCTTCCGCTATGATTTTCGATGCTGATATCTTAGGTTACTTCTTTAACGGTAACCCTGATAACAAAGAGGCTGGAAACTTTGGTTTCCATGGATTTACACCAAACCCAAGCGCAAGCGCACCAACACCGAACGTATGGATCTGGTCATTGGCTATGAGTAATTTCTCTAAGAAGAAAGATGCTGCATGGTACTGGATGCAATGGTGTAACGGCCCAGAAAACGCTATGGCTGGTGGTGTAAAACACAACCAAGTGAACCCTGTTAGAGAGTCTGTTTGGGCTTCAGGTGATTTTGACGATAAAATTCGTGGAACATCTCCTGGATATATGGAGCAATACAATAGTTCCATTGATGGATCAAAAATCCACTTCACAGCTCAGCCTCTATTCTTTGAAACAACTACAGAATGGGCAGCAGCACTTCAGGAAATGCAAACAGGATCAAATGTTGACGAAACATTAGATAAGTTAGCATCAAAGATAGACCGCATGATGAAAGATGTGGGACTAGCTTAATAATAACCTCCTAGTTTTCTACACCGTTTTATTTTGAATAAAGCGGTGTAGAGTTAAATATAATGAAAATTAATCGGAAACTTTTTCCTTACGTTCTCACTTTACCTGCTTTACTAGTTTGTGTCGGAATACTTATTCCTTTTTTTACTGCAGTTTATTATTCATTACAAAGATACAATCTCAAAATGCCTCATATGAAAGGCTTTATTTGGTTTGATAATTATGTCAGTATTTTTACTGACCCCTCTTTTTGGAACACTATAAAGGTTTCTTTAACCTATACTTTTTTTACAATCATCATTGAGCTTTTGCTTGGATTAGGAATCGCTTTACTATTGGCCAAGCGTAATTGGCTGAACAATATTTTAGGAGTCTTGCTGGTCCTTCCTCTTATGATAGCACCAGCATTAGCATCGTTAATTTGGAGATTATTAATCAATCCAAACTTTGGTGTTGTAAATTACCTCTTATCATTTATTGGTCTGGATGATTTTACTTGGGCTAGTCACCCAGATACTGTTTTATTTACCCTGATCATGGTAGATGTATGGGTTTTTACGCCATTCATAATGATCCTCCTCCTAGCAGGATTGAGATCATTGCCAAGACAACCTTTTGAGGCCGCAGAGTTGGACGGTGTTCCAGAGTATTACAAATTTTTTAGAATTACTCTTCCAATGCTCTTCCCATTTATTTTAACGGCCTCCTTATTCAGACTTCTAGAGAGTATTCAACAATTTGATATTATCTATGCTCTTTCCCAAGGTGGTCCGGGTGAAAGCAGTATGGTATTCCAAGTATCGGCATATTTACAAACATTTCAGTACACTAATATTGGAAAAGCTGCCGCTATGATGGTTGTTTTATGGGCCATTTGTTATTTCCTATGTCATGTTTTTGTTAAGCAGTGGCACAAACTAAAAATCAAAACAAAAGGTGAGCTACTTCAATGAAAATTAACATTTGGTCTCTGCTAAAAATAATTGCATACATAGCTATTATTATGTTTTTTCTTTTTCCTATAGCGTGGATATTTAACATGTCATTTATGACAAACGATGAAATCTTAAGAAAAGTACCAGTATTGTTTTATGAGCCAACTTTAAATAATTATATTGGTCTGTGGAAAGGAGAAATAGCTATTGAGGGTTTTGCCACCATGTATGTTTTTTTCAAACAAAATTTAATCAATAGTGCAATACTTTCCGTGGGTTCGGTTTCAGTAACGTTGTTGTTAGGAGTTCCCGCTGCTTACGCATTTGCTAGATATAAATTTAAGGGAGGAGAAGATATTGCCTTCACACTTTTGAGTTTTAGATTTGCTCCTGCTCTTTTAATTATACTTCCTTTAAACCTTTATTTTTCAAAAATCGGTCTTTATGATAGTTATTTTGCTTTAATTTGGGTTTACCAATTAATAACCCTCCCGCTGTTGCTATGGATAGTTAGAGGTTATTTTGAGGATATCAGCCCCGATATTGAATACGCATACCGTCTTGATGGGCATTCATGGTTTCAATCTTTTTGGAGAATTTCAATTCCACTCGCTAAGCCAGGCATAGCTGCAGCTTCTCTTCTTTGTTTTATTTATGCTTGGAACAACTTTGTTTTTGCGCTTATCTTAGGTTCAAGTCAAATTCAACCAGTTACAGTTGGCGCATTAGCCTTTATTACAGCTAGCGCAATTCCATACGGTTTAATTGCTTGTGGCATTGTTGTTTCCGTCTTACCTACTTTAGTTTTAGCATTATTTATTCAAAAATATCTCGTTCAAGGGTTAAGCCTTGGTGCTATTAAAGGGTAAATATATGACTTATTTAAATTTAGAAAATTTATCCAAAAGCTTTAAGAACGATAAAGTTATATCAAACCTTAATGCAAAAATTGACAAAGGTGAATTTTTTGTAGTATTCGGACCATCTGGATCAGGCAAGACTGTCCTATTAAGACTTTTATCAGGGATTATGTTGTTAGATGACGGTAAGATTGAAATGGGTAGTGAAGTTATTAATGAACTCCAACCAGAAGAAAGAGATATATCCATGGCTTTTCAAAACTTTGCTCTTTATCCTCACATGAAAGCATATGATAATATTGCAAGCCCACTTAGAGCAAATAAAAATCGTATTCCAGATGATGAAATTGACCTAAAAGTAAGAGAAGTAGCGAGCCTTCTAAAGATAGAGCACGTTTTAAATCAATTTCCAAAAGAATTATCAAATGGTCAAAAACAAAGAACTTCATTGGCTAGAAGTTTAATAAGCAAACCTTCAGTTGTTTTGTTAGATGACCCTTTGAGAAATGTTGATGCAAAAATTAGATTTGAAATGAGATTAGAACTCCCAAAAGTTTTAAAGGAATTTAACACAACAGTAGTATATGTGACTCAAGATTTTAGAGAAGCCATGGCGTTAGGAGATAGAATTGCAGTTCTATATGAAGGCAAGTTTAATGACATAGACTCACCTAAAAATATTTATCAAAATCCCTCTTCATTAACTACAGCAAAACTCTTTGGAGATCCGACAATAAATAATTTTGATGCAAATATTAAAAAACAGAATGAATTTGTTGTTATCAATGTTAATGGTGAACAATTTAAATTAAAACGTAAAACTAATATTCAAGACGGTGACTGTATTGTTGGTATTCGACCAGAGGATATAATTCTATCGAACGAACCATCAGAAAATTCAATTGAAGTAGAATTTAGAACTAAAACGCCCTTAAATTTGAGAATAGTATTTTTGGTTAGACTAAAGAATGGCTTAGAACTTTTATGCTCAGCCACTGAAGAAGAATCACAGCTGATAGATGAAAATAAAAAAATGTACATTTCATTTTTAGAGGAAAAGTCGCATTTTTTTGATTTAGAAACAAAAAGGAATTTAGAGTAATTGGCAAAAGTAGTTTTAGAAAATTTGAATAAAGTTTTTACTTCTAAGATTGGTAAAGATGTCAAGGCTGTAAATAATTTTAATTTGTTATTGGAAGATGGAGAAATACTTGCATTGTTAGGATCATCAGGATGTGGAAAAACTACAACTCTAAGAATGATTGCTGGATTTGAGACTGCTTCTTCCGGTCAAATTAAAATTGGTGAACGAATTGTAAATAATTTGAAACCAGCTGAAAGAAATGTTGCAATGGCATTTGAGGGATATGCTCTATACCCCCCTTTAACAGTTAAGGATAACATCGCATTTAGTTTAATGAGGGAAAAAATTTCAAAAGAAAAAGTTGAATCAAAAGTATTGGAAGTCGCAAAATTACTTGAAATTACTGATATTCTTGAACGTTATCCACCATCGATTTCAGGCGGACAACAACAAAGAGTTAGTTTGGCTAGGGCGCTTGTAAGAGACTCTGACGCATTGTTATTAGATGAGCCAATGTCTCAACTTGAACCACAGCTCAGGGCTGTTTTGAGGGCTAGAGTTAAAGATTATATTCAACACAATAAGAAAACAGTAATATTTGTTACGCACGACCAAACAGAAGCAGTTGCTTTAGCAGATAAGATTGCTGTTATGGAGAATGGTGATTTAAAACAATTAGCGTCCCCTTATGAAATAAGTGCAAAACCATCAAATGTATTTGTCGCCTCTTTTATTGGAGAGCCGCCAATGAATATACTTAAAGCAAAAGTTAACTCATCTGATAGCAAATTAATTTTTGAAATATTAAATGATAAAAATGAAAAAACATTTTCAATAAATTTTAATAATGAAAACATACAAAAAGAAAGTTTAGCAAAATTAGTTAATGATCAGCTTATAACATTAGGTATCAGACCTCATAAAATTTTCTTTAATGAAAAAGACTCAAATTTTGATGGTAAGGCAAGTAGTTCTTCTTATCATTGGTTAGGAGACCAAGTGCATATTGGAATTGAAATAAATGGCTCATCTATTATTGGTGTCGCCGATAGAAATTTTAAGCCCAGTTCTGATGTCAAATTAAATTTCCCTGCAGAGTCTATAAATATATTTAATTTAGAGACCGAAGAGGTAATTCTTAACGGATTGTAATGTCCAGAGATATTATAGTTGGCCTTGATGCCGGCACTTCATTAATTAAATTTGTTGCCTTTACATTAGAGGGTAAGTTTATTGATTCTGCATCTGTCGAAAACAAAGTTTATTACAGGGAAGGTAGTAAGGCAGAACAAAATTTAAATGAGACATGGGAAAAAGTAATAGAGTCCCTGGGTCTTCTTCATCAAAAAATTCCTAACCTTCAAGATAGAATAGCTGGTTTATCAATAACGGGTCAAGGGGACGGATCTTGGCCAATTGATAATCAAGCCAATCCAGTCGGAGATGCTGCCTTATGGTTGGATGGAAGGTCTGGCGATATTATTGATCAATGGCGCAATTCTGAGATTGGTCCGAGTGTAACTAATATTACCCATACCGGCTTGAATCCCTCTATGCAGTCAGGTCAAATGTATCACATAGCTAAATTTGAAAGAGAACGCTTTGATCAAATTGATAAGGTTTTGAGATGTAAAGATTGGATTTTTCATAAAATGACGGGTGAAATTTTGACAGAAATTAGTGAAGCTATTATGACTTGGGGCTCACCTCTTACAAGAAAATATGATGATGAAGTCCTTCATTTATTAGATCTTCATTCAATGAAGAAGAAGCAACCAGAGATTATAGATAGTACAGAACATTTTGGAAAACTCACCTTGCAAGCAAGTAAATTACTAAATTTAAAAGAGGGAACTCCAATAATTTTAGCTCCCGTAGATGTAGTTTGTTCAGGAATAGGAAGTGGATTTGTTGATCATTCAAAAAAAATTGGATGTACAGTCCTTGGTACCGCAGGTATTCATATTTTTGTAGATTTTTTAAATAGCGATGTAGAGTCTTCAAAACAGTTGGGGTACACGATGCCTTTATCAGGTTCAAAAGCTAATGCCAAAATGGTTTCAAATATGGTAGCCTCACTTAACACAGATTGGTTCATAGATATTTACTCCTCTATTTATGAAAAAATAGGAGAGAAAAATTTCCCCAAAAAAGAAATTTTAAAATTTTTTGAAAATGGCGCTTCCGAAAGCCCCCCATCATCTATTTTTTATTATCCATTTATTTCTCCGAATGGAGAAAGAGGACCTTTTGTTAATGCTAAAGCAAGAGCTCAATTTTTAGGATTAAATACCAATACAAAAGTTGATGATATGGTTAGAGCAATTTATGAGTCTTTAGGTTATGCATGTAAGGATTGTTATACAGAGTTTGGAGCTGAACTTGATTTACTTAGATTAACTGGAGGAGCTAGTAATAGTCCTCTTGTTAGAAAAATAGTTGGTTCAATAACAAAGAATAATACACAGGTAATAGATAATAGCGAACAAGGAGCAGCTGGTGCCTGCATGGTAGGGTTGTTAGCGTTAAAAATTGCTAACGAATATCATGAATTAAATAAGAATTGGGTAGAGCCTTATTTAAAAGAAGAAGAAATCTTTGACTCAAAGCTCTCAAAAATTTATGAAAAGTCCTTTGAAGTTTATAAGTCTGGCTATCAAGCTATGAGTCAATTCTGGGATAAAAACCATCAATTACAGGAAGGAAAACATGAAAATTAGTATTTATGGTGATTTGTTTATGAAGGCAGATGTCTTCGAAGAGGTAATAAGAAGAGACTTAAACTTAAATAATGTTGAGTTTAAAAAGACTGAGACTACATGGCCTGATGATCCTTTTCACAACGAATTTGGTGAAGGTGATTTCTCGAAAATCAAAGAATTTCAAGGAAGCAAAGATGGCGTAATCGAGGCAATAGGGGATAGTGAAATTCTTATAAATCATATGGCGCCTATTTCAGAAGAAATTTTAAAAGAAACTCCTAATTTAAAATTTATTGGAGTTTCAAGAGGAGGCCCTGTTAATATTGATATTGAAGCATGTAAAAAGTATGGAGTAACAGTTGCCAATGCCCCAGGTAGAAACGCATCCGCAGTAGCAGAATTTACTGTGGCATCTATTTTAGCTGAAACCAGACTAGTTACTAAAGGCCACCAAAGTATGGTAGATGGTCAATGGAGGGGTGATTTATATAGATATGACATAACTGGAAAAGAGCTTTGTGAAATGACTGTAGGATTAGTTGGTTATAGTCATATTGGAAAAAGGGTGCGCAATTTATTATTACCTTTTGGCTGCAAAATTATTTTCGCTGATCCTTTCGTAGATCCAGATGATGTTGATAAGAATAATGGCATCCAAAAAGTTTCAAAAGAGGAATTGTTGAATATGTCAGACATTGTATCAATTCATGCAAGAGTAACAAAAGATACCGAAAAATTTTTCTCAGAGAATGAGTTTAAGAGTATGAAAAAAGGATCTTATTTTATCAATACAGCTAGGGGTCCGCTTGTGAATTATGATGATTTATTAAAATATCTTCAAAATAATCACTTAGCAGGAGCAGCTTTAGATACTTTTGATATTGAACCACTACCAGCCGAACATCCTCTCAGAAAATTAAACAACGTCACTTTAACTCCGCATATAGCTGGTGCATCAATAAGAACCGTCTATTATGCAGCGGAAGTGATAGCACAAGATTTAAAAAATTTCATTGATGGTAAATCATTAAATAATCAAATTTGTTAAGGAGTAAAATGAATAACAAAGAGCTAACTATTAGAAAAGATATTATAAAAGCCGCTTTAATATTAGAAAGAAAAAAGCTTAATCAAGGCAAGGCTGGAAATATTAGTGTTCGATGGGATGGTGGCCTGCTAATCACACCTTCAGGTATCGCCTATGATAAGTTAAAACCAGAAGACATTGTATTTGTTGATAAAAATAAGAAATATCATGGCAAATGGAAACCCTCATCTGAAACTCCCTTTCATTTTGATATCTTAAAAAACAAAAAGGATATGGATGTTGTGATACACACTCATGCTCCATATGGAACAGGATTTTCTATTTTAGGAAAACCGATACCTTGTTTTCATTATATGATTGCATTTTTTGGTGGAGATACTGTTCCTTGTGCAAAATTTGCCCTTCCTGGGAGCCAAGAACTTTCAGATAATGCAGTCAAAGCTCTCAAAAAACATAAAGCATGTCTTCTAGCTAACCATGGAGTCATTGTAACAGGATCAGATCTTGAAGAGGCATTATTTTTAGCAGAAGAATTAGAGGTTTTATGTCAACAAATAACCATTGCAAAAATGAATGGCACCCCAAAGCTAGTTGGTAGCAAAGATATGAAAAAAATCATTGAGGCAGTAAAAACTTATGGAAAACAATAATTTTAATCATCAAGAAATTTTAGATTTTAAAAATATTTCTTACCAGCTTGGATCAAATCTTTCACTAGTCCAGGCAGCGGGGGGCAATACTTCTATGAAATCAAATGATAGTATGTTAATCAAGGCCTCTGGGACTTGGTTGTCAAATTCACTAAAAGAAGATGTATTTGTTGAGGTCGATTTAAATTCTATTAAAAAAAAAATTAACAATGAACAAGATGATAATTTTTCTGAAGATATAATTTCTAAAAACGATCTTAGGCCTTCAACAGAAACCTCTTTTCATGCTTTGATTGATTTTAAATATGTATTACATGTTCATTCTACTTCAACAATAGCAAACGCAATTTCTTTCAATTCAGCTATAAATTTAAAAAAACAGTTAGGTGATAATTTTGCGTTCATACCCTATATCAGACCAGGCTTCCCTTTGACTATGTCCATGAAAAATATTATTAAACCAGGTGTTCAAATTATCATTTTAGAAAATCATGGATTGATCGTAGCTGGTAATGATCTTGAGAAGACATATGAATTACTACTTAATACTCATAAAAAATTAGATGTTATTATGAACAATAATTTTAGTTTTGTAGAAGAATCTACATCTGAAGATATTGATGAATATCAACTTAAAAATGACAAAAAATATAACTTTTTTAAAACAACCGATGAAAAATTTTTTTCAGCCTTCTCTAAATCTTTTTATCCTGATCATGTGATATTCTTGGGCCCTGGTGTGCCAACTTTTGAAAATGCTCAAGAAGCAGTAAATTTCTTAAACAAACTCAAAGACAAAAATCTTAATTTACCTCCATATATCATTCTAAAAGGAGTTGGATTATATGAACAGAACTCTGCTATTCCAGCCGCAAAGGAAATGATTGACTGTTTTCTGGAAGTTTTGTTAAGAACTAATTTTGATGAGGAACTTAAAGCTCTAAGTGAGCCCCAAGAAAATGAATTGTTAAATTGGGATGCAGAAATTTATCGACAATCAATTAATTAATGAGTTTGTTTTTAGGTATCGATTTTGGAACATCAGGCGTTAGAACATCTGTTATAAATCCTAATAAAGAAGAAATTATAAATTTTTCAGTCTCCATTGAAAAACCAATAGTTAAAGACTCACTAGTTTATCAAGATCCGTCTTTATGGTGGAATTCTCTAATAAAAAATCTTCAATTTTTAAGTACCAAGATCGATTTATCAAAAATTGAAAGACTTTCTATTGATGGAACTTCAGGAACTGTTTTGATATGTGATGATCAAGGTAGTCCTATTGATCATGCTCTGATGTACAATGATGCATCAAGTGTTGAAGAAGCAAAATTAGTTGAGAAAATTTCATCTGGACACCCTATAGTTTCAAGCCCTACAAACGCACTAGTAAGAGCTTTATCTCTTATAAAAAAAAATTCAGCTCAATCATATAAGATTTTACATCAGGCTGATTGGGTAGCTTCAAAAATGATTGAAGAATTCAAATTTTCAGATGAAAATAATGCTCTTAAACTTGGGTATGATTGCCAAGAGCGTATTTGGCCTAATTGGTTTAATGAATTGCCTTTAGACGAAGATAGTTTACCTAAAATCTTAATTCCAGGACAGGTTATGGGCAATCTTAAAAATCAGGAGCTTTTAAATTTAGGATTTAATTCTAAATTAGAGGTAGTTGCTGGAACAACCGATAGTATCGCAGCTTTTTTAGCAACTGGTGCGAGTCAGATCGGAGAAGCCGTTACCTCTATTGGCACAACGCTTGTTGTTAAGGCAATATCTGCAAAACCAATTTTTAATAGAGAATTTGGCATTTATAGCCACCGTTTAGGTGACCGATGGCTAGCAGGAGGAGCCTCTAATGTTGGAGGAAAAATTATCGAAGAACTATTTGGAAATAAAATTGAAGAACTCTCTAAAAGTCTAAATCCAGATAAACTTTTAAATTTAAATTATTATCCACTTGCTCAGATTGGGGAAAGGTTTCCCATAAATGATCCAAATAAAATGCCAATTCTAGAGCCACGACCTGATAAAGAAACTGATTTTTTTCAAGCGGTACTAGAAGGGATCACTCAAGTTGAAAAATTAAGCTATGAAAAAATTGTAGAAATTGGAGGCAGCTATCCCCTGAAAATATTTACCATTGGGGGTGGAGGTAAAAATAAAAATTGGAATGCAATGAGAGAAAAAATCTTAAAAGTTGATTTAGGAAAACCTCTATCTAATGATGCATCTTATGGTGTTGCTCTTTTAGCTATGGGCGTTGTAAATACAAATGATTAAAAAAATAAATTCCATTATCGATCTCATCGATGAATATGAAATCTTTTTTTTTGATCAGTGGGGAGTGGTTCATGATGGAGAAAAAATATTTCCAGATGCAGAAAAAGTTTTTGAGATACTACAAAAAAATAAAAAAAAGATTTTTATTATTAGTAATTCTGGGAAACGATCATCTGATAATATAGAAAGGATGAAAAAATTAGGAGCTAATCACATATTGAAATCTCCGATGATAACTTCTGGAGATGTTTGTTATGAACTCTTAATTAATAAGAGAAAGCCATTTCAAAATATTGGTAATAATTATTTTGTTATCGCCACTGATTACCCGTTATTAGATAATACTATTTACACAAAAACGACAGATTTAGATAAATCTAATTTTCTTTTGTTATCTAGCACAACAGGATTTAAAGATTATGAAAATTTGAAAAAAATATTTGATCAAGCAATTCAATTAAATTTACCATTAGTTTGTTCTAATCCTGATATCTTGGGTATTGCTGGAGAAAAAGTTCACCCATCAACTGGCGATCTAGCTATCAAGTATAAAAAACTAGGAGGAATCACTCATATAATTGGCAAACCTGGTTTTGAAATATTTGAATTTGCTTTTGATCAAGCGTGTTCCTTAAAGGAAAAGGTTCTGATGGTTGGAGACTCTCTATTTAATGATATTTTTGGCGCCAATCAATTTGAGATTGACTCATTACTTATAACATCAGGTATTCACCGTAAAGATTTTTCTTCAGATAGAGACTTTCAAGGAATAATTGATAACATTCAATCAGTTTATCAAAATACGGGTAGCCCAACATATATTATGGAGAAATTAAAATGATATTTGATTTAAAAGAATTTCAAAATAAGAAAGTAATTGTTACAGGTTCTAGTACTGGAATTGGATTTGAGTCTGCCATGGAGTTTTTGGAATTGGGCGCAAATGTTATCTTTCATGGAAATAATTCCATTGGAGATTTAGAACAAAGAATTAAAGAACGGTCTTCAAGTCAAAATTTTAAAATCATAAAAGCAGATTTTACTAATTTAAATCAAGTAAATGATTTTATGAATGAAGCTACAAATCATTTAGAAGGATTAGATATTCTTATTAATAATGCTGGTACCATGGTAGGAAGGTATAATCTTGATACAATCACTGAAAATCAATTTTTAGAAATTTTTGATTTAAATGCTAAGTCTGCTTTTTTCACAACACAATATGCTAGTAATATATTTAAAGAACAAAAAAGCGGATGTATTGTCAATGTATCTACTATTAGTGCTCGAACTGGAGGAAGTGCAGGCTCTAGTGTGTACGCAGCTTCCAAGGCATTTGTCTCAGGAATTACTCGATCTCTAGTCTCAGAGCTATCACCTTACAATGTTAGGATTAATGCTATTTCACCAGGAACTATAACTACAAAATTTCATGAACAGTATTCATCACCAGAAAAGCTTGAAAATACTAGATTGAAGATACCAATGAAAAGATTAGGAACTGCAACTGATTGTGTAGGTTCTGTTATGTTTTTATCATCACAAAAATTGAGTGGTTACATAACAGGGCAAATTCTAGAAATTAATGGAGGACAATTTATTTCTTAAATGGCAAAAATTTTATCAATAGGTGCAGGTGTAATGGGAACAGCTATCACAGTACCAGCGGCTATCAACGGTCATGAAATAACTTTAATAGGCACTCATTTGGATACAGAAATTATCCAATCCATTAAAGATAAGAATATTCACCCAGTTTTAGATATCGAACTCAAAAACACCATCGCAAAACAAATAGATGAATTATCTCAAAATGATTTTGATGATGCAGACGTAGTAATCATTGGAGTAAGTTCTGCGGGCGTTGATTGGTATATTGATTTATTAAAGAAATACAAAGCTCAAGACAAAAAATTTTTAATAATTACTAAAGGACTCTTTATAAATGATCAAAATTCTATTGATATTTTACCAAATAAAATTTTAAGCAGCGTTCCATATCCTATTGATATTACTGCAGTAGCTGGACCATGTAAGGCTATTGAACTAGCTCAGCAATATATAACAAATATTTGTTTTATTAATCAAAATATTGAAACTGCAAATAATTTAGCATCATTATTTAAAAATAAGTTTTATGTCATTGAAACCTTGACAGACTTTGTTGGTGGAGAATTTTGTGCAGCATTAAAAAACGTTTTTGCAATAATGGTAGGCTGTTCACAAACTTGTTATAACGAAAAAGTAAAAATTTATAATCCAGAATCAGGTATTTTTACTCATTGTGTTAAAGAATTAGCTCAAATTGTAAAACTTCATCAAGGAGATATCGCTTCTGCTTATGGTTTGCCAGGTGTGGGCGATCTTCATGTTACCTCTGGGACAGGAAGAAATGGCACTTTAGGTAAACATTTTGGTGAAGGAAAATTATACTCTGAAATTATGAAAAATGAGTTATTAGGACAAACTGTAGAAGGGGCTCAGTTGATTTTAGATTTACAAGACGCTTTAAATGAAAAGTTTGATAATGGTTTCTTTAACAAAAGTCAGCTACCAATTTTTTACGAGCTCATTCAAGCTATCTCCAAGGACAAAAAGCTCCATATACCTTGGGAAAATCTTTAGTTATATTAAACTATGATCAAAAAAATTGTTATTGGATGTGATCATTTAGGTCGCGAATTAAAAGATACTTTAAAAGAACATTTAACCTCAAAAGGAATAGAAGTGACTGATATTGGCGTCAATTCAGATGACTCAGTCGATTATCCAGATGTAGGTAAAGATCTTGCAAAAAGAGTTCAAAATAAAGAATTTGAGAGAGGAATTTTAGTTTGTGGAACAGGAGCAGGAATGGCAATTGTGGCTAACAAGTTTTCTGGAGTGCGTGCAGTTTGTGTAAATGATGCATATACAGCAGAAAGGTCAATCGCAAGTAACAATGCTCAAGTAATCACTTTTGGTGCCTTGATTACCGGCGCACCAAACGCAAAAATGTACACTGACATTTGGTTAAATAATGATTTTCAAGTGGAACGATCTGGAAAAAAAGTTGATAAAATTAACGAACTAGATCAGTAGTTAATTTTTAACCTTAAAGAATTCATAATTTATTTTTTTCTTCTGAATAATCGAAAGAAAACTAGGATCAAGTTTTGGGCCTGCAAAAAAGCATTTATCAAAATCACTTAAGTTAGCTTGTTTGTGCATAGATTTTTTTCCAATTTTACTAGAGTCAACGAGATAGTATTTTTGATCAGTATTTAGCATGAACATAGATTTAAAACGATAAACATCTTCATCATGTGTATATAGTTGGGTTCCATCTAAAGAAGTGGAAGACATAAATAGAATAGTTGAAGGTACTTGGGATAATGCATTCTCTGTTAACAAACCAACAAAACTTCCTGTAGATTTTTGATATCTTCCACCTACGGAAATTAATTTTATTTTAGAATTATTACTTAGTCCCATAATTAATTTAAAGCTATTTGTTATAACGGTAGTTCCTTCTAAATAATGTTGAAAATTTAAAAATTGTATTGTGGTAGTGCTATCATCTAAAGCAACAATAGAATTGGGTTTAATTAATTTGCCAGCTTCCTCAACTAATTTATTCTTGGCATTTAAACTAAGGCTAGCTCGAACATCATGGAAATATTCCAAAGAAAAAGAGTCACTGGATTTAAGAATTCCTTTTTCTTTTCTTACTACACCACTAGAAATGAAATCATCAACATCACGGTAAATTGTCATTGGACTGACATTGAGTTTTTTTGCAATAGACTTTATATCAACTCGCCCATTTGTGATGATTTCATTGATTATTATAGAAAGTCTTTGTTCTTTTATTTCCACTTAAAAATTATAGCAAAATCAACAATATTAATAAATAAGTTACTCTTTAATAGATCCAAGAGTTAAGCCTCGAACAATATATTTTTGGATAAATAACAAAAGAATAAACAAAGGCACTAATGAGATAGATATAATGACTGACATTGTGTTCCAACTAGGTAAAGTCTTATAAAGAGATGCATATACAGGCAAAGTTTTGATTTCCATTTGACTCAACATTACAGCACAAATAAATTCCGTTAAGCTGAAGATAAAAGATAAAATAAAAGTAACGCTCAAACCCCCTAAACTCAGCGGAATTATAAGTTTGTGTAAAATAAGAAACTTGCTTGCTCCATCTATGAGTGCGTTTTCATCAATCTCCTTTGGAATATCATCATAAAAACTTTTCATCAATAAAACTGCCAAAGGTAAATTAATACAACTGTGCACTAATATTAAACCCAAATAAGTATCCAATAAATTTAATTTACTTAAGACAAAGTAAAGGGGAATAGAAATTGAAACTAAAGGCATCATGCGTGCACTAATGACTGACATTATAAATAAATTTTTAAATTTAAAATTATTTCTGGAAAGATAATAACTAGAGTAAATGGCAATTACTAATGTCCAACTAGCAGATCCAAAAGCAATTATAAAACTATCAACGATACTAGGAAAAAAATTAATTTGAGAAAAAACATTTTGAAAATTATTTAAGTTAATTGAAAAAAAAAATATTTTAGGAGGAATGGCAAATATATCTTTTGTAGGTTTGATAGCAGATGAAATTAAAAA
>Ga0222719_10001330_pt1 | contig 24057 bp, 20 predicted proteins | sample C33_34DmetaG_FD_165039 | JGI IMG/M metagenome (GOLD analysis project Ga0222719, IMG submission 165039) | Estuarine water microbial communities from San Francisco Bay, California, United States - C33_34D | ecosystem: Environmental > Aquatic > Marine > Unclassified | place: USA: California...
TATTTAAAAAATTCCTGTAATAGTTGGGTTATTACGAATTTTTTAATAAAAAATAAAAGGAAAATATTGCAGTAAAAATCTACTAATTTATGCTCTGAGTAATATTTTAAATTAATTAGACATCTTTGGTACTTTAATGTCTGAATTAACCACAACTGTAATCTTAGTACCTTGGGGCACAGTAATTACTGGATTAGTATTAATTTGATTTTGCATAATAGTACCGACCGTATCGACTATATTTTTACTAACATCATAAATTGCCTGAGTTGAAGCACTGCCAGTTGAAGTTGTTGAACCAGTTGTGGGGTTGGTAGTTGTTGTAGAAGATCCATTGTCAAGCAACTGCTCAGCCAAGGCAACGCCACCAACTGTCAGAATACTAGTCAAAATAGAATTTGTAACAATTGAAGAATATTTATTATCAACTTCACCATTAATACCAGCTCTACCAAACTGATCAGAAGCATTAAAACTAATACCTAAATCAACACCATCAGGCCTAATTAACCTACTCCAAGATATATCAACCCTTGCTTGACCTCTTTGAACTTGACTCGAATAAGACCCAAACAATCTTGAACCTCTGGGAATTAAAACATCGTTTCCTGATTCTCCATAAACATCTCGACTAACAATACCTCTCACAAAACCAGGTAACTCAGTATTAATTGCGGTTTCTAAGACAGCAGTAATTAATTTACCTTGTGCAATAGTGGTTGATCTGTCTGAAATAATTTTTGCCTCAATATCGGTATCTGATTCTTCAAGAGTCGCAATTGAATTATCCGACAAAACAATAATATTTTTTTCATAACCAACCCCCCTCGATGGAACTCCTTGAGCAGAACCCGAAAAAACAACAATCGGCGCATATCTTGGATCAAGATTTGCCGCTGGCTTAGCAAGATTCGCCAATAAATTATTACTTTCTGCAGAACTGTCCGGTGTCGCAACTTTGTCATTAAATGGAAATTGATTATTTACATTCGGTAAATCAGCAATATTAGGTGGTTGAAGATTTTTCTGATCATCTAAGGCCTGTTGCCCTTCTTGATCAATTTTTTCTTGCTCTGCTTGATTAATTATATTTGCAATTTCTGAGTCTTTAGCTATAATATCTTTAGGAATTTCTGGCAATTTAGGAACTTGAGGAATTGGCATAGCTTCAATATTTGCAGATTGAGCATCGCCCAGCAAATTATAACTTTCATCAAGGTTAAAAACAGGCTCAACTTCTTCTTTTTCAGTAATTTTCTGGCCAACAGGCTGAACTGGCTCAAGTTTAACAACTTCTTCTTTGGTACTAAAAAAAAATAGATAAATTACCAGAGTTATAAAAATTGACGATATAACAATTACTGCAATTTTTCCCTTCTTGCCAGATGATATAGCAGGACCAACCGCTTCAACATCAACATCTGTCTCATCAATCTCTTCTAACTCTTCAATTTGTTGTTGACGACTTTTTGATTTCATTATTTAAATCTAAAATTTCAAAATTTAAAACAATGCCTAAAAATTTTTAAGACCTACAAACTTTTGATACAGCGCCTAGGTACTGTTAACAAAGATTTTTATAGTTTAATATTTAGTTTAATTTTAGTGCTTTTTTAATAAAATTAACCCTAATATTAAATATATCTTGGTTAATTTTGCTATAAAATAAACTCAAATTTAATAAGACCCCTGTAAATCAAGGAATTTTAGTAATTAGCATTAATAATAACCAAAATTCATTCAGCAAAATCTTGCTTTGAAAGCTATTCAATTATTTTAATTTTAGCAAGGTAGTTTTTTATGGCCTCAAATGTTTTGATACTATCTTGTCCAGTTATTATGACATGCCTTTTAGAGTTTATAAAGTAAAGCTCCTTTTTTGCATTAATTATTTCTCTAAAAATTATTTTAGAACTTTTAGGATTAACTACTGGATCCTCGTCTGATTGAATTAACAAAATATTGCCGTTAATCTTATATAAACTCTTCTCAACCTTTGCCATCAATTTGCCCAACTCTTCCACTCCACTCAAATAATTTCTACTATAGTTGATATGAGGATTTTCAGCTATATTTTCGATATACTCAAAATGACCCTTTTCAATATGAAACCTATCTAAAATATCATTCCAGATATTAATTCCTGGTACTAAATGAGATCTTATATCTCTTAACTTAAGAGCAGAATTAATCGAAACTACTCCAGCAATAAATTTACTAGATTTATTTTTATTGGCCAACATTAACAATGAAAGTAAACCACCAGTAGAAAAACCAATGATAATGATCTTTTTACATAGATTTCTAAGAGCAGCATAACCAACTTGAACACTATCATACCAATCTTGCCAATTTACATATTTTAAATTAAGAGGAGCTGTACCGTGACCTTTTAGCCTAACTCCATAAACTTTAAAATTATAACCAGCAAGAAACTGACCTAAACTTTCTACTTCTTTGGGCGTTGATTTATAGCCGTGAACCAACAAAACCCCTGATTCACTTTTATTGTCAGTTTTACAATTTAATGAAAATGGTAAACCAACCTCAGCATCTTTAGACATCTCTTTATCATAAAATTGCTGATAATCATTATGAAAATTATTTTGATCACTTTTTAAAATATCTAAAAATACCTCATATCCCAAATTATTTCCTAATGATTTTGCGGTTTTTCGAACCAAAAGATTGGCCTTATCTAATAATACAAATTCATTAAGTATTACTCTTAAAGAATTTTCACGCCTGATTTCATGAAAATCTTCATCATCATCGAAGGCTTTATTCGCAACGCTTACAAAACCTTCTTCGTCAACCTCTAAAATATGTTGCTGTTTAGCTAAAGAAAAAACATCATCAAAAAGATGATATTTTTCGTCGCTAAATATTTTTACCAAATTACCCCAATCTAAAGATGAATTTAAACGAAACTTTCCAAACTTTCTGATCTTAATTGCTGATAAATATATGATTTGCTTGAGCTGTAAGACGGATATCTTCTTCATATCAATATAAAATAAAGAAGCAGCAAAAATATGGTCAAAATTAATCTCAATATTTTGATAAATTGAAGTCATAAATTGGTTGGTCAGACTATTTTTAAAATATTTTATGACTAAATTTGACTTAAATTCATGCCCCAAAATTGGCAACTGATCAATTGCTGGCTTAACTAATTTGATATAATCTCTTAAGTAAATTGGATCACCAAAACCAACATCTATCTCAGCTTTAGACAGTAAATTGCCCTCAATTTCTAACTCCTCTAAAGCCTGTTTTGGCAAATTTTTAATAAATTTCTTTAATATTTTTTGAATTTTATTTTCACCTGGCCTTAGCGGATAATAAGTAATGCTAACAGGAACAATTGCAGTATCAATATCTTTAAAATTATGATGGTAAGCTAAGCCAAATTTCTTTTTGAAATAATTTAAAATATCAGTATCTGAATTTTTATATGCATTTATGATATCACGTCGATAAATTTCAGCCTTTAGAGCCAAAACTGCAGATCCAGTTCTAACTCTACCAATTCTACTTGAGGTATAATTAATATAGCCTTTCTTATTCTCGATTTTTTTATTTTTAATCATACTCCCTTCTGGATAAATCATCCAATCAAATTGTGCATTTACTAAATCGTTAACTATTATCTTGTCACGATTTTTATCAGAAGTTGAAATTGCGCCAACTGAAGATAGAAAATTTCCTAAAACACCATGAAATAAACTACTATCAGCCAAACATCTAACTTGTCTGCCAGTATATTTATAAATCAAATATGGTATTAAAAATGTTTCAGACCTAGTGAAGTGGTTAGCAACAAAAAGAACTGGTTTTTGAGGAATTTTCTCAAGACCATTAACACTGAAATTTGAACCTAAAATTTTGGATAAAATGTTAATAGCATAAGATGTATAACGAATTGTACTTTTATCCATTTTTTTAACTAAAATTAGTATGCAAAAGCATTTTCAAAAAGCTCTGAGTTCAATTCTTTTAATTCTTCAATTGAAATTTTAGAATCTGAAATAGAAATATAATTTGGAATAGTTTTACCTATTCTTTGTATTTCAATGTTTTTTTGCTTAGCTTTTGCTTTAAATAATTCAATTTTATCTAAATTTATAGCCACAACATAGCATGATTGATCCTCACCAAAACATAAGTTTTCTTGATTTATAGCTAAATTTTTGGATAAATTATCAATATCAACTTCACAGCCAATTTTATTGCTCGACATCTCAAAAAGACTAACCAACAAACCACCGTCTGAAATATCATGACAAATTGTTAAAATATCATCTGCAACAAGGTTTCTAATAAATTCTGAATTATTTTTTTCTTGAACTAGATCAATTGATGGCGGATTGTTCGAGTTAGCAATCTTTAAAATATCTCTTTGATAAATTGAACAATCTAAATGTCCCTTTAACTTACCAATCACAAATATTTCATCATTAATATCTGTAAATTTAGAATCAGCTCTTTTTTTAAGATTCTTTAGCAATCCAACCCCAGCAATTGTCGGCGTTGGGTTAATGGCGTTACCATTGGTTTCATTATACAAAGAAACATTGCCCGAAACCACCGGATAACTCAAAAACTCGCATGCCTTATTGATGCCTTTAATAGATTTTACAATTTGCCCCATAATTTTTGGTTTTTCTGGATTGCCAAAATTAAGACAGTTTGTAATTGCCAAAGGAGTTGCTCCCGTTGCTGAAATATTACGATAAGTTTCACAAACTGCTTGCATGGCACCAATTTCTGGATCAGATTCAACATATCTTGGCGTACAATCAGAAGTTAGTGCTAAAGCCTTATTTGTGCCATGAACCCTAATAATTGCTGCATCACCATTAGTTGCAATGGTATCATTCATCACATGCGAATCATATTGTTGGTAAACCCATTTTTTTGAAGCCAGATCAGGCAAAGCTATCATTTGCTTTAAAATTTCAATAATTTTTTGAGACATACATTATTTAATTAAATCGACCAGTTTTATGATCAAAAAACTTTACAGAACAATCTTCTAATTCAAAAAACCATCCATGAATAAATAACTCGTTTTTTTTGATTCTTTCTCGAATCCAAGGAAATGTTTTTAAATTATTTAATGAATTGATGATTGATTTTTGAGAACAAATATCAACTTTTTCAACCAAATCTAAATTTTTAAAATCTTGCTTCATGTCAATCACCGACTTTTTAGCAAGATCCATCCATCTTGAAATGAAAGTATCTTTTTCTTGCCCCACTGTATTTTTACTATCATTAAAATTTTGTACTAAATGAGCAATTCCTCCACATTTACTATGACCCAAAATAATAATATTTTGAATTCCTAAATTACAAATACCAAACTCTAGGGCAGCACTTGTACCATGATGACTGCCATCATCTTCGTAAGGTGGCACCAGATTAGCAACATTTCGTACCACAAATAAATCACCAGCTTGACAATTCATTAAAAGCGCTGGATCAACCCTTGAATCACAGCAGGCAATAACCAAAGCTTTTGGCTTTTGTCCTTTTTCAACTAAATATTTAAAAATGCTATTTTGTTGATTAATAAAGTTTTTACGCCGAAACTCTTTGCAGCCATCAATAAAGCTTTTGATTTCCTTGGTCATTTTATTTATACTTATTTATTGCCAAGGCCTGTCATATTCTGGAGAATTCTCGGATAATGGTAGAGAAGGAATTTCAGCATAAATTTCATCATTCATTTTAACCACTACATTACCTGAATCGGTTACTTTGCCGATCACTGCAAAATCCAAACCCCATTTATCAAAAACTGCTTTTGCAAGATCTTCTTTTTGAGAATCAATTACCATTAACATCCTTTCTTGGCTTTCTGAAAGCATAATTTCATATGGTGTCATATTTTCTTCACGCATTGGCACTTTTTCTAAATTAAGTTCAACTCCAGTACCGCCCTTACCCGACATTTCAAAAGATGAAGAAGTTAAACCAGCTGCTCCCATATCTTGAATTGACAAAATGCAATCTTGTTGCATAAGTTCTAAGCAAGCTTCAAGCAAGAGTTTTTCAGCAAATGGATCACCAACTTGTACTGTCGGCCTTTTATCTTCATCGCCCTCCTTAAATTCATCAGAAGCCATAACTGCACCGTTAATGCCATCACGACCTGTTTTTGAGCCAACATAAACCACGCTGGCACCAACTTGCGTCGCAGCCGAATAAAAAATCTTATCTTTTTTAACCAGACCAACGCACATCGCATTAACTAAAATATTGCCGTTGTAACTTTTATCAAAAGTAACCTCACCTGCAACCGTTGGCACACCCATACAATTACCATAGCCACCAATTCCAGAAACTACACCATTTACTAGTCTTTTAGTTTTTGGATGATTAATTTCACCAAATCTTAGCGAATTTAAATTAGCAATTGGCCGAGCCCCCATCGTAAAAACATCACGCATAATTCCACCAACACCAGTAGCCGCACCTTGATAAGGCTCAATAAAAGATGGATGATTATGGCTTTCCATTTTGAAAACCACCGCATCACCGTCACCAATATCAATAATACCAGCATTTTCTCCAGGACCACAAATCACCCAAGGTGCTTTGGTATGCATGGTTTTAAGCCACTTCTTGGTTGATTTGTATGAGCAATGCTCGCTCCACATGGCACTAAATATTCCAAGCTCAGTTAAAGTTGGTTCACGCTTTAATATTTCTAGAATTTTTTGATATTCATCTTTTGTAAGGTTATGAGCTTTAATCAATTCATCTGAAATTTTTGATTGCTCAAGCTTGTGATTTTTCATAAATTATTTTCTAAAATATTACAATTTTTCTAAAACATCTTGGCTAAAAGAGTAATTGCCAGTAACCAACTGCACATCATCTAAATCTTCTAGGGCATCAATAAATTTCATCAACTTTTCTGCTTGTTCAAGATTATTAATTTCTATTAAATCTTTAGCTTTCCAATCCAACTTGGCAGAAGTTGGATCCCCATATTTGTTAATCATAGTGTCACGGACTGAACTAAAATCGTCAACTTCACAATATATTATATGTAAATTCTCAAAAGATTCTACATCACTAGCACCACATTCTATAGCCGATTCTAAAATTTCTTCTGAAGAAGCTATTTTAGCATCAAATTGAATAATTCCAATATGATCAAATAAAAAGCCCACGGAACCAGTTTCGCCAAGCGAACCTCCACTTTTTGAAAAAATACTTCTAACTTCACCAGCAGTTCTATTTCTGTTATCAGTCAAAGCCTCAACAATAATTGCAATTCCACCATTTGCATAACCTTCATAACGAATTTCTTCAAAATTATCTCCTTCATTACCACTTATCACTTTTTTTATAGCTGCATCAACCCTATCTTTAGGCATATTATTAGCTCTTGCTTCAATAATAGCACTTCTCAAGCGTGGATTAAACTCGGGGTCAGGCTGTCCAGTTTTAGCAGCAACCGTTATTTCTCTTAAAATTTTAGTAAAGAGCTTTGCTCTCTTTGCATCTTGAGCATTTTTTCGATGTTTGATATTGGCAAATTGCGAATGTCCAGCCATAAATGTCTTATTATATTTGAGATATTGAATCAAACAAAGCTTAAAACAAGCTTAGTTATAATCAATTAAATATGAATGATTGTCAAATTTTACTATTTTAGTAAAAAATAAAAAAAAAGTGAAAAAAAGACGTTTTTTTGTTTACTTTAATAAAGTAGCATCCAAATTGCGCTCATAGTTTTTTATTTAAACTTGCATTCTACATTTTGAACAAAAACAACTTTACAAATTTTAAAGTATTTTAAAGTTGTATAATAAGTGTAAAAATGATATAATAGTGATATGCAATATTTTCTTTAATTTTTTTATTTTGAGTCATGAAAAATACTAAGACATTAAAAGCTTTTTCTTTGATTGAGCTATCAATAGTTATTCTAATTATCGGCGTATTGGTTGCTGCAATTGTAAAAGGTCAAAATCTTTTTAAAAGCATTCAAATATCAACCGCCCGCTCAGTAACGAATTCATCTTCAGTTAACTCTATTACAGGATTAAAATTGTGGTTGGAGCCTGTTATGGAAAAATCAGTTACTTCAACATCAATAGCTTCAGGTGGTGATACTGCAGACTATGGAGCTCTTACTGCTGGAAGTGGTTCTTGGAACGATATTCGTGTTACAGTTAATACGAACAAAATAAACCTTACCGCAGCTGGTACCGTAACTTATGTTGAAGATGGTATAAGCGGTCTACCTAGCTTATCTTTTAACGGAACTAATTCAGCATTTACATCTACATCAGCACCACTATTAGCTAAAGACAGCACATATTCGATTGCCGTTGTTTGGAGAGCTAATACTGGCGGTGGGTCAGGTGGGACATTATTCTCTCAAGGAGGTACTGGAACAAATAGCTTAGCTGATATAACTTTGGTTGCAAGCGGTTTGGAATTTAACAGTGGCGCCAATAAAACAAGTTCAGGAGTAGCAGTTGCTACCAACTCAGCTTATGTTACAATTGTTACAGTTAATAATGATAACACTTCTAATGTTACAATTTACAACAACAGCAATACAGGCGTTAATACACCAACCACTGATGGACTTACTAACGATAACACAACCTTGTCACTTGGTAGTAATAATGTTGCAATCGGTAAAAGCTTAATCACGACACCTGCTCAATACTTTTTTTCAGGCCTAGTTTCAGAAGTAATAGTGTTTGATAAAGTTCTATCTTCTAGTGAAATCGCAGAAGTTAGCAGTTACCTAGGTCAAAAATATAGTATCAAGATTAACTAAATCTTAACTATAATTATATTTTAAAGGCATCCACTTTAAATGAGTGGATGCCTTTTTTATTTCTAACACCAATTTGCGTTTTTAAAATGAGATTAAAATAGAGCTTTACCACCCTTGCAATTAAAAAAAATTGATGGATTATCCAATCTATATATTTTGCTATTTAATTATACCAAGTCCCATCTATAATTCTATATAGATACAAAGTATTTTAAAGGGAAAAATTATTAGAAAATTTAGCCTTGTATTTTGATATACATGGCTAAATTTTATGATGATTTTTGACTTAAAAGACAAAGTAGCTATGTAGAAATATAGATGGGAATTGGTATTACTAGTTAACGGACAATGGGAAAGACACTATACGATAAAATTTGGGATTTGCACTTAGTAAACCAAGATGATAACTCTTCTTTGATCTATATAGATCGTCAATTAATTCACGAAGTTACATCACCTCAAGCCTTTGAAGGCTTGCGAATGAATAATAGAAATCCTCGTCGCTCTGAAGCTCATTTAGCAGTTGCCGATCATAACGTGCCAACAACAAATGCTGATCGAGGCAATGGTACGAAAGGCATCAAAGATGAGACTTCTAAAATTCAAGTTGAAACTCTTGAAAAAAACTGCGCTGAATTCGGCATTAAATATTTTGATCTAGATAACAAAAAACAAGGCATTGTCCATATCGTTGGTCCTGAGCAAGGCCTAACTCAGCCAGGAATGACAATAGTTTGTGGCGATAGCCATACCTCTACTCATGGAGCATTTGGCGCTTTGGCATTTGGCATTGGAACTTCAGAAGTTGAACATGTTTTAGCAACACAAACCCTAATCCAAGCAAAAGCCAAGAATTTTTTAGTAAAAGTTGATGGTAAATTATCACAAGGAGTAACAGCAAAAGATATAATTTTAGCAATTATTGGCAAAATCGGAACCGCTGGCGCTACAGGATGCGTTATTGAATATGCAGGATCAGCAATAGAAAGCTTGTCAATGGAAGGTCGTATGACAATTTGCAATATGTCAATTGAGGCTGGTGCTAGAGCAGGATTGATTGCAGCCGATCAAAAAACTTTTGACTATTTAAAAAATCGCCCACTTGCACCACAAGGTAAAGATTTTGAAAAAGCAGTTGAGTTTTGGCAATCTTTAAAATCTGACGCAGATGCTAGATATGACAAACAAGTATTTTTAAAAGCTGAAGAAATTGAACCGCAAGTTACTTGGGGCACCAGTCCAGAAGATGCTTTACCTATTTCAGCTAAAGTTCCAAATCCAGATGACTTTAAAGATCAGTCCAAACAAGAAGCAGTAAAAAGATCTTTGCAATATATGGGATTAGCTTCTGGTACTCCTTTACAAGAAATTAAAATTGACAAAGTTTTTATTGGTTCGTGCACCAACGGTAGAATTGAAGATTTGCGTCAAGCTGCCAAATTTGCCAAAGGTCACAAAATAGCCAAAAATATTAAGTTGGCCATGGTAGTTCCGGGGTCTGGACTAGTCAAAGAGCAAGCTGAAAATGAAGGTTTAGATAAAATCTTTATTGAAGCTGGCTTTGAATGGCGTCAACCGGGATGCTCAATGTGCTTAGCAATGAATGCTGACAAGTTAGAAAGTGGCGAAAGATGCGCTTCAACTTCAAATCGTAATTTTGAAGGTAGACAAGGTCGTGGTGGCAGAACTCATTTGGTTAGCCCTGAAATGGCAGTAGCTGCTGCAATTAATGGTCATCTAACTGACATAAGAAACTTTAAACTTAACCAATAACAAAAATAACTTCAAAAATGGCTAAAGCAAGAAATAGTAAACCAAGACAAATAGCTTTTATTGAAAGATTTGAATTTAAAAAAATCAAAAAATTTGTTAGAAAAACCTTTTGCAATAACGACCCAAAAGTTGCTTGTGTCAATCTACAAGGAATTATTGGTCGCGACTCTAAAGTTTCTTCTGGCATTAATTACGAAAACACCCTGCCTTTACTTGAAAAAGCTTTTAAAATAGAAAATTTAAAAGCAGTTGCTATTACCATTAATTCCCCAGGGGGCTCGCCAGTTCAATCCGAGTTAGTTTATAACGCTATTCGTAATTTAGCCAAAGAACATAAGGTAACTGTTTTGACTTTTGCTCATGACGTTGCTGCTTCTGGTGGATACTGGCTGTTACTTGCTGGTGATGAGATTTATGCTCATAATTCATCAATTATTGGCAGTATCGGCGTTATTTTTTCTGGCTTTGGCTTTGTAGATTTAATCAAAAAAATTGGCGTTGAAAGAAGGGTTTATACCGAAGGTAAAAATAAAGCAATTCTTGACCCTTTCATGCCTGAAGTAAAAGAAAATATCGAGATTCTAAAAGATGCTCAAAGAGATATATTTGAATGCTTTAAAGATATGGTTCGTAATTCGCGTGGCAAAAAACTTGATAAATCACTTAAAAAACTTGGCGAAGAAAAGATATTTTCCGGTGCCTTTTGGTCAGGAAAAAAGGCTCAAGAACTTGGTTTGGTTGATGAAATCGCTGATATTAGAGAAAAATTACAGCAAAAATACGGCAAAAAAGTAAAAATTATCAACATTACTGCCAAAAAATCTTGGCTAAAAAGCTTTTTTAGTGAAAAGGTAAATTTAGCTGATAATTTAGTTAATAAATTTGAGGAAAAATTAAGTTTCAATAAGTTTGGATTGTAGCTTATGAATTATTTGGCTCAAGCTCATAATTTAAAAAAACAACTTGATGAGTTAAGGCCAATTAGCACTGAACAAGAGCAAAAGATTCTAGCAAAATTTAGATTAGATTGGAATTTTCATTCAAATAATCTTGAAGGCAATTCTCTAAATTTTGGGGAAACCAAAATGTTATTGCTGCACGGCATTACATCATCTGGTAAACCTCTAAAAGATCACCTAGAAATTGAAGGCCATAACGAGGCGTTAAATCTGATTGAAGAAGTAATTAAATCCAATCGACCACTTACTCAAAATTTTATTCGCGAATTACATAAAATCATCCTCAAAAATCCTTATCAAGTTGACGCTATTACACCGGATAACAAACCTACAAAAAAGTTAATCAAAGTTGGCAAATATAAAACTCTGCCAAATCATGTTAAAACAATTGCGGGAGAGATTTTTTATTTTTCCACCCCCGAAGAAACTCCTGCCAGAATGAGTGATTTAATAAATTGGTATGAGAATGAAGTCAGTAAAAAAGATTTTGATCCAGTCTTAACTGCATCTATTTTTCACTATAAATTTATCAGAATTCATCCTTTTGATGATGGCAATGGCCGTATTGCAAGAATTTTGCTAAATTTTATTTTGATGCAATTTCACTTTCCGCCAGTAATCATCAAAACTCAAGATAAAGAAAATTATTTTCGCGCCTTAAGACAAGCTGATGGTGGGTTTTTAGATCAATTTGTTGAATATATCGCCAAAAATCTTTGTCATTCACTAGAAATTATGATCAAGGGCGCTAAAGGTGAAGAAATTGAAGATGAAGATTATTTGGATAAGGAAATTGCCGTTTTAAAAGCCACTTATAAAGCCACTAAAAATAATAAAAAAGAATATAAAACTACCGAAAATATTCAAAAATTAGCCAAAAATTCTCTAAAAAAGCTTTTTGAAGAATTTATCAAAGCTTGTGAAAAATTTGATGAATTTTACAAAAAAGCAGATTTTTTTTCAGTTTGTAAGACAATTTTTTCCGATGAAAGTTATTTTGAGGATAAAAGAAAATTTATAGATTTTTTAACTTCTAAAAAATGTGATGATAATCTTAAGGAAATTCTCCTTAGATATAGATTTCAAGACAATGAAGAATATAACACAGAACTAGCTATTGAATTTGAAAAAGAAAAATTTGTTATTAGCACTACTTCCTATGGAACAAAAACAAATTTTGTGGAAAATAAAATTGAAAAAACTTATCAAGAACAGCTAACTGATGAAGAAATTACTGAAATTATTAATTCAGAAAAAAAACGACATTTAGGAATTTTAAAAAAACAAAAATTATGACCTTCTTCACAAAAAATTTAAAAGATTCAGATTCACAAATTGCCAATCTTCTTAATCAAGAAACTCAAAGACAGCAAAATCAAATTGAGTTGATTGCATCAGAAAATATAGTTAGTCGCGCAGTTTTAGAAGCTCAAGGCTCGATTTTTACCAATAAATACGCTGAAGGCTATCCTTCTAAAAGATATTATGGTGGTTGCGAATTTTATGATGAGGTTGAAAATTTGGCTATTGAGCGAGTTTGCAGAATTTTTGGCGCCAAATTTGCTAATGTTCAACCTCATTCTGGCGCTAGCGCTAATTTGGCAGTTTATTTGGCACTTTTACAACCTCATGATACAATTCTTGGTATGAGCTTGGCTGCAGGTGGTCATTTAACTCACGGTGCGCAAAGAACAATTTCTGGCATGTGGCTTAATTCTGTACAATATGGCATCAGAGAAGATGATGGCTTAATAGATTATGATCAAGTGCGCGAACTTGCAAAAAAACATAAACCAAAATTAATTATTGCTGGCATTTCTTCTTATCCAAGAATTGTTGATTGGCAAAAATTTAGAGAAATTGCCAATGAAGTTGGTGCCTTACTTATGGTTGATATGGCGCATATTGCTGGACTCGTTGCTTCTGGTGTCTATCCCTCACCTATTCCTCATGCTCATATTACAACTTCTACAACTCATAAAACTTTACGAGGTCCAAGAGGTGGCATAATTTTAACCAATGATGAAGAGTTGTCCAAAAAAATCAATTCTGCTCTTTTTCCTGGGCTTCAGGGAGGGCCTTTAATGCATGTGATAATGGCTAAAGCCGTGGCTTTTGGTGAGGTTCTAGAACCAAACTTCAAAGAATATGGTAAACAAATTGTTAAAAACTCCCAAATTTTAGCTAAAACTTTAATTGATCGTGGTTTAAAAATAACTACCGGTGGTACTGATTGTCATTTAATGGTTGCAGATTTAACGCCACTTGAAACTATTACCGGCAAGGAAGCAGAAAAAGTTCTAGAAAGAGCTGGCTTAACCTGCAACAAAAACGCCATTCCCAATGATCCAAGAAGTCCTTTTGTAACTTCGGGACTAAGATTTGGTAGCCCTGCTGGCACAACTAGAGGTTTTAAAGAACAGGAATTTTTACAAATTGGCAACATGATTGCTGACGTTCTTGAGGGATATGTTAAAAATGGCGAAGAAAATAATCAAAAAATTGAACAAGAGACCAAAAAAAGAGTTTTAGAAATTTGTCAAAAATTCCCGATTTATTGAGCTCGCTCTCAAAAACATACTGCCAATAATTTTAGGAAATATTATCTCTTAAAGACAATCATATAATTAATATCATTATCTCTTGATCTTGACCATTCATCTTTCAGTATGTTATACTTAAAGCCACAAATTTCTTGAAAATTTACATCATTACTTTCAGCGATTTTTAAAATTTGATAGGGTTTGACAAATTTTCGCCAATCATGCGTGCCTTTAGGTAGCCACCTTAGAATATATTCTACGCCAATTTTAGCAGTAATTAGTGATTTTATAGTACGGTTTAAGGTTGCGATAAAAAGTAAACCATTTGGCTTTAATAATTTAGTAGATTCTTTAATAAAATCCTCAACATCACTAACATGTTCAACAATTTCAAGCGCCAAAACCACATCAAAATTTGCTTGGTATTTTTTATCAAGATCCTCAACCGAAGATTTTACATAATTAATTTTTAAGCCAGATTTTTGTGCATGAATTTTGGCAATCTCGATATTTTTTTCACCAGCATCGATTGCCGTAACTTCAGCGCCCATTTTTGCCACAGGTTCAGAAATTAAACCTCCGCCACAGCCAATATCAATAATTTTTAAACCTTTTAAGGCTGTAAGTGATTTTACATCCAGCTTAAAATGTTTAATAGCTTTTTCTCTAATATAGTCTAAACGACATGGATTAAATTTATGCAACGTTACGAATTTGCCTTTTGGATCCCACCACTCTTCAGCCATAGCTGAAAATTTATCAATTTCACTTTGATCAATTGTTGATTTTTTTTGTTTTATCATTTTGGACGTTAAAAATTAACTCTTGATTTTTGGCCATAATTTCAACTTTTTGACTTTCTTTAATTTGCCCACTAAGAATTTTTTCAGCTAAGATATTTTCAATATCTCTCTGAATTACTCTTTTAAGCGGCCTAGCGCCATAAGTTGGATCATAACCTTTAGTTGCCAGATATTCTTTAGCTGTTTTATCAAGAATTAACTCGATATTTTTTACCGTCAATCTTTTAGCTAGCCTACTAAATTGTACTTCAACGATATCAGCCATAAATTCAGCTGATAATTTATTAAAGATCACAATTTCGTCGAGTCGATTTAAAAATTCTGGCCTAAAATGATTTCTAACCGCTTCCATTACCCTATTTTCAACTAATTTTTGATCTTCATTTGCAACCTCTTCAGTTCTAATAGTTGAGCCAAGATTTGAAGTTAATATAATTATAGTATTAGTGAAATTAACCACGTGACCTTGTGAGTCAGTTAATCTCCCATCATCAAGCACTTGTAATAAAACATTAAAAACATCATGATGCGCCTTTTCAACCTCATCAAATAAAATTACTTGATAAGGTCTTCTTCTAACCGCTTCAGTCAAAACCCCACCTTGATCATAGCCAACATATCCCGGAGGAGCGCCAATTAAACGCGCCACTGAGTGTTTTTCCATATATTCACTCATATCTACTCTAAGCAACGCTGATTCATCATCAAAAATAAATTCTGCCAAAGCTTTTGAAACTTCGGTTTTTCCAACCCCTGTTGGTCCTAAAAATAAAAATGAACCAATTGGACGGTTCGGATCCTGCAAGCCAGATCTTGATCTACGCACTGAATTAGCGATGGCTTTTAGCGCCACATCTTGACCAACTACTCTTTTACCTAGTAAATCTTCCATTTTAAGCAATTTATCCTTTTCACCAGATAAAATTTTATCGATTGGAACGCCAGTAGTTTTTGAAATAATTTCGGCAATATCATCTTCACTAACCGATTCTCGAATCAAGTTATTGGAAGTATTTTCATCAAGTGATTTTAACTCCTTTTGCAATTGTGGCAATTTGCCATAAAGAAGTTCACCAGCTTTAGCTAAATCTCCTTGCCTTTCAGCTTTTTCAAGTTCAAATTTCAGTTGTTCTAGGTTCGCCTTAATATCATTAATACGATTTTGCTTCATGCGCTCTGCTTCCCATGCTAAAGTCATTTCACTAGATTTTTGCTCTAAAATTTTTAACTCCTCATCAATTTTAGCCAAACGATCTTTTGAGGCTTGATCTTCTTCTTTCTTTAACGCTTGAGTTTCAATTTTTAACTGCATGATTTTTCGATCAATTTCATCAAGCTCTTGTGGTTTTGAGTCAATTTCAACTTTTAAGGCACTTGCCGCTTCATCAATTAAATCAATAGCTTTATCAGGTAAAAAACGATCAGTGATATAGCGATTAGATAAGGTAGCAGCGGCAATTATTGCTGAATCTTTAATTTTTATACCATGATGCACCTCATATTTTTCTTTAATACCTCGCAAAATTGAAATTGTATCTTCAACTGTTGGTTCTTCTGTATAAATTGCTTGAAAGCGTCTGGCTAGTGCCGCATCTTTTTCGATATATTTATGATATTCATCTAAAGTTGTCGCACCAATACAATGCAAAGTTCCTCTGGCTAAAGATGGTTTTAATAAATTTGAAGCATCCATGGCGCCATCGGTTTTGCCTGCGCCAATTAATAAATGAAGCTCATCGATAAATAAAATTACATCATTATCATTTTCAATTTCATTAAGTACCGCTTTCAGCCTTTCTTCAAATTCACCACGAAATTTAGCACCGGCAATCAACGCCCCCATATCAAGCGCCATAAGTTTTTTACCCTTCAAGCTATGTGGCACATCACCATTGACAATTCTTTGCGCTAAACCTTCGACAATTGCCGTCTTACCAACTCCGGGTTGACCAATTAAAACTGGATTATTTTTAGTTCTTCTAGATAAAACTTGCATCGAGCGACGAATTTCTTCATCACGACCAATTACTGGATCAATTTTTCCCTCTTGTGCTTTTTTAGTTAAATCTTGAGCATATTTAGTTAAGGCTTGATAACTTCCTTCGGCTGATTTTGAGCCAGCTGTTTTACCAGCACGAATTTTTTCAATAGCTTGTTGCAAAGATTTTAGCGAAACACCTGCTAATTTTAAAGCTTTGGCTGATTCGTTATTTTCATCTTCTAAAATTGCCTGTAGCAATCTTTCAACCGTTACAAATTGATCAGAATTTTTATCAGCCAATTTTTCAGCTAAAATAAAAATTCTAGCTAATTCTTGCGACATTGAAATATTACCAGACCCACCCTGCACTTGTGAAATTTTAGCTAAATCTTGCTTAGCTTGCGCCTTTAAAATATCAATATTGCCTTCAGCTAAGCTTATCAAATTTAAAGCAAAACCATCAGAATCCTCAACCATTGCCAAAAGCAAATGCTGTGGCAAGAATTTTTGATGTCCACTTCCCAAAGCCAAAGTTTGCGCAGTTTGCAAAATACTTTGCGATTTTTCAGTAAAGCGTTCTATATTCATAATCTTAAAAATTTGTTTTAAGAAATCTTAAATTTAACAAATAAAAGATGTTTTTTAGATATTTATTGATCACGACTTTTACAAGTAATAAAATACCTTAATTTTAAAAATAATTCTAACTCAATTTCCTTAAAACCATCAATAAAAAAATCACGCTCAAAAAGTCCTTGATGCGGAATCACTAATTTATCATTAATATTAATTTGCAAATCATCTATTGCTAAAATATCGATATCAATTTCTCTTGGCGACCATTTTCCACGATCTTTACGGCCTAAATTTTTTTCGATTTTTTTTATTGTTTGTAGGATTTGCCCAGGATTAAATTTGCTTAATTCAATTTCACCAGAAATTACTATATTTAAGAAATCTATATCCCAATCTTTTGGCGAATTTGGCAAAAGCATCGCTTTATTTTCAATGATACGAGATTGCTTTATATTCTTTAGAAGTAGTTTTTTTTCTAGCTCAAAAATTGCCTCTTCTAAGAATTTAGCTCTATCTCCCAAATTCGAGCCCAATGCCAAAATAATTTTATTTTTCTGATTAGCTTGATTCATTCTTGTCACTTTTATTGATAATGATTATCAGATAATTTTTTCTTGTAATGAACAAACTATATTCTTAAAAAAAGCTAGTATTTTTTTAAAATTTTCATCGAACTTTCGAATTTATGAATAAAAAGCCGACTTCTCCCCATATTCAGATTTATCGCTGGAATGCAACTTCCTTAACTTCGATTATGCATCGTGCCAGTGGCATTGCGCTATATTTTTCAGTTATCGCAATTTGTTGGTATATTGTTCATTACGCTTACCAAATCAATATAGGTATTGAAGAAGAAAATTGCGATTGCTGGAGCAAAGGCTTACTTAAATGTTTATTTTTATCAGCAGTTTTTATTTTAACCGGAGCATTATACTACCACTTTTTCAATGGCATTCGCCACCTTTTTTGGGATATTGACAAAGGTTTTGAACTAAAAACCGCAAAAACAAATTCTTACTTGGTGATTTTTTTAGCGACAATATTTACCTTAGCAACTTTTGGAATAGCGTTTTACTTATAAATACAAAGAAGATAAGAAATGAAAAAAATTAAGATATCTCCATCAACTAAAACTGGCTCACATCACTGGATTCATCAGAGAGTTTCAGCTGTTGCCATGATTCCACTAATTATTTGGCTGTGTTTTTCAGGCGTACAAATTGCTCAAGACCCACAAGGTTATTTACCAGTTTTCTTCGCCTACCCACTTAACGCCGTAATGGGGATAATTTTAGTAGTTGCTTCACTTTATCATGGCTCTTTAGGCATGAGAGTAATTATTGAAGATTACATATCAAATAAAATGAAGATGCATTTCTACATAATGTTAGTTCATTTTCTTTCATTCTCAACTGCAATAGCAGGAATTTTAGCAATAATAAGACTACATTTAATCGGATAATATCATGTCAGATAAAAAAATAGGAAATTACTCAATTATAGATCACGAATTTGACGTCGTAGTAGTTGGCGCTGGTGGTGCTGGTCTTCGTGCAACTTTTGGTATGGCCCAAAAAGGTTTATCTACAGCTTGCATTACCAAAGTATTTCCAACCAGATCGCATACAGTAGCAGCTCAGGGCGGAATTTCAGCGGCACTAGGCAATATGGGTGAAGATGACTGGCGCTGGCATATGTATGACACCATTAAAGGTTCAGATTGGTTAGGAGATCAAGATGCAATCGAATATATGTGCAGCGAAGCTCCAGCAGCAATTATCGAACTTGAGCATTATGGTGTACCATTTTCGAGAACTAAAGAAGGTAAAATCTATCAGCGACCTTTTGGCGGCATGACAACTCATTTTGGCGAAGGCGGAGCCGCGCAAAGAACATGCGCTGCGGCAGATAGAACTGGTCATGCAATTCTACACACACTTTATCAACAATCATTAAAACATAACGCTCAGTTTTTTATCGAATATTTTACGCTGGATTTAATTATGGAAGATGGCGTTTGTCGTGGCGTTACAGCAATTTCATTAATTGATGGTAAAATGCATCGCTTCAAAGCACAAATGGTGGTTTTAGCAACTGGCGGCTATGGTCGCGCTTATTTTTCAGCTACTTCAGCTCATACTTGCACCGGAGATGGTAATGCTATGGTACTTCGCGCTGGATTACCATTACAAGATATGGAATTTGTACAATTTCACCCAACAGGAGTTTATGGTTCTGGTTGCTTAATTACAGAAGGAGCAAGAGGTGAAGGTGGTTATCTAGTAAATTCAGAAGGCGAAAGATTTATGGAGCGCTACGCACCAAATGCTAAAGATTTAGCAAGTCGCGATGTAGTTTCACGAGCCATGACCATGGAAATTGTTGCTGGTCGCGGTGTTGGTCCCAAAAAGGATCATATTTATCTTCATCTCAATCACCTTGATCCTAAAATTCTTCACGAAAGATTACCAGGAATCTCTGAAACAGCACGAATTTTTGCTGGAGTTGATGTTACTAAAGAGCCAATTCCAGTAATTCCTACAGTTCACTACAATATGGGCGGCATTCAAACTAATTATAAAGGTGAAGTTTTAGATGTTAAAAAGGGCAAAACTTCTGTGGTTCCAGGATTGATGGCAATTGGCGAAGCAGCATGCGTATCAGTTCACGGCGCTAATCGTCTTGGGTCAAATTCATTGCTTGATTTGGTTGTTTTTGGTCGCGCTGCAGCAAATCATGCTAGCGAAATATTAGAGGCTGGCGCTACACAAGAAGAGTTTAAAAAAGATGCAGGAGAAGAATCAATTGCTAGATTTGATAAAATTAGAAATGCCGATGGCAAAACTTCAACTGCCCAGATAAGATTAAATATGCAACAATGCATGCAAAGCAAGGCAGCAGTTTTTAGAACTGAAGATACTCTAAAAGAAGGCACTGAACAAATGAAAGAAATTTTTGATAGCTTTGATAATCTAAAAATTTCTGATCGTGGATTAGTTTGGAATAGCGATTTAATTGAAGCTTTAGAATTAGATAATTTAAGATCACAAGCTTTAGTAACAATTTCATGTGCTCTTAATCGTCAAGAGAGTCGTGGTGCGCACGCTAGAGAAGATTTTAAAGACCGAGATGATAAAAAGTGGATGAAGCACTCAATCATGTGGTGTGACGAAAAAGGCAAAACTAAAACTGATTTTCGTGAGGTAACGCTTAAACCTTTATCAAATAGAGTTCAGGCTTTCCCTCCTAAAAAAAGAGTTTATTAAAATTTATTTATCAAAACTATATAATTATAAGATATGGCGGAAATTAGATTACCAAAAAATTCAGTTATTGATAAAAAAGCTGGCAAGGTCTTTAAATCGCGCGCAAAAAACAAAAAGATGTTTGAGATCTATCGATATGACCCAGAAGATGCACAAAAAACAAATCCTTATATTGATAAATTTGAAATAGATCTAGACGAATGCGGGCCGATGGTTTTAGATGCCTTAATTAAAATAAAATCAGATCACGACAGCTCTTTAACTTTCAGAAGATCTTGTCGTGAAGGAATTTGTGGATCTTGCGCCATGAATATTGATGGCACAAACACCCTAGCCTGCACTAAATCAATTAGCGATTGCAAAGGTAGTGTTAAAATCTATCCACTACCTCATATGCCGGTTGTTAAAGATTTAGTTCCAGATTTAAGCGTTTTTTATGCTCAACACAAATCAATTAAACCCTGGATACAATCATCTGAACCTGAAAATCCTAACCAAGAAAGACTACAATCTCCCAAACAAAGAGAAAAACTTGATGGACTTTATGAGTGTATATTATGCGCTTGCTGCTCAACATCTTGTCCAAGCTATTGGTGGAATGGTGATAAATATCTTGGCCCTGCGGTATTATTGCAAGCCTATCGCTGGATTGCTGATTCAAGAGATGAAGCAACTGCACAAAGGTTAGATGATTTGGAAGATCCTTTTAAATTATATCGTTGTCATACCATAATGAACTGTACTTCGGCCTGTCCAAAAGGTTTGAATCCTGCAAAAGCAATTGGTAATATTAAACAAGCAATTGCTGCAAGAAAGGCTTAAGCTAAACTGCTTTTTAGTAAAAGATTACTCGAGGTCAACTAATTATTAAGTTCATCAATAAATTCTTGCCCTTGCCTATCACTAAAATTTCTTAAACTGATAAATTTTGCATGGCTTTGCGGATTATTTTCATCAATTCTTATACCCCACAAAGATCCTATTTTACTTGGAACAAAACTATAGCGCAAATCAGAAATTATATTTTGATTTTCTGGATCGATGTAAATATAGCCTTTGGCAAAATGAGTAAATCTTTCAATGTCTTTTCTTTGAATTGAGTCGTTAGATAATCTAGTAAAAATACCCTCTTTATCAATTGCCTCAACCCAAGATCCTTCATAAAATTTTATCTCTTTGAAAGGTCGAACATTAACCGCATCCACATAATATTTATCACCAGATTTGTAGATAGTTCGCCACAATATATTGTTAGCTAAAGAAGGACTCAAGAAAATTCTTTCAATTTGATGACCCCTATTTTTAGCAATATTTTCAATATATTCTTTGGCGACTAATTGATTATAAAAACCATAAAGCAAATATATTAGGCACAAGTAAATTCCAGCTCTGGCATGCTTTGCCTCTTTTTTAAAATAAGATATTAAACAAAATCCAATCAGTGGTAAGGTAAATAAAGGATCAATGATCGAAACTACATTCCAAGTGGCACGATAATTAGAAAAAGGCCATAAAATTTGCGTACCATAGGCTGTGCAAGCATCAAGCAAACCATGGGTTGCAAAGCCAAGAGTTGTAAAGAGGTAAATTAAGGCAAATTTAAGATCACTTTTTTTACGAAAAAATAATAGCCATAAAAAACCAGAAACCAAAAAGCCACCAAATGGAATGAAAAATAAAGAATGGGTAAAATGACGATGAAATTCAATTGCTAGTAATGGATCATTTGCTGAACGAATCAACACATCCAAATCTGGCGCCATACCACCCAATGCACCACAACAAAAGGCTGATTTTACATAACTATCTTTTTTAGCAAAACTTTGCGCCAAGCCAGAACCAAGAAAAGCCTGTGAAACTGGATCCATATTAAACGCCCAATCTTTTAAGTCTTTCTTGCCTCATTTTAGCAAAATCATCACCTGCATGATAAGAAGATCTGGTTAAAGGGCTAGCAGAAACCATCAAAAAACCCTTATTATAGGCCATTTTTTCGTAAAATTTAAACTCATCAGGATGAACATAGCGATCAACTGGTGCATGACGCAAAGTTGGTCGCAAATATTGACCAATGGTTAAAAAATCAATATCCGCAGACCTCATATCATCCATAACTTGCAAAATTTCTTCTTTTTTTTCACCTAAACCAACCATCAAGCCAGATTTAGTAAAAATAGTTGGATCAATTTCTTTAACTCTTTTTAAGAGCCACAGCGAATGAAAATATCTTGCACCAGGGCGAATATCAGTATAAAGACCAGGCACGGTTTCTAGGTTATGATTAAAAACATCAGGTTTAGCAGTTACCACCTTCTCTAAGGCGCCCTCTTTTCTTAAAAAATCTGGTGTTAGAATTTCAATTGTGGTTTGCGGTGATTTTTGACGAACATTTTCAATGCATTTTACAAATTGCTCTGCTCCCCCATCAGACAAATCATCGCGATCAACCGAAGTAATTACTATATGCTTTAAGCCTGAAACTTTAGCCACATCGCCAACATTATCTGGCTCATGAGGATTAATTGCGTCAGGCTTACCAGTTTCAATATTACAAAAGGAGCAAGCTCGAGTGCAAACCGATCCCAAAATCATTACCGTAGCATGCTTTTGCGCCCAGCATTCGCCAATATTTGGACAAGCCGCTTCTTCGCAAACGGTATATAACTTCTTCTCATTAAGCATTTTTTTAGTCTCAAAGTAACCTTTTGACTGTGGAGCCTTAACTCTTATCCAATCAGGCTTTCTTTGCATCTGCTCTTTGGGCTGTTTTTGCGCAAAACCCTTTAAATCTTTGTTATCTATTTTGGCTATTTGGCCAGAAAGTTTTTTTTGTTCTCTGCTAGTTAAATTTTCTATCACAACTTAATTATTTAGTTTCTCCAGTAATAACAAATTCAGTGATTTCTGCAATATTAGTTGAATGATCAGCCAATCTTTCAAAAGATTTAGCAATTGATAAAGTATTAATTATTTTTTTGACCTGCTGACGATTAAATTCATCTTCATCAATTAATTTAAACAAGTCTTTGTAAAGCTTATCTATTTGATCATCTTGCTTCATCACATCTTGAGCAATTTCAAGATTATGCGAATTAAAAGCAAAAACCGAGCTTTTAACCATAGTTTTACAAATTTCAATCATCTGTAATAAATAGTCAGTAACATCAATTTTAAACTCTTCTTCGCTCATATCATTAATTTTTTTAATAATATTCTTGACTTGATCCCCTATCCTTTCTAAATTAGATGAAACTTTGATCGCTGATATAATATAGCGCAAATCAATGGCCATTGGTTGGCGCAAAGCCAAAATTGCTGTAACCTTTTTTTCTATTAAGTGA
>Ga0222719_10001332_pt1 | contig 24050 bp, 37 predicted proteins | sample C33_34DmetaG_FD_165039 | JGI IMG/M metagenome (GOLD analysis project Ga0222719, IMG submission 165039) | Estuarine water microbial communities from San Francisco Bay, California, United States - C33_34D | ecosystem: Environmental > Aquatic > Marine > Unclassified | place: USA: California...
TACACCATATATTATCTCAAAGTCAGACTTTCGATATGGAGGACTCATTTTATTCTTGGTAGCTTTCACCTTTGTAAGGTTACCATAAATATCTTGTCCATCTTTTGCAAGTGATCTGCTCACCTCTATTCTACAATCTGAGTAGAACTTAAGTGCATGACCACCTTGTGTAGTTGTTGGGTTACCAAACATAACACCAATCTTCTCACGATACTGAGAGATTACAATAACACATGTGTTTGTACCATGAGCAATGCTTTTAATCTTTGGGTAGGCACCACTATTAAGTCTTGCCTTCTTACCAATTGCATGATCTCCAACATCACCATCTAACACAGCTTTAGGAATAAGTGAACTATCTGAATCAATGATTACTAAATCTACTTCTCCTGACTGCATCATCTCTACAGCAATGTTAAAACCTTCTTCACCTGATGAGGGTTGAGCAATTAACATCTCTGATGTATTTACACCTAGTGCTTCAAAATAGTTTTTATCAACAGCATGTTCGCCATCAATATAAACTACCTTTCCTCCTTTAGCCTGGCAGCTAGCTACAGCATGTCCACATATTGTAGATTTACCTGTGCCCTCCCAGCCCATGAGTTCATACATTTTACCTTTTACAAAACCTCCAACACCTAATGTAATCCAGTCAAATCCAATTGATCCTGTACTGATTACATCATAGTTACCTTCTGTTTTGCTGTTTAATGCTAGTACGGTTCCCTTACCATACTGTTTGTTTAATTTCTCCAGTGCTTCCTGGAATTTGTCTACGGTTGCTTCTTGTTTTTTTACCATTCTTAATTATTTAATTGTTACTTACAAATATAGTAAATTTTGTGGATATCTCATAGTGTTTTAAAGCAAAAAAAAGCCTTAGATTTCTCCAAGGCCTTTTTTCACAATTAAAAACAGAACAGAAATATTTAATTCAAATCTTGTATCCCCACACACCAAATGTAAAAAATGTATTTCAAACCACCAAACTAAATTTAGTGGTGTTTGTACATTTTTTTACATAAGTTGATTAGCCTTCACAGCTTGCACACTCAAGGATGTTCCTTGCAAATGCTTGTGCAGAGCTCTGGCTAAATTGATAGTAGAGAGTTTTAACACCCTCTTCGTGAGCATACAAATATAGTTGATTGATATCCTTAGCTGGTACGCTAGGATCTATCATAAGGTTTAAGCTTTGAGACTGATCAATGAACTTCTGTCTTTGTGCAGCCTGCAGAACTATCTCCTTAGGACTAATCTCTATAAATGATTTGAAAACTTCCTTTGTAGGGAAGTTTAGATGTTGTACGGATCCATCCTTCTTAAGAATAGAGTCCCATGTTTCATCAGTGTTTAACTCATACTTCTCAAGCTCAGCTTCTAAGAAAGGATTCTTATATACTGTCTTGCTCTTAGCTAAGTCTTTGATGAAATAGTTAGATTTTATAGGTTCAATACCCATACTGACCTGACCATGAATGAACGAACTAGATTTAGTTGGTGCTATGGCCATAAGTGTAGTGTTAGCATACCCCTCTCTAATAGATGTATATCCTTTAGCGTCATGTAACCACTTAGATGCATTATCAGCTCTTTCTCTTATAGTGCTGAAGATCTCGTGGTTAAGTTGTTTAGCTCTTAAAGACTCAAACTCTATAAGCTTAGACTGGAATAGTGAGTGATATCCCAATACACCAAGTCCAATAGCTCTGTGATCTTTTGCAAATCTATAAGCTCTTCTCATACCAGGAAGATGTTCTGCTTTCTGAATAAACTCATTCATTACAGCATTTAAGAACAGTACGTATGTTTCCACAGCATCTGTTTCTTTTATATCATCCCAGTGTAACAAGTTGATAGATCCTAAACAACATACAAAACTGTTGAAGCTGTCTGTTGGCAGCTGTATTTCACTACACAAATTAGAAGCTGTGATTTTATATCCAAGCTCCTGATATGGTGTATTCTTGTTTGAGTTGTCAGAGAACATAATGTATGGGAATCCAAATTCATTACGTCTTTGAATAATCTTAGCCCATATCTTACGCTTCTCTTTGCTACCAGCTTTCATACTCTTCAACCAGGCATCACTAACTGTAACACCATATTGTAGATTCTGAATAGGATTCCCCTCTGTACCAATATCTAGAAACTCTTCTATGTCTGCATGTTCTACTGGTAAATATACAGCACATGCACCACGTCTAGCAGCAGATTGTTTACATACATCTACTACAGTGTCATACATTCTAGCATAGTGAATAGGTCCATCAGCTTGTCCACCAGTACTGATAGCAGTTCCTCTTGGTCTAATGTTACCTAGGTAGGCACTTGTACCACCACCATACTTAGACATCATACCTATCTCACGGCCTGCATTTAATATGCTATCTAGTGTATCATCTACATTAGATCCATAACAACTGATAGGAAGTCCCTTTGCTTTACCAAAGTTAATCCATACAGGTGTAGATAGTGAATAATATCCCTTTGCCATATAGTCTTCAAACTTACATGCAAAGTCTTTTATTGCTAAATACTTCTCAGCAATGTTTGCTATATCTCTTATTCGTTGTTCAGGAGATTCATCTATGTATCCCCTGGACAAGAATGTTCTACTGTCTTCGTTAAGCCAGTAATATCTCTTATATTCCATCTTAAAATAAATCGTCTACAGTTATACTCTTACTCTTTTTATTATAATCCACTTGCTTTTTGTAAAAGAAGTCTCCCTCTTTTGTAGCTGTGATTTCTATATCAAACCATTTTGTTGATGTTAATAGTTCAGTGTTAACATCAAACAATGGATCCATACCAATTCTCTTAAGAGAGTTATTGAAACGGTTCATAATGAAGTGTTCAATTGTTTCTTTAGGTAGAAAATCAAGTTCTCCCTTCTCAAAGATCCAATCTAATATACCACATTCAGCGCTATAAGCTTTCTTACATGCTGAGTAGATAAGATTGTTAAACTCTTCATCAAACCATTCTGGATTCTCCTTCTTAATGATGTTGATAAGTTCTGCTCCAAAGTTTCCATGAATCTCTTCTTCCTTACTTGTAGCCTCAACAACATTAGATATCCCCTTCAGGACATTCTTTTCTTTGTTGAAGCTCATCATAATCAAGAATTGACTAAACAAACTTACGTGCTCTATAAACAATGAGAACAACAGCACAGACTTAGTATACATTTTATCATCTCGTGATCTTGTACCATCTAAGTACTTTTTCAAATACTTAATTCTACCTTCTATGGCAGGCACTTCAACCACGTTCTGGAACTCTTTTTCAAGTCCTAGTATTCTTAATAGTCTGGCATATGCATCTTTATGTCGTACTTCTGATTCAGCAAATGTAAATCCCACATCACCTATCTCTGTAATAGGCATACGTTTGTACAAATCACCCCAGAAGGTTTTTACATTCACCTCAATTTGTGCTATTGCAAGCATAGTTTTCTTGATAACATCACGCTCCTGGTTACTAAGTGTCACCTTGAAGTCTTGTATATCTTCAGTGAAGTTAAACTCTGTATCAATCCAATACGAGTGTCTGATAGCATCTTTGTACTCTAGTAATTGTGGATATTCATATGGGAGAATATTTACCCTTGGCATAAAAATGTTGTTGTTCATGTTGTTATAGGTTTACCGTGTTTATCTAAATTTATAGACAAGAGTCTCTGTTCCACCTCAAACTCTACTTTGAGCATAAGGCTGATCTTTTCTTCTAACTCTTGATGAATGATTCTACCAACAAATGGTAAGATGTCCGTGAGGTTTGTGTCCACTCTAGGTATACCACGAATAGTTGATATCTCTGTATACCTAAATCCCTCTATCTTTAGCAAATCATTAAACACTTGATTTAAAAACTGAACAACTGAAGGAACATCAATCTGCAGTCCTTCTCCGTCTAACACTAACTCGTGTGTTTCATTAAATTGTTTAGCAGTTCTCATAGTCCATAGTTGTTGTCCTTACCCAATAGGAATTATCAGTCCGCTTGGGCTGAAAACCTAAGGATTTTGGTGTTGTTTCTGAAAGCTTGGTGATAAGTAATTCAGCTTCGTCAGCTGAGATGTGATTATCGGCAAGCAAATCTAGTATAATTTTTCCAATTGATCTCATAATTATTTGTAAAATTTAGAAGATTTCTTCAAGTTGTTTCTCCATCTGAATGATTTTATTCTTCATACGTTTAACTTGTCTTCTTAAGCTTCTTGTATTTTCTGCAGTGTTAACTTCCATTTCTTGTTCTAGCTCGTTAAGAAATGGGTTTACCATCTCTCTAAAACGTTTATCAAACTCGTATAAATCTTTATACTGTTTAATACCATACAACACTGTAGCATGATCAAAACCACCTAAGGTTTTACCAATTGCATCTAAGCTATATCCATCAGATGCATGATTGTATGCTAAATGATAGTATAGAAACCTAAAGTTCACTACGTGTCTTCTTCTAGTTTTCTCTGATAAGTTTACATTATAATAGTCTTCTACAAGTTCTTTAATCTTCTGGGTTGTCATTTGTCTCCTCGTTTTGAGTTAATTCCTCAGTTAACTTCTCCTCAAGCATTTTAACAGCTTGAGATAGTGCGCTAGCTTCTGCTTCTTTTCTTGTGCTGTAGCTGCCACTTTCTTTCTCATCATTTATATAATAAGAAAACTTCTTAGTCTTCCAATTGTGTTTTACATTGATGACTATTTCTTTCTCATCAAACATATCTAAGGCAGCTCTACCACCCTCTTTAAACACTGTTACTATCTGGTCATCTGTTATACCTGACTTTATCATAAATTCTTTGAAGGCATCATCCCTATCAAAGTCTTCTACAGATTCCATCAGCTTGTTTAGAAACCATTCTTTTAGCTGCTCCTTTGTTAAAGGGTTATCAGCTATCAATTTTTCTGCATCCATAATTATTGTTTTACTAGTTTAGCATTTTCTTTTATATCGTTAATATGAAGTATTTCTTTATCCTTGTCATATCCATCCCACACTTCAAAATCATCATCCCAATCAATTCCTATCTTATTTTCCCAATACTCCACCATGTCTTCTGTCTTATTAAAGATTCTATATTGAAGAGATATCTCATCTCTGTGTAATCCATTCTTCTTTATCTTTATAACCTTCGGAAATAGTTTCTGAAAGCTACTAGAAGTTTTGGAATAACTACCTTGTCTTACAAGACTGAAGTCTTTATTCCATTTAGGATCTAATTTATATACAACAACGACAAAACCACCTTCATAATCATAATCCTCGATGATTTGTTCTGTACGTTCATACTCTTCATCAAGAAACTCTCTAAATTTAATTATGTCTTCTGGCAGAAACAAGAGATAGACAGCACCTGGGTACTGAAAATCTCTTTCTGCATCTTCGACATAACCATTTATAAACCCATTTTCTTTCAATGCGTTCTTTGGAACCTTTAGAGAAGGCACCATAAATATACTGGTTATTGTCTTTTTTATTGTCATTATTATCTATTACGCAAGTTAACGATTCCATTAGTCTCAAAGTTCTCTTGACTAACATCCCATAAGTTATTTTCCACTGCCCATTTAAGACCACTGATTAGGTTCTTCACACCAGGGTAATTTCTACCCTTGTAGTCAAAACCAAGGTAAGCATCACGCATGTCTTCATCAGACAATGTATACACTAGTGGACTATAATAGTTTGCACTATCACAGACAATGAATTTAGGATTGAGCACTTCATATTGATAGAACTCATGATCTTCATCACTGGCTATATGTTGTGCAGCTTTCTTATAAAGGTACGCCTGGATGTACGCTCTTCTGTACAAATAGTATTCCTCAAAGAAGTTCTCTACATTCCATGTGCACTTCAAATCATACACTTGTACAGTTTGTGCATCATGATCTACCACTACCCAGTCCATCATAGATTTAAAAGCATGACCATCCACTATATAGTTTTCAACTTGTAGCTGATCATACGTAGTGTATCTACTACTGTTCACTAGATTAACTATAGAAGATGTAACAGAGCTGCTCTTAAGTGTTTCAACTATCTTTTCAGCCATAGTGATTTCTAAACTATTCACTACAGTGAGGTTGTTAGTTCTCACTTTTCTAATCTCATGATAGTAGAGCTCTGCATCAGTGCCTACAAACTTCTTGATAACAGCCTCATACTTTATCTTGAAAGAAGATATATCATATGCTTCTCTAGATAGGCTTTCGAAGTCTCTGGATACATTACCATCTTCATCTGTAGCATCTCTAGTGACACGATATAATGCTTCTACAAACTCAAGCATAAGTCCTGTTGGTGTACATGCACAACTTGACATCATAAATTTATCTTCAAATAGGTGTGGTTCCCATAAGAGAGTTTCTACTAGTCTGCCCATATTAGCAGCTGCAGTTTCCTTTTCATTAATAGGTTCATTAAGTACATATTTTCTATAATACTTCTTTCTATCAAGTGAAAAGTCTTTTAAAGAACTAGAGCTGTCTAACATGACAGCCCTATAGTTCGCTTCTGTGTTTGTCTGTCCTTGAATCATTCTGTGTGGTTTTTAATAAATTGTATTTCTCTTTGTAAATAGTCTAGAGCTTTGTATAAATCTTTCAACTCATCATTCTTCTTACCTGCTCTGATAACATACTTCAATATGTTACCACGAGAAAATGATATATCATACATGTGACATATGTCTATAACATCTATGTTTGTTGAAGAGTCGTAGTGCTCTGGTTGAGTAAGTCTCCTCAATAATTCTCTTTCCATTATTTCTTGAATTGTTTTAGTTTTCGTTCTAAATCTGTTTTCTCATCATGACATGTCTTACACAACACTTGTAGATTATCCACTTCACAAAACAAAGTTTCTACAAATGCAGGAAGATCTTGTGCACAATTTAAGCTACCAGCTGGTTCTATGTGATCAACGTTAACCTGATCACTCTTAAACCATCCTTTACATTTGTTACATTGATATTCCCATCTTTGTCTTTTGTTGTTTCCTTTGTATGCTCTCTTTGCAAGCTCTTTACATTTAGAAACTGGTTTCCACCATCTACTCTTTTGCCTAAGTGCACTTCTTATCATAGACCAGAAAGCTGATTCTGTCATTGTTCCAGCATTTCTAGTCCTAGCCACTCTAGGTTTTCTTGTTGATTTTTTTGCCATATAAGTTTAAATTAAAGGGGAATAGCAAATATACGAAATAAATGCTATCCCCCAATTAATTAATCTAAAGATACAACTCTATCTCGTATCTCAGCCTTCATGTCTTCTAAGCTTCCTACAATATTACGTATGTCAGAACTGCTAACATTTGGTAAATTGAATTCATATTTAGAAGTTTCTGATACAAACCCTTCTTGCACCTTAATCTCAAGGTTTTCAAGCTCACGGATTGCATACTCCTCATCAAGTTGTAGTGTATCAAACTGATTATCATGAAGAATACTTGTAGCTTCTTCTCTTGGTACAGTCATAATTGGTAAATATTCATAACATCTACCTTTATGTGTACCAATACCAACTACCTTCATTGGATTGATAAGAACAAGTACAGACTGATCACCACATCCTACATAGTGTATCTGGTCAGAAGTAAAATGTAAACCAGCTGCAGCACAATCTTGTGTTGACCAGTTACAACTTTCCTTAGGCATGTTAACCACCTTACCTACACGTATGTCAAATGTTTTAGTCCAATCATCTGTGAAGCGATTCTCATGTCTGTTAGGTAGGTCTAGATATAGAGCTGTAAGTTTACCTATCTCTTCTCCATGATCTACCTTAACACTTGTTGTATACTCATACTCTTCCACTTCACCTGATCCATCACATGTTTCACAATCTATCCAATCTCCTTCATTCCACTCATCTTCATCCTCATAATAATCACCATCATCATAATATCCACCTTCACCATAACAGTCTTTACAAGTTGTACTGGTGTGTGTTTCCTCACGGAACAGACTATCATTGTGTACAAGTTTGTACTCACCATTCTCTAGGAACACAGTGTAGTCATCTGGACTCTTCTTCCAAACAGCTTTCACCTTGTTGTACGTATTAGAGATGAAGTGTACAAGCTCTGGACTTCCATGTAGTGTAACAACATTACGTAGTGCTACAAAGAATCCTTGCTTAGTGATACGGAAGCTGTTCTCTTTCAAGAATCTGTATAGCTCATGTGCCACCTCAGCTCTTGGATTAAGTGCACACCACATAAAGAAACGTTTAAGAGATGTATACTCTTCATGCTCATTTAGTGGAATATTCAAAGACTTAGCATCTGCTACAGCATCAATAAGTTCTTCAACTAGTAATTGTGGTAGAGATCTAGATATACCTTTGAAGTATACACTATCTCCATCAATTGTAAACTCACCACTCTCTTTCAGAACAGATATTCCCTCACGAAGAGCTTTAAGTCTTGCAAGTTTCTTCTCTTCTTCAATCTTCTCACTAACAACACTAGGGTCACTAACAATAGAATACAAGTCTGCTACATTCTTTGCTACCTGTACAGCCGCATAGTGATCTTCTGTAGCATCCATCTTGGTAATTACAGAACCATCGTTCATTACAATAGTTAGCACATCGTTAACTAACTTAGCGCTTTGATAAGGCTGTTCAGCAGCTTCATCTTGTTCATTCATTAAGGCATCAAGTTTCTTCTCAATTACCTTCTCTACTGAATGGTCCACTTTGTTTTTAAACCATTCTAAACTTAAAAATTTACTCATGTTTTTGATTGTTTTTATTTATTAATATACGAAAAATATGGGAGACTGTCAAACAATCTCCCACATATAATCTACTCTGTTTCAGCATCTTTTAATGCTTTTTTTAAATAATTATACTTATAATCTGTATTTACAGTTAATCCATTACAAGTCATTAGTTGTGCCATGCAATCTAGAAGTTCACCAGAGTGATGAGCATAAGTCATCACCTTTGCAATGCTATTGAAATAATAGTGAGTCTTTAATAGTTGGTGCACCTTCTCTTGTAGTTGATAATATGTATCATCAAACAAGTTGTTCTCTTCAGCTATCTTCATCAAATCATCAAGATCTCCAAAACTACTATACTTAGTAGGATATAGGTAGAGTGCTCGATAATCTTTGAGATTCTTTAGATCAGTTGCAAGTTCAGAATACACTGTATTAATGTAGCTTAGCTTATCAAACACATCACTATACTTATTAACGAATCTGTGGATGCGTACAGATGTAACTATCTGAACAAACTTCTCATGACCTTTTACAAAATCATCATAAGATACTAGATTGTCCACTGTCTCTCCTGAATCTTCTATAACATCAAGCTCACGTTGAGATAGTGTAATATATTCAATACCCATCTTTTTGGTATCCTCATACATCTTATCAAGCTTCACAAAGTCATCGTGATGTGTATAAACATAAAGAGTGTTACCCTCTTCTATTGTTTGAACATTAAGACGACCAGCAACAAACTTACAGTTTCTACCATTGTTATATCTAAGAAGACTTTCAGCTTTCTTACAATTGAAATCACCTTCAAGCTTTGCACCTTTAGCAGCTTTAGTTGCTTTCATCTTAGCCACCTTGCTATTCTTTCTAGCATCTAACCAGTCTTGAGGCACTTCAATAACATCAGCATCAACAAGATCAGCAAGTAGAAGACTTTCAATGTGCTTCCACTCTTTGATTACAGTTCTCCATTGGTCCTTAGGATAGTTGTTAAGCTTTAGAATCTCTTTGTATCCTTGAGATCCATTTAACGTCATTTGCTTATGCTTAGCTTTCTCCTTAATAAAATATACACATCTATCTGTATGATTTTCTGCGAGCTCTCTTAGATAGGCTTTCTTATTGCCTCGCATATCACCATTAAGTAAATAATGTCTCTTTTTAGGATCATCCCAATCAACACGTGATGACCAACTATGTGTATCATATTTTATCTCATACATTCTACCATTCTCATACTTGTAAGAACGTCTGTAGTTCTTAAGTAATGCACCAAATGCATATCCTTGTAACGTATGTAATTCCAATGTATCTACACCAGGTATCTTAGGTGTAGCAATTCTAGCTGTAGCAAATGCAGCAAGTTGATTGTAGTCAAACTGCTTACCAAACATATTGATATATCTACTGTTGCTTGTGTAATACTTCAGTACAGCATACACATCACTATTTACAGTGACTGATTGATTATACCGTTGTGTCATTACATTAGCAAAGCGATGTATCTTTTCTAGAATAGCTTTCTTTGCTTCAGGTGTATATCTAAGAGCCTCACGGTTTGGTGTAGGAAACACACCATCTGTCAAACTAAGTCTCAGACCTACAGGTATTTGTATCTTATCTATATCAAGCTTCTTGAAGTCTAGTGGATAGTATACATCATCAAGACATACATGTAGATAGCTATCAGAAGATAGTTCAGAGAACTGAAACAGATTAGATCTGTGAATCACAAAGTTATTATCTATGTCATCCACATTGAAATACACATGCTCAAAATAAGCAAGCTGTTCTCTTATCTTATTTACAAAGTCCCAACGGTCGCCCCACTTGATAGGTATGATCACCTTAACACCATTGTCTTCCATTGTTGGTTTTTCATATATCAAGTCAATAGTATTAGTTTCTTCACCCTCATACATCATGTACTTACGCTCAACACCATCTTTTCTACATGTAAAATAGAAGCTGCTAGCATAAGCTAGAGGGGCCTTGAAACCAAGACCCATCATACCAAGCTCTGTATCACTATCACGTTTAGTAGACTTACCATACTTACTGATGATTTTCTCTACATCATCTGCGTCTAAACCAATACCAAAATCCTCAACAGAGAATTCATAATTGTTACTGTCATTTCTCACAAGAGACACCACAATAGGTTTATTAACTCCTGCTCTTCTATGACTGTCCAGTGCATTACTGGCACACTCTCTAACTGCAGAGCCTATTGCATCTGAATACAGATTTTTACTTAACATCTGCATCAATACCTGTGCAGAATCTAAGTCTAGGGACATTCCTATGCTCTTGTTAGCTGGTCCTGTTGCTAGGACGTTTGATTGTTTTTGATTTTCTAATCTCATTTCTGTTTTGTTTTTATTTATTATAGTGAATTTATTAAATGTTCTTTTGTTTCATATAGATGATGCTCATTAACCTCTAAATTGTCTGTAACACCAAACTTGTAATAAATATTAATGGTATCATATCCTACCTTTACACGTATGTATGATACTTCTTTTTCTGTTGGTCTATTATTCTGCATAATCCAAACCTTATCTTTCATGTTAAATTTTGTTTTAATTGTCATAATGTTCCTATTTATTTATTCCTATTCGTTTTACTAGCCAGATTGACTTATATTCAAAGTCAAATCTTACATTATCCTTATCATCTGTATCCCATTTCTTATCAAACTTACTGTTGATTCTATTACATACAGCTGCTGTCCATCCTGTATAAGGATTTCCTTGATAATCTTTGTATTGTTTTTGTTTTGGAGGTCTTACAATTTGCATGTAGTTGAGGTCTACACCTCGTACAATCACTTCATCTCCCACTTGGAGATCTTCTTGTTTAATCGGTCTGTTTACTGTGTTATCCATTGTTAAATTTATTAATTATATATATTTGTTTAAAATTTAGATCCACTTTCACTATTGGATCATCTTGATTAGGCACTCTGAACTCATACGTTTTATAAGTATTAGTCCAGGGTTTATTAGTCCAAGTGTTTACACCTGAAACTGTCTTTTCTGTTATAGCAGCTCTACACTTTACAGCTATGTATCTTGTTGTACCATTGTACCACTTTGCCTTTTTACTAACTCGTGGAATTTCTTCCACCACATAACATCTCATCTCTGAGCCTGCGTTAGTAATGATTTCATCTCCTGGTTCTAATATACCAGGATCTTGTGTTAATGTTCCTCTTATCATTGTTTCTGTTTTTAAAATGGATCTTCTGCATCTTTTAACCAGTTGATGCTAAATCCGTTGTTTTCATAAATTAATGTATCCACTTTTGTAAACACACCTTCTGAGTCCCAGTCTATACCCTTATATGAAGCACTAGCTGGATGGCTAACAATAAATGTGTGAGCAAAGATGCCTGTATACTTCTTATAACTACCTGCGTCCTTACCAAGAAAGACATATGGTACACCTAGTGGATTAAGAACCTCTTCAAACAAATACTTTGTAAAAGGTTCCCATACATCTATGTGACTACCAGCCTTGTTCTTCTCAGTGGTGAGTGCTACGTTAAGCATAAGTATTCCCTGTTGTGCTAAGTAAGACACGTCAGGTGATGCATCATAACTTAAATTGAGTCCTCTGTGAAACTCATTCTCAAGAGCTCCATAGAAGTTCTTAAGTGATGGTTGTGTATATCCTGTTACAGAACAACCCATAAGCAAACCATCTGCTACAGGTAATCCATTCTTAAATGTGTGATAGGGACACATGCCCACAATCACTGCCTTCACTTCATCCAGTGGTGTCTCTTTGAAACATCTATAGACATGAGATGACAGAGGAGCAATTTCTTTGCCCCTCTTACTCTCTTTCTTCAAGAATGCATATATATCATCACATTCATTGCTTTCTATAAATGGTTTCATTTTATCATGCCACGATGGGTGGAAGTGTTCTTTAAAATTATTCCAGTTCATAAACTATTCTTTTTCTTCCCATTGTGTAATTGCTGTGTTCTTTATGTTAGATGACAGACACTGCGTACACAATGTCTCTTTCTTTTCACTAACAAAGTCATCACCACAATCATTACAATAGTATTCATATTTAAACTTTCTCATATTAGTTAATACATAATGCTGTTGTTTCTTTGTCTATCTTATCTTGATCAATCTGTATCTCTACATCAATGTACTGATTCTTCAGTCCTTTTGTTTTTAAAAGACACGCATGAAAATTTACCTTCTGGTAAGAGTTACCTTCGTCATCCTGAGAATAGATTACTTCTAATTCACCTATTTGAGGATCTTTTTTCAACATCTCTACAAGATTGTTTACATAATCTTTTGCTTTCATGATTAAAACATACTTAATTGATTACTAAGTAGAGCTGCAAACATATCTGCATCTGCTTTCACATTCTCGTTTAAAGAACCAACATGTCCTGTAAAGAAGTTATGAGTGTCTATGTGATCTTGCATCCAGTCTGATGGATGTGCCTCTTTCAATGCAAATGTAACGTGATTATACAGTTCCCACATGCTTCCCTGTGCACCATAGTCATGAGTTGGATTTCTAAGTTCTCTCTTAACTATGTTTAGCTGTTTAGATGTAATGATTTCTTCCTGAAGAAACAATCTACCTAACAGTTCTGCTTGAGTTTGTTCTGTAGCTTCGTATTGCTTTAATGCATCACGATCTTTCTGCAGGTCTTGAAAAGCATCACCACCACCTTTAATGTATTCTGATATAGCTGCTGGTGTAAAGGTTTGTATATCTCCTTGATGCTTCTTTCTAAAAGCTCCGTGATCACCTTTCACCATACCATTAGAACAAATGATGATTGATGTACCAAGAGCAAACTTAAGAGCTAACCTCTTATCATAGCTGTTCTGCCAACCTATTTGTAATTTCATTTCACTATCAGCAACATTGGCTATTGTATATCTACCATTAGCTACATTACCATCTCTTGCTGTAGAATAACTTTGACTCTCTAATGTATATCCTGACTGGTATATACTCTCAAGAGTTAAGTCTATAAGCTCTCTATGGCTTACAGGTTTGTAGGTTGTTGTTTCCTTGGGTACTGGTGCACTTAACAATAGATTTTTAGCTTGTGCACTGTTTTTGATTCTTGCTTCCATTTTTATTATATTATGTTTTTATTTATTAAATATTCTTCAATCACTTTGAGTCCGTGAACCTTTGCAAGGTCTGCCCAATCTTTGATTCCTTCTTTAAGGAACTTTCTGGGAACATTACAATAGTCAAAACCAAACATCTCAGTTATCTTTTTACTGTTTGATACCCCTGTATCATCACTATCAAATGATAGTATCTGTCTTCTAGAGTTGTCCAGTAGATATTGCACGTTCTCATCAGAGAAACAGCCCATACCCTCATTCTGGACAGCACAGCAACACGGATAGAGTTTCTTCATCACCATATAATCTTTCTTACTCTTGTTGATGAATGCTACATCACAATCTGTGATGTCATCTTTTCCATCCATAGCTGTAATGGGTACATTGTTAGGCATCCATTTCCATCTTCTATCAGAGAATGGTCTATAAATCTTCCAATGTCCATCATAGAGATAACCAAATCTAAGTTCGTTATCAGGTAGTATAATTCGCTTCTTGTTTAGATACACCTCAGCAACAGAGAATACATTATTAGCTTTTAGATCCTCTATGTCTTGATAGTATGTATTCCAATATGCAAGCTCCTCGTGTGTAAAGTTTCTAGTCTTCACCTGAATGAAAGAATAATCTTTAGCAACTACTTCTGGCTGCTTGTATTTCTTAGTTATCTTCTTATATTCATTAGTATTACTACCAGATCCTATACCTAAATTGAAATCAGCATCTATTTTCTCTAGCACCTCTCTGAACGTAGGTATGTTATAGAGTAGTTTTACAAACTCAAAACAGTTACCACTATTACTAGTGTCACCAAAGTCAATAAACCTGATTGTGTCACCTCTAACACCTATTAAGAACGAAGGATTTCTCTCATTCCTAAATGGTGAATATGTTGCTTGTCCTAGTTTCCAATCATCACTGGGCATATAAAACCTGAATATGTCATACTCTGAAATCTTTGACAGAATAGCTTCTGCCGATATATTTATTTTCTTTACTCCTCCTATCATAGTTTTATAAATAATAAAGGCCCTCAATGTATACAAAGAGGACCTTTAGATTATGAAAAAAACAAACTAACAATCCTAATAATCTGAACCATCATCTGATATATAACTATCAGAGGCTACTAGATTATCTCCAGGATTGTATTCTTCAATTTCTTTTAGTATGTAATAGTCTTTACATCCATACTCACCAGTAACTTGCACTACAAATTTCTCATGTGGCTTAAGTTCACGTGGTTTTCTAGATCTAAGGCTACTTAGTGTACGTTGGTCTGTATAGTCTACCAATCTGAATTGCTTCATAGCATATCCAGACAAGAAACCTTTGTTATAGATGCCTTGGTACTCTTTGGTCTCACCATCTTTCTCTTTAACAACAACAGTTGCAAGAGCTACAACAGTGGATCCCCATTCACCACCAACCTCATTCTTAAGGTCACTGATATTACCACGCATTAGTTTCTTCCAGTCCAGCTGTAACACTGTATCTGAATGACGATAGTCTAACTTAGACAACCAAGTACGAATGAAGTCATATAAGTCTTCTTCACCAATGTATGCAACACGATAGTCACGTCCATTAGTAAACCAATCCCATAGGTCATTCTCATCAGCAGCCCATGCTGTCATACCTACACTATTAATATATTGTTTTTTAGTTCCATCACGGTTTTCTCTTTCTCTGTCTTCCAAGAAGAAACTCACCTTGAAGTTATCTTGACTCTTGATGTCCTGCAACCATACATCTACACGAAGATATGTATTGCCATCTTTTGTTGTTCCAAGATACTCTGTAACTTTACTGTCTGGATTAAGCTCCATACCAAGCACTGTGTTGTATTCTTCTATTGTTGGGTTAATGGCTACAATATTAGCCTCAAATAAACCAACTTTCTTTGGGTAGTTGGTGTTTTCATTGTTAGTGGATTCTCTTTTTACTCCTCCAATTGTACTCATAGATTTAAAATTTAATTATTAATTATAGTATTCTATTACTTTGTCTTTTACTAGCTGTAGGTCATTAGGTATTTTAGTTTCCTCAAACATCCCAGCTGGACTTTTAGCAGGTTTCTTTCTAAAACGATTAGTTAAGAAATAATACTGTGCTCCATTCTTTGTTTCTTCTACATGTGTATATAAACACACTGTTAGTAGTCCTTCTAATAACACTTGATTATCAATAAGCTTACCTGCAGTTTTAATCTTGTATCCAATTATCTCACCAGCATCTTCTATAGTTTCTGGATGAGAGAAGTAGAATATACACAAATCATCACGTAGTGCTCTTGCTGTTCTAAACATGTCTACCATGTCTTTAGCCATTACACTAAACTTCATAAAGCCTGTCTCTGTAGCTTTCTCTACCATACGGAATCCCATAAGATAGTTACTGTCTTCAATTACCACATTCTTAATGTGTGGTGCTTTTTCAGAGAGTGTTTTAAGAAGTCTTGTAATCTCTGTAGGATCATCTACCTCTTTGTAGTTTTTATTATCTGCGTTGTAAAGTTTACCTGACCCTTTAAAAGGTAGCTCTTTCTTTGCAACGTTGATAATGTACGTTTCTTTTGGATCTAAATGTTTAATTGCTGTTGATTTACCTGTCCCAGTTTCACCAACAACTCCAATCAATTTTGAACTCATTCGTTTTCTTTTTTATTTATTATGTAGTTATTATTATAGTCTTACAAATATACGAAATTATATGAATATAATCTTCTTTTTGTCAAAGAATTCTAATGCTTTGTTAAGCCATTTTTCTTCAACTTGTTCATTAGAAGATATGATATATATGTCTGCTTTCTTGTTAGGAGTGTTGTATTCCATAGCCATACATCTATTAATCTTCTGTGCAAGGTTTTCTGCATTACTATCAAAGTAGTTTATAATCACCTTGTTTAGTGGTTTGTATGTGATTCCTGTATTACCAATCTTCACAACAGCCATATGTGTACCCTCTCCTTCAGCAAATCTTTTAAACGCTTCTTTGTCTTTAGATTTACTGTGATGTGATGGTATACCTAAGCTATCAGATATCTTTGTAGTTCCACAAAATACAAGAACACGCTCATCCTTATAGTGCTGTAGCAGCTGTTTGGTTTTATTTAGCTTAGCTAAACTACTTTGGATGAGACGCATTCTTGCTAGCCTCATGAACATAGTGTTTCCACCACTGTACATCATTTTGTTTATAGTGGCACTTAGATATCTAAACTGTTGCAACTCTGTCTTCTTAATTTTCTTCTTTCCATATTCATTGCGAACAGTGTTATCTAGTGGCACCTTAATCACGGTTATCTGGTAGTCAACTATGACACCTTCTTCAATAGCTTTCTCTATAGGATACTCAGCAACCACTTGAAGTCCTAGGTCTTCACTAAGTGTACGCTTTGTCCATTTAGATAGTGTACCTGTTAATCCAAGTATGTTATCATTGATAGAGAATAAGTCTACACATGCACCTATTTGTGCTTCACTCAGTAGATGTATCTCATCAATTACCACTATGTCAAACTCTGTTCCTGTATGTTTATGTATAGATAGATGTGTTGTATATGTGATGTTATCATTTTCATAGTTCATCTCCTCAAAGTCCTCTATCCAAGACTGTTTAATCTTGTTATCAGGATAGGCAATAAGAACACTACAATCAGATTTCATCTTCTTCAAGATGTTTATTGTAGTTCTTATCTTACCAAACCTGGGACATAGATTGAGGATACCAAACTTTCCATGATTCCACCATACATTAGCAAATTCTGCTTGTCGTTTATCTCTTAATGTCATGATATAAAGAATGATTTGTTAACAACTGATTCATAGTCACTATCTTTGATGTTCTTACGTCTAGGTAGTTCCTTGAACATACCAATCTGACCAAGAAATGCAAGACCAATTCTGATATCATCCTCACCATAAGAGTTCTTGATAAGGCGTAAGCTTCTAAAATACTTACCACCATACTCATCTCTTAGTTTGTTGAGGTTGTATCCTGATGGGTCTTCTACATTGTATCTCATAGGATCAAATAGAGCCATAACAATATCACTATCGTTCTGTGTGCTTGAGCTGTCTGCAAAATCCTCTAGCTGTGGTTCAACATCACCATTCTTTATCCTGATGGGATTAGATATAGATCTGTTAAACTGACTAACTACAACAGGACTATGACCATAAAAGTCACGTGCATACCTGAGCTCATCACTCATCTTATCAATAGCTGCCTTCTTGTTTGGTTGGTCTCTAGTTGTCTTAAGCAAACCAATATGATCCAACACTACAAGAGTTATCTCATTAGGGTTGTTTGGAACATATCTCTTGTTATATTCATCTTCCTGAACAATCTCACCACGCTCTAATGCATATGCTTTGAGCTCTTTAGCAATACCTACAGGGTTCTCAGGACCATCAATGATAGTTACAAGCTCTGATAACTCATTCATGTAGTCTTCATACATCAAGAATAAGTCATGTTCATCTTTGTTCATTCTGTCTGTCCAGCCCAATAGTTTGTTAACAGGTATTATTATACCCTGATCTAAAAATATCTTACGTGCTGTCCATTTAGCAAACTTGTATGTTCTACTACGCTCCATAGATCTATACCATACTCTCACCTTAATACCTGAGGCCCTACCCTCTTCAGATAGAGCCCAATCTACAGGATTAAGAACAAATGCATCATCAATAAAGCTAGTCTTACCTGAGCCTGTTAGACCACCAACAAGATAGTACATAGACTTTCTAATGCCTATATATCTGTTGAGTCTATCAAAACCCATAGGTATACCACCACTGCGTCCTTCAATACCTTTCTGTACCTCTTCTTTTAATAGTTTAAATCCCATCTTTTATTTTATATAGATTATAAGTTGTGAAGATCTCTTCTCCTTTTTGTATAAAACGTTTAGTCGTCAAAAGTAAATTATTATTTACTTTTAATAGCTTTGCGTTAGCGTTATCACTATGATTTATAAAGCCTCCAAGTGGTGTCCTTATGTAATTATTTTCAAAGTCTTCATTATACACATGTGATATTCCTAAGGTTATACCCTTAACTATATCTTGTTTAGCAAACAGACCTAATCCGTGTACTTTAGATTCTTTGATAGTTAAAGACTCAGGTAGTGGTTTATAACTCATATTAATATCTTAAGTTGTGAAAGTCATCATCACCGTTATCTTCTGGCCAGATAAACTCACCTAACCATAACATCAATCTTGCTACTACTATCCATAGTATTATGCTAAATATTATCTTCATGTCTATAATTTTTATCGTTTGCTATTCTTTTTAGTTTTTCAAAAGCATCATTCATCTGTCTATTATCTGAGTAATATTGATTCTTGATCTTTCTCATCCAATTATTAAATTCTATTGTATTTTCCATAATTTATATGTCTACAGGACCTCCAGATGGTGAAGTGTCTTGTACATTATTGTCTTTATTCTGCTCTAAGAGCTCTATAAAGCTTTCAAATGTACGTTGATTCAAATAGGGAATAGAACCTTGCATAAAGCTCATTATATTCTTTCTCTCTCGCATTGAGCGTTCCACCTTTTGGTTAACCTCATACTTAAGAGCATCTATTAGCTGTTGTGCAGTGTATTCTCCCTCCTCTATTATTGCCTTAAACTTCCTTCTACATTCTTCTTTACCTCTACGTAATGATCTAGTTCCTTTGAACGTCTTACCATTGTTAGTAAAAGAATCTGTAGGTGGATAGTTCTTCCACCACTCCTCAAAGTCTGTTGTTACTGGTTTTCGTTTTATTATTTTAGTGCTACTCTTGTCATCTACAAACTTAAGTAAATCCTTACCTACAGTTGTTAGTTTCTCTTCATCTTTGGTTATAAGTCCTTTTCTAATTAAGCCGTCATAAAGAGCACCAATCTTCATACTCTCCTGATACAGAGGTTGTATGTCATAGCGCTCTTCGACTAGCTTTAGTAAATATATTAGATCGAGGTTATAACCCTTTTTGATGAGTTCTTTGAACACTTGAGGAGTTATGTGCATTCTCATCTTTTATTGGTTTTTCTACGATTATAACTGCTGGTTGCTTACTTTTCTTCTGCTGTTCATGTTCCCACTCTTGCCATTCGAGCTCCATTCTATAATTTCGCTCTCCTTCATACATCTTATCATTAGCATAAGCTGCGTGCTCCCAGTCTTCATTGATTAACTTGCTCATTACTTCTTGGTTTTAGGTTTGTTTTTGCTCCCTTTTGGTCTACCTCTCTTACGTTTAGGTGCTACTCCACCTTCCCATGCTTCATTTACATTAGGTGTAGATGGGTCATCAGCAACAAACTTACCTTTTTTGCGTGCTCTTTTTGGTGGTTCTTCTGGCAGTTCTTCACTATCAAAGAAGACAGCATATACTGTGTAACATAATCCTAGTAGCAAAGCTACAATTGTAAATAATAATACTTCGTTGTTCATAATTTAAAATTTAATTGTTAATTTTTAATTCTTAGTCCAAAGTGTTCATGGAACCATTGGAACGTTTCTTTTGCTTTATTGGTGTTAAACTTAAACACCTTCTTTAATGTTCTTATAGCATATCTCTTGAATTCTTCATGCTGTTCTGATGTCATAGTCCAGTTGAAATACCACTTATCATCATCAAGTGTATCTACCAGTCTCTTGTTCACTATGTCAAGCTGATATTCAATAAGATGCCTCATTATATTACCTCTATTTACTTTTGCTCTTCTTTTCATATTTATCCAAATAGATTTAACTGATTAGGTATTACAATTGTTCTCTTACGTTTACCATTAGTCAGTATTTTGGCTATCATGCTCTCAGCTTTATCAATATAATAGTTGTAATTTACATTATCAACAGGTGAATTAGGTGGTAGAGTGTTACATACATAACACTTCCACTCACCAGCTTCCACTTGACTTCTCTTAGCAGCTTTACTTTGAGAGTCTTTGTTCTTCACTTTGTAAACCTTCTCACCATTGTTACCTACGTAATATCTGATGAGCTTGTTATACTTTGTAATTACATTGTCCTTATCTACACCCTCATAGTGAAAGTCTTTAGAAGCTTTCTTTCTGATACAGAAGTCATAGAGGTTCTTATGATTTATAATAGTATCCTTGACAGGTGTACCATTTACATAGTATTGCTCTAAAGCTATAGGCACCACTCTTGCAGACTTGTTCTTATGTAGTTCAAAGTCTGTTAGAAAGTCACCCTTCTTCTTCACATAACCATCAGGCATAATGGCAATATAATCATTAACTGTTGAAAAGATAATTTTCTTATAGTCCGTTCTTTCCAAAATGTATTGTGTTAGCTCGGACCACCACTCATTTATCTCATGCATCTTAGGAATCAAGTCTTTTCTCACCTTAATCGTTACACCATCTGTATTAGCAGAGATCACATGTATACCATTCAATTCATATTTCTCAATAAGCATCATCAAACTAAGCTCACCAGTTATAGTGGTGAACATAGTTAGTTGCCTATCGTATATCCATGAAAGCATATCAGATGATTTACCGTATACAGAATTAACTGCAAGTTTAAGGGCCCCTACGATTCCTTTGATCTTTCTGTCTGTTTTTGCTTGTGGTTTAAGCTCTAGTCTTTTCTCAAACATTTGCTTATACCCCTGTAAAAACTCTTTACCTAAATGAGCAGGAAACCTACCATTAGTAATAATAATAGCAGGATAATAGCTAGCCACATCCCAGTCAATAATTTCATACTCTTCGTCTTCTTCAAACACTTCAGGTTTATTTTCAGTGTGGAGACCACCCTTCATGAATGAATAGACATTATCGTAAAAATGTATATGTTCTTTGAAATCATCTTGCAACCCTAGTTTGCGTCTCTTGATATTTTGGAGGAACTGTTGCAGCTGTTCAGTTTCAAATTGGACATAGTCTGCTATACAATTTTTGAGTAGTATAGTTTTTCTGAAATAACCTTTTCTTGGAAGCTCACGCACATCTATCCCCTTCTCCTGGCAATAATACTTCTTGATTATCTCATCCCCTATTTTACTATCTGAATAGTTAAGACAAGGTATACCAAACTCCTCTTCAATATCTCTCCTCAATTGAATTTGGTCGTTACCCTTGTACAATGGGTGATCTGTGTCACCTAGGGTTATTTTATAAAACTCATACGTTGCATCAACATCGTTAAAACAATACTGCAATGAAAGGAACACCTCATCCTTAGTCATATCTGTTTTAGTGTGATGTATAGGCATCTCTTCGATGTTCTCTAAGTCCATCTCAAACTCCAGTCTCTTAAGACTCACTCTACGATTCTTGTTATCATAATGGTGTATTTTGAACAAATCTATTTGCTTTAAGGAAAGTTCCCACTCTCTATACTCAGGAAACACTTCGTAATTCGCATCATGAATTACATCAGCTGCTTTCTGTGCAATCTTAGCACAGATTTCTAATCCAGAGAGATGATGCCAGTGCTCATAGTTTCTAAGTATCCACTCAACCACTTGAGCATCAAAGCGTAAGTTATTATAACCTACCCAATATGCATCCTTATGTGTGTCTGTATACTTAACAAAGGCATCCAACTGATTCTGCCATTTACTTACAGTGAAGCTTCTAGGTGTCTTCTCAGGTTCCATACATACTACAATGAAGCATTCCTGCATTGTTTCTATGTCATATATAATTACATTATCAGTCATATTTATTCTTCTTTATGTTCTTTCCAATCTAGCCATAAGGCTATTAATACAATAATATTCATCCCAAAAGATGCTATAAGTTCATGCAAATCTTTATAGACGTTAGTTGATAGGTGAATGTGCCCAACCATCCAGAATGGTACCGCAAGGTTGGACCCTATCCATCTAATTAGAAATGTTATAAACTTACCCATAAAATAACAAGAGAGATTACAAAGATAGTTAATCCTTTATATTTTTACAAGGATTAATTATAGTAATATCTCACGTGGTCATTATACATAACCACTTTAGTTGGTTGTTTCAACATATCTAACACGTTAACCATGTCACCTGTGAGTGTTACTCCTTCATTTGTCTTTGTAACATTAGCTAAGGTGGTAGTTTTGGGACTACGCTTAGTATACTTACGCTTTGTTTTAGCTACGTTATTAAGCTTTTGGTAAATATTACGAGTTGGTATACCCCATTCATTAGAAAAGCGCTTAGCAATCACTAAACGAGGTTCTTCTGTCTTTAGAGCATTACGTAACTCATTCACTTGCTTTTTTGTATAACGTGTATACTTTCTTGTTTTTGATTCAGTTAAATTTTCCATGTTTAAAATTAAATTATTAGTTATTAATGTATCTCGAAGCCTCCACACTCCTTTAGGAAGTTAATCCAATTATTTATAAGCCAAACTGGTGATGAATGTGATGGTTTATATATTTTACCATCCTCTCCAACCACTTGTGTGAACTTTACAGCTCCAAGAGGCCAGTCTTTGTTTAGAGATTCTTGTATGTCTTCATCAACAAACTGACCATCTCTAGTAGACCAAGAACCAAGATTAATGTAGATTACATCATCTTCATGTTCTAAGTCTGCATCTTGTGCTATAAGGTGTTCCAATGCGTTAGCAAGCTGAAGACACTCAAAACCATCTTCTAACCCACCACCACTGTTTTCATGCCACAAGTCTGTGTTATAATCTAGTCCTGCATTCTGCATTGCTACCTCTGATAGGTAAACAATAGGCCTCCATCCCCACCAGTTGCTTCTGAAATAGTATCCAGGATTATCATCCTCAAACTTTTCTAGTTCATCAAAATACTCTCTCTTCTCTTCTTCTGTTTCCAGCTCAGCCCATTCTTTTTCAGGCTTTGCATATCTGAGCTTAGGCGCTCTACCATAAATGTCTACTCCCATAATTTATTCTTCTTCGTTATAAAAATCTGCATGCTCTTTACAATCTGAGCATATGTCTGTTTCACCCCACCTTGAAGCTCCACAGCAATTACTGAATTCCTCCATAATGTTTATTTAATTATACAAATTGTACGTATTTTGTACAATATATGACACTATTCTTCTTCTAAATCATCTGGGTCATCGATAGTTGTATTATCGAAACCTTCTTCTAAATATAGTTCTTCTGCATCCTCATCATCAGTTAAGAATCTAAGAATCACTAAGTTATCTTCGTATACAGGATCT
>Ga0222719_10001333_pt1 | contig 24049 bp, 36 predicted proteins | sample C33_34DmetaG_FD_165039 | JGI IMG/M metagenome (GOLD analysis project Ga0222719, IMG submission 165039) | Estuarine water microbial communities from San Francisco Bay, California, United States - C33_34D | ecosystem: Environmental > Aquatic > Marine > Unclassified | place: USA: California...
AGGTACATTCCATCTCTGACCTGCGTCTGTTCTTACCAACACATATTTGATCTTAACCTTCTCAACGGTACCAGTTTCTGTTCTACCGTGTCTGCCTTGGAACGATACCCTGTCTCTGAATTTCAAACTGTGGGCATCTTGGAAGTGTAATTGATTTCTTCTCAACTTCACCGCCTCTATCACTTTGTTCAATTCATCGTTGTTCAACACACCGACGTCTTGTATCAACTTGTTCAACTTCATATACATTTTTTTCAACTCCTTGTTTGGTTAATGTACTTTCAGTATATAATGGATTGGTAATGCGTCAACCTACCTTAGAAAGTCGCATAGAATGGGAGGTTTTTGATCATGACACAGGATCTAGTGTTGATCTTGCTGGGTGGCACTAGCGGTAGTCGGCTTTATATTATATAATATCACCAGGTTGACGGTATAGGTATCCGTGTTAAAATGAATTATGATTACAAGGTTGCAGGTGCTGAAGATCTCATATCAGTCCTCGTCAGAGGCATTGAAGAAGGCACTTGCGGTGGTCATTAACAATAGGGAGGAAATATAATGTCAGATACATTAAACAAAAAAGAAGTAGATCAATTGATGGACCTGTTCAATAAGATCAAATTAGACTTATCGGATTCAAGTTTCCCAACAAGGACTAACAGATTAGAGGCTGTGGAGAATATGAAGAAGGTTCTTCAGATACACGGATATCAGATCACTGATCTTCCACCACAGGAGCCTACAAAGTTCGCAGACGCATTGGATCACCACCAAATAATGCAGAAAGGTATCGTTAGATGATTGAGGGATTGCAGACAAAATCCATAGAAGATATAGTCGAGGAGATGACGGACACATATATCAAAGGCGATTACATAGAGGGCTTCACCCGAGACGGTGATGACGCCCTGATGAGTCCCAAGCGATTAGCGGATAGATTTCATTCGGTGTGCCTGGGATTTGGATACAGGGAGGCGGAGATCATACCTGCCAAATTGGAAATCGAGGAGTGGTGCCGAGAGCATCTATTAACATTGGAGAACAAATTCAGATGAAGAAAAGAACCAAAAAGGCATTGATGGAGTTATTACATTTCTGGCCGATGTCCATATTCGTGCCACTCGTCCTGATAATACTGATACTAGGGGTGATATTCCAGATATGATATTAGACCTCTTGTTAGGATTGGTTGTGAATGTAATGATGGTGGACAATGCCTCCGGACAGGCTCTCACCAAAGGAATCATTATGTATAACAAGATCGATAAGGTCAAGGAGGATGAAAACTTGAGGGCCGGCCTACATGAGGAGGCAAATCAAATTCTAAAAGACGCAATAAGGGAGGCAGGAAAACAATGACACACGAAACACATAAACATCATTTCCAAATCGCAGACATAGGTGCCTGGGATCTGGATGAGGACAGAAGCATCGTACCCAGCATCAACACCGTGCTGAAGCGATCAGGCATAGACGCGGTGGTGGACGGAGACGAGATGAACAATGCTTCATTCACCGTTTGGACCTATTCACCCAGAGTGGTAGTGGAAGAGGCCTTGAAGGCGGATGGTATTGAACTAGAGGACTAGTTCCTATTTCACAATTTTAGATTTGATGGGTGCCTTGGCACCTATCCTCTTGGCCACAGACTTGCCCTTGTTCTTGGCCTGCTTGATCTGGGCACCCTTCAGCCTCAATGATCCTGCTCCAGACCTCTTGGTCATGGCCAGTTTCTTGCCTGCTATGCCGGCCTTGGCCTGACGCTTCTTCCTTATCTTCGCAGACTTCTTGGGGTCTGTCTTCTGGAAACAGGTGCTGGGTTTGGCCACGATACGGCCTTTCCTTGGACCTGATGAGCATCTGAATCCCTTTTTAGGTGCCTTGCCTTTGATACGCCTCAGGATCTGGCTGACGCCTTCCGTGATGGCAGAATGGTCTGGATGGGTCTCCAGGTTGTCAACCTCCAGTGCCAAATCGTTTTTTGACACTATATTTTGTGGCACTAGATCTTGTGTCTGATCGCCTTTGATGGCACTAGATATAGTATCGCTAGATATTGTATCTTTTGATTCTTTTGGCGCTATGATTACTTCCGTGATCTTCATACGAGTATTTATAGACCTTACACCTAACGCATCTAAACCTTAATGCTTATACCTTAACCTTAATGCTTAAGCCTAAAACAATAGAACTGATAACATTTTATTACGCCTGCTACATTCTGCACAAGATCAACTTGACCCGGACAGATGTGTTAAATACAAGTGCGATGAAGATATCCGAGATATACAACACAGACGAAAACATAGGCCCAGCACCCAAGGGAGCATGTTCAAAACCTATGAGTAGCCTACCGGCTAGTTGGGTTAGCAGTTGTAAATCGCAGGGTAAGATGAAGCGTACAGGAAACCGTAGTGAGAAAGTGGGTGGCAAGACCATGAAGGTGAGTGGTAAGCGGATCAAGGGCAAGAAGTACGGTGGACCTTTACCAGACTATTCAAAATAAGATACAAAATCAGAGACCTGATAGCGAGCCAATAGCGAGCCATAACTAGTCTTGTATGCTAGAACGATTTTTTGGAAATAGAATAGTGTATGGAACCAAGATAGGTTTCATAGGTCTGGGCAAACTCGGCATGCCTTGTGCGGAGGCCATTGCTCAGAAGGGTTTTGATGTCGCGGGGTATGACATCGTGACTCGAAGATCCACTCTAGTAGAACTCAGAGATGACATCGATGACCTATGCAGAGACAGAGACATTGTATTCGTTGCCACGCCCACACCACACGAAGATGGTTATGATGGCAGACAACCAACCAGCCACCTGCCGCCAAAAGATTTCAATTACGACAGTGTGAAAGGCGTGTTGCGAGGCTGTAACAAACACATGGGACCTAACCAAACTTTGGTTTTGATATCAACGGTACTGCCCGGTACTATCAGGAGGGAACTGTCTGCTATAGTCCAAGGCGTTGGCCTGATCTACAACCCATACCTCATAGCGATGGGCACAGTGGCAGACGACATGATCAATCCAGAAATGATAATGATTGGCTCAGACAGAGGAGTGGATGATGCAAAGACACTGCAACTCGAAGCATTTTATAATCAGGTGTGTGACAACATGCCCAGGATAGAAAAAGGCACATGGGAAGAAGTCGAGTCAATGAAGATTTTCTACAACACCTTCATCAGCAACAAGATCGCTCTGGTCAATATGATACAAGACGTGGCGGCCAAGTTGGGTCACATGGACGTGGACAGGGTCACAGAATCATTGTCCAAGAGCACACAGAGAATAGTGAGTGACGCATACCTCAAAGCGGGCATGGGGGATGGTGGCAGTTGCCACCCAAGAGACAACATAGCCTTGCGTTGGCTTGCAAAGGATCTGGGCATCGGATATGATCTTTTTGAAAGCATAATGACCGCCAGGGAGAAGCAGGCAGAAAATATGGCACTTGCTATCTTACAGCACGGCAAAGACGTTTGCTTTACTTCGGACACCTATAAGCCAGGCACTCACCTTGTGGATGGTTCATATAGCCTTCTGGTGCAACATTACGTGACGAAGCACGGAGGGAACATCGTAAACGGGTTCGAAACACCGGTACAGGTGGTGGTGAGAGTGCATGAAACAGATCAAATTACAGCAGATAATGACACTATAATATTTGACCCATGGAGAACCTACCCACAAGCGCCTAATGTGGTGTACTATGGTAAATAAAACTAGTTTTAGGAGATTTATTAATGCCAAATTCAGATAACACACACGGAACTTTTAACAAACAGTCTATGATCATTTCACAACCAAAAAGTGGTTCAGAAGTACTAAGGGTATTCTCAAGCACAGACGATGCAAAGTCTTATATCTTCACAACAAATGCTTTGGCAGTCTGGGATGAATGTTGCACAAACCTACAGTGGGGACTTGTTGCAGACGACAATGGTGACAACACAAAATTGAAAGTCACATTTGATTTTGGAACAAAAGGCACATCTGATCAAAACGCGGCAGATGACTGGGCGGCTCAATGGTCGTCGAGATCAACAGCACTGACAAGCGGCAATGATTGGTACAAGAGCTCACCACAAAGCACAGACAATCCATACCAAACAGGATTTGCAATAGAAAGTTCATCTGATCATTTGTTCTAAGGTTGACTGGTAAATCAGACAAGTTCGGAATCTTTAACAAAAGAACACATATCCTGCTACAATTATCAGAAGACAAAAAGTCCTTCACAGATGTTGAAGATGCCAAAAGATGGTTCTTCACTCAAGAGGCGTTGGACGTTCATTATAGCACCTGTTACAAATTAGAGTGGGAACTGTTAGATAACACGAAGTTGAAATACACAATGGCATGGACCACCAAAGGAGATCCAAACATTTTACCAGAAAATGACTGGGCGGGAATTTACACTGCCTCAAAGCAAGAACTGATCGATAAACAAAAGTGGGCTCTAGGTCCTTACAGAACCGAAGTATCAGATAGTCACCTTTTCTAGGTCACAAAAAAAGGGCGACACATTTCTGCACCGCCCCTTTTGGATTAATCAATTACGCAGAGTAGTTGATTACTTTTCTGCCTGATTTTTTTAATAATGAAATGATGTTTGCTTTCATTGTTAAAGCAGAGTTCTTAGGTGCAACACCTAATACTTCTATTGTGAAGTCCAAACCTTTAGATAACAACTTGTTAGTCGCTGTTTTTCTTGCAGTGTTTTTTACTGCTAGGTTTTTGAACTTGATTTTACCACCGTGTACTTCACCATTCACTTTGTATGAAGAAGCCGGCTCGGCGAATACACCAATTTGCTTCGCTCTTGATTTGAAGTTTCTAGTGTATACAACGTATTGTGTTGAGTTTGCCATGGTCTTTGTTTCCTCTTTAGTAGATGGAAAAAGTGTATTAAACATACCTTTTAGCATATTGTTCCTCTTTCCTTGTTTGTTAGTTTAAGATTCATAAGAATTTCAATCTCTGTTATCCTACGCATCATGTGTACAATTATATACTAGAAAGTGTATTACGTCAACCGGTATGAAAAGATCAACTTTTATGCGACTAATTGTCCTTGTAATCGGGTACCTGGAATAGGTCTATTCCCTCGTCCAGCAGTTGGTTTGTTTCTTCCTTGGTCGCTTTACCATAAAACTTCTGATCACGTTTGCCCTTAGCGGCCTTCCTTGCCTCCTTGGCGAAGTTCTTACCAACGTCCTGGAAGTCTTTCTTTATCTTCTTGTTCAACTTACGCAGGATGGATTCCGCACTCTCGCCCATTACCATGTAGTCATCTGGTTCGCCCTTGGGTTTTGACAGTTTTACACTGGGAGCCATGATGGCCTTGTCAACGGCGGTGCTGTCACACATGGGACACTGTATCATGCCCTTGTTCTTTTGTTTGGTGTAGTCCTTACTGCTGGGGAACCAACCTTCGAACTCATACTTACATCTGCATCTCAGTTGGTATTTGATCATAATATTATTTACATTATACACTTGACAGATGAAACTGTCTACTATATTATTAAAATATGAGAATAGGCGCAACTGGATATACACCAGGTAGACCCAAGAAGACTTCACAGGGCAAGAACAAGAGCAGGATCAAACTGAGCTCTATGAACAAGCACAAGAAGAGGAGTTTCAAGGCTTATGCAGGACAGGGAAAGTAATACAAAACTGCTTGAGGCGGAGATAGGTAACCTGCAGGTACAGATAAGTGAGTACAGACAGATCATAGCGGAACTTACGGAAAAACTACAGAAGTACGAGCAGAAGTATGGGTCTGTTTTCACCCGTGCCGCAGATTGAAGATCACAGCATCCTTACGTCTCCTGAACTTCAAGGTTTCGTAGTCAACTATATGAACATTCATCATGCCGCCGTACTCTTTCATGATCCTTTCTTGATCTAATGGACGGATGGTGATGACTTCTCTGTCAGGCAAGGTGACATTGTAACCATGGAACATGGGCCACCAGTGCAATGGGTTGATAGAATCAAATTTCTCTTTCATTAATACAAGCATTATGATAGGTACTATAGTGAATGGCTCTGCCCACCAAGGGATTGCGTCTATTGTTAGCCAATCCACGAGATGTATAAATCCTGTCCACATGCCCAGTATGGTTAACAGAATGCCCATGATGGGCCAGAAGTCATCCTCTATGTCTATGTCATTATCATAGTGGGAATACATTCTTCGTTTCTGTTGGTTACTCATATTCATATAAAGTATATAGTGCAACAGATAACTACAACATATAAACTGTTGTAACGCTCCCAGAGAAGTTCACAGCATAAATCCCCAAAATAAAACTATATGGAACTTGCTATACTAATGGCGGGTATTGTTTACGGCTTGATCATCGGCCTAATACCAGCCGCGGGAGCGACGACAGGACTGATCACACTATTTGGATTCATGCCCTACTTCGTGGGCGACCCCTACCTGGGCGTGATATTCTGTGTGGCAGTAGTTGCCTCATCAACAACCGGTGATTCATTCAGTGGTGTGCTACTTGGCATACCCGGAGCCAACTCTGCGGCCGCAACCATGGTGGATGGTTTCCCCATGGCCAAGCGCGGTGAGGCCACCCGTGCCTTATCGGCCGCTATAACATCAAGCACGGCAAACGGATTGTTCTGGGGATCACTGACTTTCCTGTTCCTACCATACTACACCAAGGTTGTGATGTACATGGGCATACCGGAACTGTGGGCACTGGTCGTGTTGGCGTTCGTCACCGTGGGATTCCTCTCAACTAAGAAATACGTGAGAAGTGTCCTGGCGATCGTGCTTGGCATCACGCTGGGATTAGTGGGAGTGGATGCCAACAACGTGCCTCGCTTGACGATGGGATGGAGATATCTAGAGGATGGCATCCAGATACTTCCTTTCGTGGCGGGACTGTTTGCGATACCAGAGCTCTGGGACGGATGGTTCAACAGGAAGAAGACTACCACTATACACACAGGCAAGGGCAGTTTACAGGATCTGTCGCAGGGCATCCGGGACACTGTGAGATGTTGGCGTGACAGCATACGAGGGGGTGCCATAGGTTCTTTCATAGGACTGCTACCTGGACTGGGTGGTGCGATGGCGGACTGGTTGGCCTACGGAGCCACCGTGGCTTCAAACCCCAAAGAGAAATTTGGTGATGGAAATGTAAAAGGAATTGTTGGAGCGGAGGGTGCCAACAACGCACAGAAGGCCTCCAGTTTCATACCCACCGTTCTGTTTGGTATACCAGGGGCACCATTCGCCGCGATCCTGATGGGACTGTTCCTGTACTTGGGCATTGATTTGGGATCACCCGACACATTCTACGATGAGCAACTGTTCGACAGCATGACATTCGCTTTCCTGGCTGGCACTGTGTTGACCGCTGTCATCTGTTATGGTCTGGCCTACTTCGCTGGATGGGTCACACGTGTGCCTTACATCTACTACTTCCCCTTCATCCTGGCAGTGATCATCTGGGCCACCTTACAGTACACTGGTGGTTGGGAGGACCTGGCCACACTGACGGCATTCTCCGTACTGGGGGTGCTGTGTAAGAAATTCCAAGTCAGCAGGCCAGCACTGCTGATCGGATACCTGCTGAGTGACAGGATCTACAATCTCACTTATCAACTAATATCCTTGCATACATTTAATGATTTAATTACCAGACCTATCTTTATTTTTTTGATGTTCTGTGTTATACTATTATTGTATTGGGGTATAACAAAAAGGAGTCGAATAGACTATGCTTAAGAAAACGATAATGGCTTTGGTGTTAATGACAACCACTGCCTTGGCCGACTACAACTTGATCGTGCCACAAAAACCATCTGGTGGTACTTCTGTGTGGGCACAGATAGTTGTGGCCGAATGGGAGAAACACCTAGGTGAGCAGATCAATCTCATATACAAGCCAGGTGCCAGGGACCAACTGGGACCAAACGAGTTCCAGAACACACTGAGGTTCGATGACCGGACCATACTGGTATCACACGGAGGAAACGGAATATCATATCTTGTTGAACCTGTTGATTACAATTACTTAGATTGGGAATCAATCGGACAAATGAACTTGAACATCATTGTAGGTGCAAGGAATAAAGCCGATACTAAGAATGGTCCTATAAAATTTCCGTCAGGCTCCGGTATGACGCCAGAGGTAATGGCCATAGTCATGTTACTGACAGGACCAAATGGTGATCCCATAAAAACTTTCGAGGACAAAGTTGTATGGGTAAAAGGAATGAAAGGATCAGAGAGACGACTTGCATTCATCAGAGGTGATCTAAACGCAACTAGAGAAAACCCCGCGGCGTACAAGAAACACGTGATGCCGGTAATTGAAAAAGGTGACGCCTACACTTGGTTCCATCATGGACTCCTTGATGTCAACACGGGTAAACACAGCGAAGATCCAAACTTTACAGAACCAACTTTTGAAGCATTATTTGAACAGATGCATGGTGTTGCTCCAAGTGGTGACTTCTATGATGCCTACAAACTAGTCAAGAGTTGGAGAGACGCACTTCAGAAGGCGTTCTGGGTGAACAAGGGAAATCCAAACAAAGACAAACTCGTCGCCGCACTTGACAAGATGATCAACGATCCAGAGTCTGTTGCCGCAATCGAAAAGAAAGTTGGCAAGTACGAATGGAGAACGGGTCAACAGGGCGACGATGCCGTAAGAACACTAAAGACTTTTATCACTCCAAAGTCCTTAAAAACTTTGGCAGATTTCAAAAGTAAGCAGTTGGGTTACAATACTGTCTATAAGGAAGAGTTGACAAAATAATGTATATCCTTCTCACTGGTGCTCCCGGATCAAAATGGAGCAGTGTGGCAGAAAGCCTAAGTCGGTCGCCAGACATAGACAAATCTGACAGCACCAGTGAGAGAGCATACAACAACGGAGAGGTCAAGCACAAGGGATCATATTTTGATCCCGGAATGGAATTTGAAAACGATAGGGAGAACTGGGACAAACCCTTCACAGGCACAGGACATAGAGTAATCAAATCACACACATTTGCACACAATCTGGATGAACTTGCAAGTCTTGGATATCCTATCGTAATGGTATATCGTAGCCACCTTGAATGTTATGATTGGTGGGTGCAGGCCGGAGGGTTTGATATAACCTACCCTAACTATGGCTACTACGAGAACCTAGATAAAATGAAAACACACATACTGAAGCAAAACAGAGACATAAACAGATTTATTCTGGATAATCTCAAAAGGATTTGTTGCCCTGTTGACAACTTTGATCTTTGCAATGTGCTTGGAATTAAAAAACCGCCACGTAGAGATGTCATACATAATTACGCGGACAGAGATACTAAAGTGTACGTGTACAAATGAACAAAAAAATATTTGCAAAACTCTTGGGTCACAGCCAGAACGACCTTACGAAGATCACACAACCATGGATAAAGGAAACATTTGGTGTTGAAGTGGATCGTTGCGACACTTTAGAAGACTACTCAGAAGCAATAGACGAAGCCAGCCTCGAAAGGTACTTTTCAAAGTATTGGCACAACGACATGAAGAAATGGAAGTACTCTGGACTTGCATTGATAGATGAGGTCAACAGCCTAAAGCCAAGAAAAGTTCTAGATGTCGGGTGTGGATATAATGAGTTCAAAGGAAAGATAGATAATCTCGTGGGCATTGATCCTTACAACGACAAGGCAGACCTAAAGGTCAGCACACTGCAATACAAAACGGATGAGAAATATGATGTTATATTGTGTCTTGGTTCGGTCAACTTTGGATCCAAAGACAATATCATCGCAGAAGTGGGCAGATGTGTAAATCTTCTAGCAGACGATGGCGTCATGTTTTTCCGTGTCAATCCTGGACTGTCACACGATAAGACAGAAGCAGACTGGATTGAATTCTATGCATGGAATGTACCATTTATTATTGAACTGGCAGAAATGTATAAATTAAAGATTTTAGACATCAGAGACGATACAAATCAACGCAAATATTTCATTTACCGCAAAACCAAGTAGACATTTGCTATTATTCTGTTATAATAAAGAGTAAATACCACAGTATGCAAAAACACACAAAAAGTTTACTGGAAGAATTGAGCTCTATGCCTCTAAAAAGAGACAAAGAAGAGGTGGTCGAGAGCCGTGCGTCACACATACTTGAGTCTGCAATAAGACTTATGACTTACATCAGAGAAAACTTTGATCAAGACACAGCATTCAAATTAGAAAAAAAATTTAATTCTGCTCTCAAGAACATGGACGCATCTAAATTTTCAAAGGGCGTCGCAAGGATCAAAGAAAACAAAGACATCAAACAAAACATCCTTAAGATAAAAGACGGCGATTACGAAGAGTAATTGTGTCATCAAAAACTAATATCTCGACACATTCACCATTCCAACCTCTAGAGGCCGTGTTGGTAGGGCAAGGCGTCAGTGGTAATTTTTTCGATTGGGTAGATGATCCTGAAGTGAGACATCCATTACAACAGATAGTACATGAAACGCAAGAGGACCTCGAAAATATCAAAAAGGTATGCAGAAAGTTTGGTGCAGAAGTTTTCCAGGCACAAGCTCTGGAGTATGATAATGCTCTTTTAGACAGGCAGGCCATACCCGTGCCGCCAATTCAACCCAGAGATGTTCACCTTACACTTGACGACAAGGTATATTGCACATCGACCAACAAAATCTGGAACTACATCTATGAAATCGTACATGAGGACAACATCGTGAATCTTTTCAATCTGACGTACACCGGGCAGACGCAATTCACAGGCGGTGAAATGATCAACGGAGCAAATTGTCTCAAGGTAGGGACAAGGATTATATTGCCACACATGATTGATGGCGCAATGAGAGAATTTGGCATAAATTTTTTCAAAGAGAAAGGGTATGAAGTGATCGAAACCAACGATCCAGGACACTCGGATGGTTGCATGTCGGTGCTCAAGCCTGGTGTGCTGATTTCGATCATGGATGTAATGAACTACGACAAAACTTTCAAAGGATGGGAAGTTTTGAGCATCAAAGAGCAAGGATGGAATCAGATGCGTGGATGGCTTGAATTCAAAAGTAAAAGTAAAGGAAGATGGTGGATAGAAGGCGAGGAGTCTAACGAGTATCTTACCGACTTTGTGGACAAATGGCTGAAGGACTGGGTTGGGTATGTTGAAGAAACAGTATTTGATGTGAACATGTTCAGTCTTTCAGAAGATGTGGTGATGGTGAACAATTACAACAAGGAAGTGTTTGATTTCCTAAAGAAACATAGGATAGAACCTGTCATCTGTCCAATCAGACACCGATATTTCTGGGACGGTGGATTGCACTGTTTCACGTTAGATCTCAAACGTCAAGGCATCAGAGAGGACTACTTTAGATGAAATTGATAGGACTTGCGGGATCAAATATTGCATACATTGGGATGGTACTAACCGGTACTCCCTTTGGAAAGGCGTTGTCTTATCACAATCAAGTTTTTGATCACAGGGATAAAGGAAAAGGCCGATTCCAATACTTTCATGATATGACCAAAGATGATTCTGATGTAAAAATAATATTCGATGACCAACAAGAAATAATCGTGTTGAATTGGCAGGTCAAGTTTCGATTGCATCCAGATTCTGATTTCAATACCAAAGAGGGAGATGTCTGGAGCAGGTCACAGTATCAAATATGGAAAGATTTTGGAAGCCTATGGGAGACCCGGGCGGTGCTCCAATGGACTCACTCTTTGCACGATGATCAGCATCTTAGATCCACCTCTGATTATGCTGGTAGCATCTTTGATGGACAAAGTTTATACAAAGGGTTTACTGAAGCACGAGCAGAGTTTTCAAAGTTCGGAATAGATTACACTCAACAGGATTACAACGATTGGCGTCACAGTCAGGGGATTGTGTTCGGTTATATTGAGCAATTGAACGACGTTACGGAGGTGGGACAGGTCGATTCCCTACCAAATGATGTGCTCAAAGGCATAGCACTTGGGCGTGTGGCAAAAAACAATGGCCTGTCAGAGGACAATGTATGGGAACGCTACATTAAATAACAGTATGCTTATAGAAGATGTATTAACAGAATTCAAACGTACACACCTTGAACACATCGAGGACATTGTGATCACGGACGGCTACGAGGGTGGCAAGGCGGTCGTTGAATACTTCAGAGGTCTGTTGCTGACTTTGAAAGGCACAAGTTCAGAAGCAATGAGTGTGTCCGTTAAGTGGGACGGAGCACCTGCTGTGGTGTGTGGGACAAACCCAGACAATGGAAGATTCTTCGTTGGAACCAAATCAGTCTTTGCCAAGAATGCCAAAATTAATTACACCAAGAGAGACATAGCAAACAATCACGGCACGGATGAACTCGGACAGAAACTATTGAAGTGTTTGGTACATCTCAAAAAAATTAACATACAGGGTGTGGTGCAGGGTGACCTTCTATTCACAGACGAAGACATCACACGTAAGAATGTGGAGGGTAAACCTCACTTGACTTTTACTCCCAACACCATCACCTATGCTGTGCCAGAGGCAGGCTCCCTAGGAAAACAGATAGACAGAGCAAAGGTTGGAATAATTTTCCATACGACCTATGTTGGAGACAGTCTGGCTGACATGGAGGCAAAGGGAGGTGCAGATGTCAGTTCCTTTACCAAGAATGCAGATGTGTTCTTTGATAACGCAACCTACAAAGATGTGTCTGGTAGTGCCAAGTTCACAGACGATGAGACAAAACAATTCTTCAATGGCATTGAGAAACTTGAGAACCTATTGAATAGCGTGCCAAGGAATCTATCAAGTGTGCTGGGACAGAACCAGGACTTCATTCCCATGTTCCAGATGTACATCAACGCACGGGTAAGAGAAGGCGAACTACCAAACGACGCCAACAAGTTCCTACAGGGTTTCCGTAAGTTCTACACCGACAGGATGCAACAGCAGATGTCAGGTCTTAAGGCACAGAAGGCGTTACAACTAAGACAGGACAAGATGAAACAGATGCCCGTGTTCCTCAACAGGGCCAAGAAGCCACTACAGGCAATGCTGACATTCTACAGGGCGGTGCAGACCATGAAGGCATTTGTGTTGAGGAAGATGAACCAAGCGATGGCTATAGGTTCATTCCAACAGACGGACAATGGTTTGGAAGTCACGGAACCAGAAGGTTTCGTCGCTGTTGATAAAACTGGCAACGCTGTGAAATTAGTAGATAGGTTAGGTTTCTCGAGACGTAACTTGACTGCCGTCAGCAAATTCAAGAAATGATTCTAGGGTCTTGTTGATCTCTAAACTTAATTTTTCCTTATTGAAGAAAAGATCAGCATTGTGTTTTCGCATACTTTGTGATTGCAGATAGATGTCTTCCCATGGTGCTTCATGTAGATTTTTTATTGTCCTTGCTAATTTTTCTATCCTGTGATCACTGTCTTTTTCTAGGTCATAGGATTCGTCAAAATACTTGCTGAAAGTTTTGAAACCCATCTCTCTCAATTTCTGAAGATACAGATAATTGCCATGGACAACAAAAACTTGTTGTGCTATGATTGGCTTCCATATCTTTTCTGTCATGAATATTTCAGTGGCATTGTCGTTTGTTTCTGACACGATGCTACACCAACTGTCATTGTATGGCTTCTCATAGATGTCTTGGTCCATTCCATAAGTAGGGTAGTTCTGTGCCCAGGGTAGTTCATACTCCTTTGGGAGTTTCTTTTCAGGCCATCTGGTCCATATACTTTTTTCTAAGGTGTCCTGTGACTGCAACCTTTCAAAAAGTTTTACTCTGTGTTTCCTATTCAATTTATTCAGATAGAGAAAATTGAATTTTTTATCATCATGTTTGAATGCGAATGTCTTCCCACGATGCTTTTGCAACATGTAGAACCAAAACCACGACACTCCAGCACACCATATCATTTCGTCCACACGTGGTGGATAAAGGTCCATTCCCTGTATGTTCTCTAGTGATTCCCATGGAGTTGCCAAAATGAATTTGAAGCCTTGGCTATGCAACAGATCTTTCCTTTTCTTTAAATCATTCCTATACTCACTGCTTTTTGATGGATGGTACTGCCCCACTATACTTCTGTCAATTATGGCAAATTTTCTGTCATATGCATCAAGATCAAAACCCGGTAACATGTAATATTCTGAACAGCAATCAAAATGCTGATCCTTTATGGTGTTCATGTTGATAAAGGCATTGTATAGGTCATTATGCCCTGTCTTCATGAGATCTGTGAGAATTAAGTTTCGTTGCATCGCTTCAATAAATATTGTTATGCTTACACCATTTTTAAAGTATGTATCAGAAGGTAAAGTGATTAGACGCCATAGTGACTTGCAACGATATTCATTCCCAGAAGTAACAGAAAGGATCTATCTAAGTTTTTTGGCCTTGGCACTTTTAAGCCAAACGCAAAATGGAAAAACATTTGCAGACAGATACGCTGATCAGACAATGGCCAAGGGCACTTTCGATCAGGTTAGAATTATGAACAACGATCTTGCCAACATGTTGGCGATAGTCGCAGGTGATCCTGAAATCACAAAAAAACTTAAAAACAAGAACCAGGCCCAGGCCATGAGGCAACGACAACCAGTGCCCGTGATGGCCCTGCGTAGATACATGAGGACATGGGATGATCACTTCAAGAACTTGACAAACCTAGAAAGGGCATTGGACATCACGGATGCCAACCTTAAGAACATCAGGCGATCAGTAGCCAATTACAACAGTCTGCAATCTAGACTGAAACTACAGACCCTACACAGGCTACAACAGCAACTACAGGCTAAACTGCCCAACACGGATATACACAAGAAGTTCAAGGAGTTATGATGGCCAAAGAGAAATGCCACAGGTGCAACTGTGACCCGCACTGCGATGGGCACTGTGCCAACTGTGAGCAGTGTGATCACTGTGACTCTAATGATTGCCTAGGGAAGGACAGACAATGATCAAATATATTTGTGAACAATGCGGCTGTGAACAACACTGTAATAAATCCTGTACCGAGTGCCTGGACTGTCCAGACTGTGACTGCAAAAAGTGCCAAAAAAGCACAAGATCTTAATATTACAGCATAATTTACCAAATCAACCTATAAATACAATTAACATGATGTCTGAGCGACATCATAGTCATTTAAATCAGATAAAAAGGAGGATTAAAAATGGCAATAAGTGAAAACAATACAACTCACGTAGCATCAGGTGAATTTTTGGGCAAGGACCTAGAGTTCTTGAACCAAACTTTTCCAAGTTCTGTTGCGGCTAAGACAGCCAAAGACAGCACAATCGATGTGGTTGAGAAAACAATCCAAATCTACGCAAACATCGTAGGTGCGGGTCCGTTAGTAAACTCAGGTGTTGAGAAAAACTACATCGTTGAGGGCACTGACCAATTCGTTGGATCTCCAGCAAGTTCTGGCGGTACATTTACATTAACAACATCATCTGCGAACGCAACAGCAGGAACTTTGGCCACAGCGGTACAGGCCCTAGGAACTGTTGACTCTATCAACATGGGTTCAGAAACATCTTTTGTTTCAAACCTTGCGATGAGAAAAGCGACGTTAGAATAATCTTAGTACAGGAGAATAAATCATGGCGATTTCAAGAAATCAATTCTCTGGTGCGAGAGTGGCAGAGGAGTTCGAAGGTGTTGACGTATCATTGTTAACAGTTTCGTTAGGAGCAAATGCAAGTGCTGAGACTGGTGACTTCCAGTCTGATTCTGCACTGGCGGGATTACAGATTGTAGAGCAGACTATCATGAACCAAGGTGTGAACATCTTGGGATCTGGTACATTACAGGGTAACGAAAACTTTACGGTTTTAGTTAGAACTGACTCTCTACCTGTAGTTTCAGGATCAATATCCGCGGCGCATATCCAATCGGCTATCCAGGCGGCGGACACAGCACACAGAGGTAACACTCCAGGTCATACTGCTGATTTCAGTGGTGCGACAGTGGCGGTGAGACAACTGTACAGCACAACAGCGTAATAGAATAGCATAAGGAGAAAAAAAATGCCAATTACACAAAACAGATCAACTAACTTGACGAGAAGACAGTCTTTCAATGGTAAAGGTTTGACTTTCGTTGAAGTTATATTTGCACAATCAGTTGATGGCGCGACAACTCCTGAATCTTTGGATTCAGTATTTGACAAAGTATCAAAGGTTGTAAACAAGAATGGTACGCTTTTAGCACAATCTTACAGATTGGCGGCTAAGGCAACTGACAACGATGCGACTCTAGTGACTGAGATCACAGCAAATGACTCGATCGACTCATTCCAGTACATCGTTGAAGGGACACCAGGTCAATTCAACGCGGCGGATTCAGAAGGTGACATCAACATGGACGTTGATGCAACTGTAATCGCTGGCGCTGAAGAAGACCTTGAGGCAGACATCAGAGCGGTGTTAGACGGTGACTCATCGAACAACACGCAACACGTGGAGGTAAGAACATTATTACCTGAAGGTCACGTTAACGGTGACGCATCCACTTTCGTCGGAATGTTTGACCAAAGAGGTAACGCATAATAATATCTAATTGATATTACCAAAGGGCGGATCTATATTTTAGGTTCGCCCTTTTTTTACGATTAAATAATCACATGCCGGAACCCATAGAACAAACCATAGCAATAATTAACTCACCAGACAGCAAACTCAGGGACATCACACCTATAATCTACAGATTGGATGATTCGCACCCGGCACACATCACGAGGTTTAGATACCTTGATCAGACCTGTTGTGCCAGCGGCACCATGAGGAACTGGCTGTCCACCGAATACGGAAGCGAGGGATGGCACATGCAGACCGATCAAAAGGACGACTCGCCGATATTTGCCCTGGTGCGTGATCCCAGAGAACGATGGTGGTCCGGCGTGCGATCATGGATGAACAACCTGCCTTGGTACTCGTGGTGGGAGAACGAACAACTGATGACTGACTATTTCCCACACTTCAACCGTTTCACGACAAGCCAATGGCAGATACTCGACCAAGTGGAGGTTGACCATTACATCAAAGTTGACAGTGACCTAGCAGACAGGTTCGCAAATTTCTGCAGGAAACACAAACTTTTGCAATATGGCAGATTGAAAAAATTTAAAAACCACAGACACCAGGATGAAAACGTCATGAAGATGGAGAACACAGGTAGATCCCAACTGGAGAAGTTCCTACGACAGAACAAGAAATGGAACGACAAGTTGGAGGAGTTCCTTGCCCCAGACTACGCATATTGGGATCGGGTAAGCGGACAGGCCTAGATGTTTGAATACAGGATTCACACGCTGGTGGACATCACGGACAATGGCAATCTTAGGCAACCGTTTCCATTCAATACCCCGTCTGGTGATGTGATACACGACAAACACACACTAGGTATCGCCAGAAACCAAAACAGTAATTTCGCCACACTGTTGCAACTGCTCCAGATGAGGGGTAACGTGACCTGGGAGAACCCACCACTCAGGATGGAGTTACAGTCACTGGGCAACCACGGTTTCGGATCCTTCTATGAGGGCAAACACACCACATGGCACTTCCAGTTCTTCACGGAACAGACAGGAGTGTATGGCGATGTGATAGATCCAACCGCGTATCTACAAGAAGATTTCCACCAGGTGCCTATCGTTAGTTTCTGCAAGGAGACCGCGACCTTCCCATTGAGCACGTTTGACACTTGCACACCCGCTACCATAAACACGTACTTTTCGTACGCTGGACCAATCGATAAATAACAGTACATTTTAGGCACAAACAACAACACACAAAGGCTCATCAAAGGCAATGCGACAGGCACACTTCCAGGCTATAACGGCGGAGATCAGAGAGATCAAACAGGAGTTGAGAGAATTTATTATACTGATGAGTACAACAGATTTAGAGAAACAGAACCTAGAAGCACACGTGGACCTGTGTTCAGAGAGATACAAAGGACTTCACGATAGGTTGAGTGCTATAGAACTTCGTCTAGGCAAGATGAACGAAGAGATGACAGCGGGTCACAAGTCACAGACAAAGACGATCATAGCAACAGCGGGCACAGTGGTCGCAGGTTTACTATCAACGGTGGTGGTGATCCTGATGAAGATGCCAGGCTAAAATTACCAATAGATGTTCATACAGATAGCACCCAAGGCCAAGGTCTACGTCACAGACACTGACGTTGAATTCATAAGGCAACACACAACAGAATCATTCAGGGCAAAGCAACTGTCACCAGAGGAGGCTGACAGGGCCAAGCGATTGGCAGACAAGGCAGTGTTCGTGAGGAAAAAACTTGACGACGACACCCAATATGCTTTAAATAGGAAGATAAGGTTCGTTGCCAATGACAGGAAAAAATAAATCAGAACTGGTAAAACAGATAGAGGCCTACGGTCTCAAGAACAAACTCGAGGACCTCGCACGGAAGGAAGAGGCACGAAGGCCGTTCCGTCATCTGCCCAAACAGTTCTCCAAGGGCATCTTAATCGGTAACATCGCAATCGTTCCCAAGAAGCACACAGGCACAAGGTACGTGTATGTGATAGCAGACATGATGGAGGCAAAACTTCTACACGAGGACATCAACCTAAAGCAGACAGCGATACTAGTGGCACACCACCTCGCTGACGGCAAGAGCATTCCTGGCAACATTCTAGAATTAGACACCAAACACGCATCGCAACTGTTTGACATACAGAACGCCAAACGTATGATAAGGGAGGCACAGAAAGAGAAGGACGAACTTATGGAAGATGTTTACTGGGACAGGCTAGACGTCGCAAACCGCCTAGCGGACGAGTGCAAGGGCAAAATACAGCATATCTTTAATGACACGTTCGGAGGCTAGATAATAAATAAACACAGTATGAAGAGTTTAGACCTTACAAAACCAGTAACAACTGAATCATTATTGAAAGAATTCGAATCAAGATTCAACATGACCATGGATCTAACACAGTTGGATGAAGTTGAATTACAAGATTACGCAAATCATGTGAGAACAAAGATACACGAGATCACACAGAACACACACTTCGGACAAGAATTAAAAGATGACGCCTATCAGAAAAATCAAATGATGTTGGACATTATCAATCAAGCGATCTCAGAGAGAAAACTTGCCGAGTACGGTGGCAACATGGCAGACCCAGAAGCCAAAGCAGGTTCAACAGCGATCAGTGCCAAAGGCAAACTTGACAAAGGTCAGGCACTATCACAGGATGAGAAGAAAGTTGTTAGCAAGATGCTTACAAAAGAAGGTGTTGAAGAACAATCAGAATTAATTTTAGCGGCCAAGGACATGATGGACAAGGTAACAGGTTACTTGGAAGATCTAGCGTCAATGAAGACAGAAGGAATGTTAGAACTAGCAGACAGAATCAGAGATGAGATGGGAGCGGACAAGGCAGACGCTTTCATGCAAAAGATCCAGCCAGCGATTGAACAGGCGGAAGCGACTTTGACAACAACCAGGCAAGAACTGGACAACGGTGTAAGAATATTGACCGGAGAAGAAGTTGCTTCAGAACCCATGGGAGCCGATGACACGATGGACATGGACACAGATCTAGACTCACTGGACTCAGACACAGATGCAGAGACAGATGAGTTTGGAGCCTCTGATGCTGAAGCGGGTGGCACAGAACCTGAAGGCAGAGAGCAGAGAGAATCCAAAGAAGTGTTTGAAGCATCAAACAGATTGTATAGCAGATTAGCGGGGAAGTAATCCCGTGAGATTTTACGAATTCAAAAAATCAGACAGCGAATTAGAGTCAGCCATAATCAACGTGTTGTTGAACATGCGTGGTGATGCTGACGGAAAAAACAGTCCAAGTGACATCAGCATGGATGCCGTTAAACAGATCATGAGCAACACAGGTTACCCAGCATTCAATTACGATGTGTTCAAGAGGATCTATGACCAGGATGGTGACCTCAAGAATGTTGTAGCAGACTTTGATCAAGAGAAAATAATTGTGAAGACTGATCACGAGGCAGAGAAAGATCCTGCCATGGACTACGACGATCAAGGCAGTACAGATGTGGTCAAGAAGATGGCCAGATCTGCAATGAAAAGACGTCAGTAATTGACAAACACATATTTTAGTAATACAATATAATGATGAAAATACCAGAAGATGTCCTTGTGAAAAAAGGGATCACTTACAATCAGAAGTATCCTTACAATGAATTGTCTAAGATTACCAAGAATCACAAAAGACACTATGAAACACCAGACGGCCGAGCGGTGCCTAGTGTGACAACTGTGCTATCAGCAACCAAGGACATGACTCATCTACACGCATGGCGTAAGAGGGTGGGTGCGGAAAAGGCGCAACAGATCACCACAGAGTCAGCGAACATAGGAACAGTCATGCACCGTAGCCTTGAGAAGCACGTAAAAGGCGAGGACAGGACTCCAGGCTCAAACCTAATACAGCAGAAGGCACACAAGATGGCCAACGTGATCATAGACAACGGACTCAACAATGTCAGCGAGGTGTGGGGCTCAGAGGTATCGCTTTACTATCCAGAACTTTACGCAGGCACAACTGACTTGGTCGGAGTTTACAAAGGCGCTCCTGCAATCATGGATTTTAAACAAGCGAGACGTCTCAAGAAGAAAGAATGGGTAGAAGATTACTTCCTACAGTTGGTGGCATATTCTGAAGCACACAACAAGATGTATGACACGCAGATCAAGACAGGACGTATCTTTATATGCACACAGAACAACGAATATCAAACCTTTGACATAGACAACTACGAGCACTGGGTTGGACAGTGGTACGCTAAATTGGAACAATACTACAAGTCTATACTATAATAAATACGCTATATGCCTATAGTACAGATATCTAGAATACAGCACAGACGTGGAAAAAGAACCGATCTACCACAACTTGCCGCGGGTGAATTGGGTTGGGTAATTGACGAACAACGACTTTTCATAGGTAACGGCACGGTATCAGATGGTGCTCCCGCTGTAGGCAACACAGAAATCGTAACATCAGGCAGTTCAGCGTTCACGACAGCATTGAATCACACATACAAAGGATACCTAGGCGATTCCACTCCAATAACGACATCTCAACAGAGAACTTTACAGAAGAGATTAGATGATTATGTATCAGTCAAAGACTTTGGTGCAGTAGGTGATGACAGCACAGCAGACGTAACAGCGATACAAAATGCTATAAATGAAATTTACATAGACACAGACACTACCGTGAGCAACGACAAGAGAGCGAGAAGAATATTATTCTTTCCAGCAGGCACATACAGAATCAATGCCGCACTGAAGATACCTCCATACGCACATCTAGTTGGCGAAGGTCCAGACAAGACCATAATAAGGAATTCAGGCAACAATGCTGTGATGGTGACACAGGACACTTCGGAGAACGTTGGTGAAAGCATCACTGCATTAGTTGATCAGATACAGATTTCAAACATGACTATAAAAAATTCAGTTGCCTATGGCGGAATGTCAATTGACCGAGCGTCTAAATTGTATTTCAATAATGTCAGGTTCGAGGGATCATACGCATCTGGGGGAGAGGATGATTCAAATTCAAAAGGTGTGACAGTTACCTCAAGCACCGCTTTGGCATGTACTAAAATTAATTTTAACCAGTGCCAGTTTTCTAAATTCGCCAGATTGGTTGACATGAGTTTTGATGTTGACAATGTGAGGTTCAACAACTGTGACTTCAGTGAGGCATACTATGGTGCTATCTTTGGAGACGAGTGGGACAATTCAACCTCCAACGGTATGACATTGGGACCTAGGGGTATACACTTCACAGGCAACAGTTGGAGTGACATAGGACTACAGGCAATCTATGTCAAACCAAAGAACGTGACTTCGTCAGAAGCACCATCACGTAACATTGTTTCCTATGGCAACTGGTACGGAGAAGATGTAGCAAACAATTTCCAAGGAGTGAACTCATTAAACGAAGTTCCTGTGATACAGTTCGACCAAGACGAATGTACTTCGATGCTTGACTTTTTCGAGAGAACAGATCAAAGAGACACCGACTTTGGTGATTCGACAGATCCTTCCAACACACCACCCGAGGTGCAAGGAATAGGAATACACACGAAAGCGATTAGACAGATAACATTATCAGACAACACATCGACGGCCACCGATACAGGAATCTACCTTCCTGGTTTGTCAGATAAGGGTGTGAGAATCACTTACAAGATCAACAGAGGCACCACGTTCAGGACAGGAGTAATGGTAATCAGTGCCGCTGGAGAATTCTGCACAGCAAATGATGACTACGAGGAATCAAACGGAGACGCAGGCGTCACGCTGACAGCGAAGACATCAGACGGTGACTCCACTGGTGGTAATGACACCATCCGTGTTCAGTACGAGACTACAAACAATGCTGTACTAGGCGATGCCACCATGGAATACCAAATACAAATACTTGTATAACTTCACAATTAGATAGACAAAAAACTTTTTTTGTCATAATATTAGTACATTATAAAATTGCAAAACGACGTTGTGATTTTATTCGTATGACAAGTGACAAAAAAGATAAAAAAAGTTAAACGCACGGATTTAGGTAAATATGGATACAACAAAAACAAAAATCAAAAACAAGAAATACAAAATTTTAATGCCGAACACCAACTCTAGTACGATCAAAGTTCAAAAAAGAGATGGCAGGCTGGAAGACCTTGATATTAATAAAATTCATTTCGTCGTTGAAGAGGCTTGTGAAGGTCTTGCTGGAGTGTCGTCGTCACAGATAGAGATGAATGCCAACATACAGTTCTATGATGGCATGACAACAAAAGATATCCAAAATGTTTTGGTGAGGTCGGCAAACGATCTCATCAGTCTGGAAACACCAAACTATCAATACGCCGCGGCAAGATTACTTTCCTATGATGTAAGGAAGGAAGCACACGGCCAGTACGAATACATTCCATTATTGAAACTGATCCTAAGAAACATTAGATCGGGTGTGTATGACAAAGGCATACTAGACAAGTATTCAAAGACAGAGATTAAAAAATTCAATACATGGATCAAGAGAGAAAGAGATCTCAAGTTCACTTACGCAGGACTTAGACAGATCTGTGACAAGTATCTTGTACAGGACAGGAGCACAGGACAACTGTATGAGACTCCACAAGACATGTACATGATGATAGCGGCAACACTGTTTGCGGACTATCCTGCAAAGACAAGGATGAGTTATGTGAAAAAATATTATGATGCGATATCTCTACACAAGATCAACATACCTACGCCTGTGATGGCAGGTGTGAGGACTCCTATCAGACAGTTCGCTTCGTGCGTTCTAGTAGACAGTGATGATACACTTCCTTCAATCTTTTCAAGCGATATGGCGATAGGTTTATATGTTGCCAGAAGAGCAGGCATAGGAATCAATGCAGGACGTATCAGAGGCATCAACAGTAAAATCAGGGGAGGGGAGGTCCAACACACGGGTGTGATTCCGTTCCTAAAAAAATTCGAATCAACTGTGAGATGTTGCACACAGAATGGGGTCAGAGGCGGGAACGCGACTGTACACTTCCCAATATGGCATCCAGAGATAGAAGACATCCTTGTACTAAAGAACAACAAAGGCACAGAGGACAACAGGGTTAGAAGGATGGACTACTCCATACAGATATCCAAATTGTTCTATGAGAGATTCATGAACGAGGAAGACATCACTCTTATCTCACCGCACCAGGCTCCAGGGTTGTACGAAGCGTTTGGTACAGAAGATTTTGACGATTTGTACCTGAAGTATGAAGCAGACAAAACCATACCAAAGAAAACAGTACCAGCACAGGACTTGTTCTTTGATCTTTTGAAAGAAAGAGCAGAGACAGGTAGGATCTACATAATGAACCTTGACCACTGCAACTCACACAGTTCGTTCAAAGACAAAGTTTCAATGAGTAACCTGTGTCAGGAGATCACGTTACCCACAACACCCATACAGGACATACACGACGA
>Ga0222719_10001334_pt1 | contig 24039 bp, 28 predicted proteins | sample C33_34DmetaG_FD_165039 | JGI IMG/M metagenome (GOLD analysis project Ga0222719, IMG submission 165039) | Estuarine water microbial communities from San Francisco Bay, California, United States - C33_34D | ecosystem: Environmental > Aquatic > Marine > Unclassified | place: USA: California...
GGCGATCCGGACGAGACTCGAACTCGCAACCTCCGCCGTGACAGGGCGGCGTTCTAACCAGATTGAACTACCGGACCGCGAACGCTTGTGAATGATAGCTTTTTTTAATTTTTCTGCAACTTTTTTTTGCGTACCTTTAAGCAATTATTTTGTCAAATTTAATGAATAAAAATTCTTATTATTATTTTACTCAAAACTTTAATTTTTGATATGCTTACTGAACTGTCCATGGGGGAGAGTATTAATTAAATAAGGAGTATTTACATGAAATTACTTATGCTTTTGGCTGGGGTAATGGCGGTTCCTACTTTTGCTGCTTCAGGAGGAGATCTCGACGCTAATGATTACGTTGGAGTTTCTTTCTGGTTAGTTACAGCTGCTTTGTTGGCTGCAACTGCGTTTTTCTTTGTTGAAAGAGATCGCGTAGCTGCGAAATGGAAAACATCATTAACAATCTCTGGTTTGGTGACTGGTATTGCATTTTGGCACTATCTCTACATGAGAGGCGTTTGGATTGATACTGGTGAGACACCAACAGTGTTCAGATACATTGATTGGTTGTTGACTGTGCCATTGTTGATTATAGAGTTCTATTTAATCCTTAAAGCTGTAACTGATGTTGCTGCCTCACTATTCTACAAACTTTTTGTTGGTTCAATAGTGATGCTGGTATTTGGTTATATGGGTGAAGCAGGACTAATGGGTGCTATGCCAGCATTTATTATTGGGATGCTAGCTTGGATATACATGATCCATACACTTTGGATGGGAGAAGGCGCCGAAGCAAGAAATGCATCAGGCAACGCTGCTGTTCAAACAGCATACAACACTATGATGTGGATCATTATTGTAGGTTGGGCAATTTATCCAATTGGTTATGCGTCAGGTTATTTAATGTCAGGCGGAATTGATTCTGCTTCATTAAATGCTATTTACAACTTAGCAGACTTTGTTAACAAGATCTTATTCGGTGTTGTTATTTGGTCAGCTGCTGTAAGTGACTCAGAAAGCTAATTAGAATTAGTTAATAAAAAAGCCCGGAATTTTCCGGGCTTTTTTTTGCTTGATTGGTGGGTGATGACAGGCTCGAACTGCCGACCCTCTCGGTGTAAACGAGATGCTCTCCCAACTGAGCTAATCACCCAATATTTAAAACAGTGCCTTAAGTTGATCTTCCATGCTCTGGTAATCCCAAAAGGCCCGTAATGATACTATTTTATCACTTGAATTTACACGATAAATTACAATCATTTTTGTTTCTATTTTTACATCGCCGACAACGTTTACTATTTCTGCATAGTTAGCACACTCGTCTGCACATGGAATCGACTCCAAGATATTAAATTCTATGTTGCCATTGGCGATAACCGTGTCGTAAAACTGCTCAATTGCAGCAATTCCTCGATGGCCGTTGCCTACTGGGTCCAATGGACTTTTGCCAATGGGATCCTGAACTACAGCATTTTTATCAAATAAAGCTAACCAATTTTTTTTATCTTTTGCTACTGCAAAATCTCTTGAAAGTAAGCCTAGCTCTTGTGCTTTTGTTTTAGGTTTCATGCTTTAACTCCTTTAACTCCTTTGAAGGTTCGATCTCTAATCTAGCAAAATATATACCAACTAATGCAAGGATAACAAAGCTTAATTGGATTAAATTTAAATATTCATAAAATACTATGGCTCCAAAGATAGTTGCAACGATTGGCTGCATTAACAAGCCAATAGACCCAAATGAAGCTGTAATCTTTGGCAAACTATAAGTAATAAAAAACTGGCCTCCAACTTGGCAGAAAATAGCCATAGCTAATAGATTATAAAACTGTGATGCTGAACTAGGTAAAAATTCTCTTGATTCAAATAAAGCAAATAGCATCCCAAACATACAGGTAAATAACGTAGTGTAAAAAATTATATTAATAGAGCTTTCATCGCCTAATCTGGAAATTATGAGTAAATAGGTGGCATATAAAAATGCAGCCATTAGGGCCAAGCCATCTCCCAGCAAAGCTCCTTCAGATTTTGTACTAGAAAAATATATCAATCCAATAACTCCTATATAGGTGAGAGCAAAAGATAAAAGAAACTGTTTAGAGATTGATTCCTTGAATATAAAAGAAGCAAAAATCACCATATAAATTGGTGCAGTATTTACAAGAATTGTTGAATTAGCTACCGATGTAAATTGCAAACTCCAATGCCAAGCGCTCATATCTGCTGCAAATGCAAGCGAGGCAATTAATGCAAGCAATAAATGTTTTCGACTTTTTAGCTTAAAAGCATGTGAGCCGTTGTAATAAAAGTTAAGTATGGCTAAAAATGGAAGCGCTAAAAACATTCGATAAAACAAATTCCAGGAAGGAGATAGCTCACTCCATCTTACAAACAAAGGGGCCAGCCCAATCAAGCCTGCTCCCAGGCAGAGAATAAAAAAATTCTGTGCTGACTTTAATTGTGATGACATCGATATATACTTCAGTTATGTGTGCTGATATTGTAGAACAAGGAGATGAAATTATCTCTGTTGGTCAACTAAACCAACAGGCAAAGAAACTTTTAGAAAATCAATTTAGAGGTGTTTCTGTCATAGGAGAAATTTCAAATATAGCGCGTCCCTCTTCCGGGCATATCTACTTTACTTTAAAAGATGAAGATGGTGCTATCCGCTGTGCCATGTTTAGAAATCAAAATTTAAGATTAAACTTTGAACCTCAAAATGGAGATCAATGTATCTTGAAAGGTCAAGTCAGCCTCTATGCTCCTCGCGGAGATTATCAATTAATTGTTAGCTCGATGCAGCCAGCAGGCGCCGGTAACCTGATGCAGCAATTTGAAGAGCTCAAGAAAAAATTAGATGCGGCAGGTCTGTTTGCCCAAGAAATAAAAAAGCAAATTCCTGCACAACCCAAACATATAGGTGTTATCACCTCTGAGTCAACTGCAGCATTTCAAGATATCCTCACGACCATTCAAAGGCGTGCCCCAATTAGTCAAGTGTCTTTAATCTCTGCTACAGTTCAGGGTGACACTGCTCCAAAGACCTTAATAGAGGCTTTGCAAAGTGTTTTAAACTATAACAATCTTAATCCTGCCAATTCTTTTGATGTAATTTTGATTTGTCGTGGTGGAGGATCTATTGAAGACTTATGGGCATTTAATAATGAAAGTCTAGCAAGAGAAATATTTGACTTCCCTCTCCCCATTATTTCTGGTGTTGGCCACGAAATTGATTTTACTATTACAGATTTTGTTGCTGATCTAAGAGCTCCCACTCCAACAGCAGCGGCTGAACTAGTTACAGAGTATTATTTTCAACTCAATGACAGGCTGGAAGAATGGAGAGCAAACCTTGGTTATTTAATACAAGCTAGATTAACTAAAAAATCTCAGGCTATTCTTTTTGCTTCAAAAAATTTAAAGAGCCCTCTCACTATGCTTAAGGAACAATCTCAATCTCTTGATAACGTTGAAATCCGTCTTGCAAACATCATGCAGAACATCATGAGTGGTGCAAAGCAAAGCTTTCAACTGATGGCTGCTCAAATATATCAGTCAAGTGCAATACAAAGATTTGGAAAATATGAAGATCGCCTTGTGAATACTCTCAACTCTTTAAATTCACAAATTAAAAATTTAATTGATAAGAAAAAATTGATGCTGTCGAGCGTCAATTCTAATCTAAAAGCCATCAGCCCTTTGGCTGTTCTTGAAAGAGGTTATGCAATAGTAATGAATGAGAATGGGCAGGCCTTAAAATCCACAGAAGATCTCAAAGTTGGCGATAGTGTCACTACTCGTCTTGCAGATGGGGGGTTTAGTTCAAATGTTTCAAAAAAGATTAAGGCGCCTAAACTTTTAGCAGTCTTTGTAATAATTAGCACACAAACTTTTGCAAATGAATTATTTGAAGGTCAAAGCGGAGAAATCATATCTATTCCTGCTGCAATTCAAAAACAATCAGATATCCTAACCTTTAAAACTTCTGAAGGAATTAAACAATTAGTTAGCCTCCCTTTTGTGAAGCAAGATCTTGTGATAACCAAGTACCATGTAAATGTAAAAGTAAACTGGGTGAACTTTGGAGAATCTAGAATTACCATTACCGATGAAAGCAAGGTGACCTTAAGTAAAGAAGATCAAGCCAGAGCAAATAAAGAAGCAGTAGAAATTAAAATGGCCTTAAGCAATTCCACAAAAGAGATTACTCCTTCTTTTAATTTTATTGCACCGGTTCCAGGAATTGTGACTTCTCCATTTGGTAAGCAAAGATTTGTTAATGGACTTCCTAGATCGGCTCATTTAGCGCTGGATCTTCGAGGAGCTGCTGGGACGACCATTGTCGCTCCTCTTAAAGGCAAAGTAGTTTTGATAGGTGATTATTTTTATACTGGCTTAACTTTAATTCTTGACCATGGACATGGTTTGTTTTCTTCCTATGCTCACATGAGTGAGATAAAAGTAAAGCTTGGTAATTTAGTTGAGCAATCTAGTGAGATAGGGTTGGTAGGAGCCACCGGTCGTGTTACTGGTCCTCATCTGCATTGGACGGTATATTTTGATGGGAACAAAGTAAATCCAGAATCTTTAATTCAAGAAAATTATTTAAGATCCATTTTGTAAGTCTTCAAATATCAAAGACAAACTTTCCTCATCTTGAGGCTTCAAGCTGGCAAAAACAATTTCTCCACCTGGAGAAATAAAATATGTTGCTGGAAGCGTTTTGGGTGTTTGAATGCCCCATACAGTTTTTGGATGAGTGATTATAGAGGGATATTTAATACCAAATTTTTTGATTTGAGGTCTTAAATCTTCAGCTTCAAGCCGATCAAAATTAAATGCAAAAACTTTAACCTCAGGATATTTTTTTGAAAAAGAAACTATTTCAGGTATCTCTTTAATGCATGGTGGGCACCAATCTGCCCAATAATTTACCAATACCCACTTGCCATTCAAGCTAGATGAAAAAATCGGTCTTGAATCAAAAATTTCTATATCACCCTTTTCACAAGAAACTAGAAAAAGACAAAGCAAAGTTAATGGTAATTTAGATTTCATGTTTTATAGTATGGCAAAAGGAAACTATTATGCATCAAAAATATCTTCTCATCTTGTTTTATTCAGCAACAGGAGCTGTAAGAAACCTGGCTCATGCAATTGCTGATGGTGCAGAGAAAAAAGGTCTTGAAGTTAAAATAAGAACAGTACCGAAAGTCTCTACGGTAGCTGAAGCAGTGGAACCCAATATGCCAGATGAGGGCGAGATTTATTGCGCCAAAGAAGACCTTGTTAACTGTTCTGGTTTAGCGCTTGGCTCACCAACAAGATTTGGCTCTATGGCAGCTCCACTTAAATATTTCCTTGATTCAACTGGAGATGTTTGGTCGAATCATGAATTAGAAAATAAGTTTGGCTGTGTTTTTACCTCAACAGGATCTCAACATGGTGGCCAAGAGATTACATTGTTTAATCTAATGACATACATGCTCCATCAAGGCATGATTTTTGTTGGTACACCCTACTCCATACCTGAACTCAACAATACTCAAAGTGGTGGAACTCCATATGGACCCTCTCATGTGTCCAACAGCAATGGATCAGGCAACTTAACTTCTGATGAAAAAGAAATTGCTGTAGCAACCGGCGTCCGAATGGCAGAGCTAATACTTCAATTTCAGAAAGATGAATCTTAGAAAAAGCTTTCTCGTATTAATAAGCGCTCTTCTTATTACGCATTTATTGCAGGGGCTATTAATAGGGACTCCAATGATAGGTATATTCGTCTGGTCACTACCCTTAATGATCTTTGGCTATAAGGCTTATAGGAATCCCACGGCAAGGCTCTATCAAATCTTTGGATTTATTATTTTGATTTACTTTATGAGTGCATGTCTTCTTGTTTTTGGGCTACCAAATCCCAGCTTGTTTAGTTGGATAGAGTTAATAGAAATAGTGTTACTTTTTTTGGTAGCGGTCTACGCAGCGCGCGAACAATTAAATGTAAAGTAAACTTGACAGTAAAGTAAGCTTTACATATTATGATATACATAACGTTTGTATTATTGATTTTTATAACTCCCTAAAAGCGCTAAGATCATGTCCTCCATGGTTAAAAAATGCAGACATTATACTTTTATTGGCAACATTAAAGAGAAGCAAAATGGCAAAAATTATTCATAAGGGCATGTGGATTGATATTAAATCTTTGAATGCTGAAGATAAAAAAAATTTTTTAACCTCATTAGCATTTGGTTTCTTGGCCTCTATTTTTTGGGGGATGCACTTGTCACACATTGGTTTTCTTGGAAAGGAACCAATAACGGATTCATGGATTTCAGAAACAGGGCTTTTGTTGATTAGAATATTAATGATTATGTTTTTTTTGATCGGTGCTTACTTTTATAAAAAATTTTACAGCGCCCAGGATGATTTCTACAAAAGCTATCATAACTTTACCTTTGCTGGTGGTGCCTATGGTTTTTTGGTGTTCGGTTCAATATTTACTGTACTAGCGCCCTATTTTAATTATCAGCTAACTTTTTATGAATTCTTTCTAGCATTTGCAGCTGGAACAGGATTTGGTGGTTATTACTTTTATAAAAAATATATTGCTGAATAATTGAATGAAAAATAACCTTAAAGAGTTGCGCCAAACAGAAAATATCAGTCAAGATGATCTGGCTTCAATTCTCAAAGTTAGCAGACAAACCATAAACTCAATAGAAACAGGTAAATTTGATCCATCATTAAAATTAGTGATGAAAATGACTAAACACTTTAACGTTCCTTTAGAACAAATATTTATTTACGAGGAAGAAAAATGATAACCATGATCATACTAATCATTGCTGGAGTGACTATTGCAATTTTTGGAACTGCAATCATTGCTAAAATATTTGCATTATTTTTTAGTCTAATGGCTTTTATTTTTTCAATGGCCCTGGTGCTATTAACTTTTGTATTTACTTTAATCATTTTTTTAATTGGGTTGATTGGAGCTATTATTTCAACCTTTTTGAGTTTTTTAATTTTTTAATTTTGGAGATAACTTATGAATGCACTTAAATCTATTTTTGCTTGGCTTGGTCGTTTTTTAGAAAAGGCAAGAACTGTTATGTTGAACCTTGGTACAGCATTTGTGTTGATCTTTTTTACAATTGTAATAATTGGAGCTATAAGCTCCTCAGGCCCCGAGGTAAAAGATCCCACTGGCAGAGTTCTTTTTATTAATCCACAAGGAACTGTAGTTGATCAAGAAGTCTACAACTCCGATTTTCTTGCCAGCCTTACTGCAGAAGCAGCTGATCAAATTCAAACAAGAGATCTCATAGAATTAATAAGAGCAGCCGCAGAAGATGAAGAAATTCCTGCTGTCTTTATTGATTTTTCTTCAACAGCCTTTGCAGGCCCCACCACTGTAATCAATATTGCAAAAGAATTAAAAGCTTTACGTGCCTCTGGCAAAAGAGTGATTGCTATGAATGATCGCCTAACCACAACCTCTTATCTCATGGCTTCTCAAGCCTCTGAAATATGGGTTCATCCTGTAGGAAGTATCAGCGTTCAAGGTCTTGGCGGGATGCGACCATACCAAAAAGAGCTATATGAAAATCTAAAAATTAATTTTCATAATTACTCTCAAGGGGATTTTAAATCTGCAGTTGAAGGCAATACAAGAACAGACATGTCAAAAAATGACAGATTGCAACGTGAAGCCCTTCTCACCCCAATTTGGAATGAAATGAAATTGTTGATGGCTGAAGGAAGAGGAATTGAATCAAGCGATATCCAATCCTTTGCTGATGGCTACGTTGGATTTTTTGGTGAAGCTGCAATGGGAAATATTGCTTATGCACAAGCAAATAATATTATCGATGGCACCAAATCATTTCCAGAATTTCGTCAATATATGATTGAGGAGTTTGGCTTAGACGAGGAAGCTGAAACCGAAACCTATAAAACCATTTCATATAGTGAGTATGCAAAGCAAATTGAGAGTGATTCCTCTGACAGCGACAATCATATTGCTGTAATCACTGCCGAAGGAACAATCATGGAGGGAGATATTTCTCAAGGTGTTGCAGGAGCTAATGGTGTGGTAAAACAAATTAGGTCTGCTCATGAGGATGAAAATACAAAAGCTATTGTCTTTAGAGTCAACAGCCCAGGTGGGTCTATTATTGCCAGTGAAATGATGCGCGATGAGCTATTTGCAGCCAAAAGCAAGGGTATTAACGTAATTGTATCGATGGGCGATTATGCTGCATCTGGTGGAGTATATATTTCCACTCCAGCGGATTACATATTTGCTGAACCAACAACAATTACTGGCTCTATAGGAGTGGCAATTGCTTTGCCTACATTGGAAAATGTCATGGACTATGTCGGAGTGAATTTTGATGGCGTGGTTACATCTAAGCATGGTGGCTGGGATCCTACACAAGCTATTGATGAAGACCTAGATAAAATATTTGCTGCTTGGGGTGCCGGTGCATATGATCGGTTCGTCAATTTTGTTGCTGATTCAAGATCTCAGTCCTATGAAGATATTAAAAAAATTGCAGGTGGTAGAGTGTGGATTGCAACAAGCGCAAAAGAAATAGGCTTAGTGGATGAAATTGGTGGCATTGATGATGCAATCGCTTATGCTGCTAACATGGCAGAATTAGAAGATTATCAAGTTGAATATTATGGTCAGAAGCTTTCCCCAGAGGAGCTAATCATTAAAGAATTACTTGAAAATTTTGATGTTTCAGTTAGTGAGCCTAAAGCAATGTCAGCACTTAATGGTATCGCGGATCTCTATGAAACTTTAACAGAAATTCAGCAGCCTAAAGCACTATTAACATGCCAAATCTGTATGGTTGATCTTGATTAAAGCTTTAATGTCTCTTTAATCAGGGGGATGGTTATCTTCCTTTTTAAAGAGGCAGCCTGTTTATCCAAAAAAATAAGATTTTCAACAAGGAGTGAGAATTCTCGAGTCTGGTGTTTTAAAAGGAACTCCAACTCAGCTTTTTCTATGGTGATGTCTAATTGTTGAGCAACAAAATCCAGCGCTGGATTGAAAAACTCATCTTGCACTGCATGCAAAACCATCAACTCCATGCGCTTAATTCTTGATAACAAGTCTGGGAGTTGTATAGTTTCATCTAATAGCTGAGCGCCGTCAAAAGAAAGTAAGAGGCTGCAATTAGATTGTTGACACTCATTTATCAAATTAAATAGAGCTATTTCCCAATCCTCATTGGCGAGCATCAATTGCATGTCATCAATACAGACCGCATCAAGAGATGCTAAATTTTGAAATATTTCAGCACCCATCTTGATGGCCTTATTCATGGGCATAAAAGCAAATTGTTTGCCTGCTAGGCTTAACTCATTGCAAATAGCTTGCATTATGAATGATTTGCCAGAGCCCTTCTCCCCAAGAATTATTAGCTCATGATTATTTTTACTTGCAACTACATCAGCAAGCCTAGTCATTAAATTGAAATTATCAGATGAACAAAAAAAGCTCTCAAAAGATGCCTTTTGATTAATCTGGAATGGAAAAATAAGTTGCGTTGGTTTATTCACGATGCAATTTAGCTGTTAGTTTGAACCAATTTGAACCGTATAGAAATAGACTAACTAAAGTTACCAAGGCAACCAAAAAGTCAATCAGAAAGTTAGTAAGATTAAGGTTAAATATAATATCAACAAAGACCCCGACTAAATAACCAATATGCACAAAGGTTGTAATTTTTCCAAATACATTCGGATTTGGTGCTGCAGTTTCATAGACCGTCATATGAAATGCTGCTCCCATGATAATAATAAAGTCTCTTAAAATAAAAATTACAAGCACGAAAATCGGTATGTATGAATTCATCCACAAGATGAAGATAGTCCCAATTAAAAGAACTTTGTCTGCTATTGGGTCTAATATCTTGCCAAGATCTGTTTGCCAATCCATGATCCTTGCTAGATACCCATCAAGCCCATCGGTTATGGCAGCAATGATGAAAATATACAAAGCAAAAAGATAATTTTCTTCAGAAATAAAAGTAAGCAATGGGTACATCAGATAAATTCTGATAATAGATAGCAAATTAGGTATGAAAATAAAATACTTACTCATTGCTAATTTAAATACTCTAGTTTTAGTTGACTGGTATCCGCATTATATTCCTTGATTAAAAATTTAGTGCTGCCTTTAAGCTCTTTTACTAATGAATTTTTTGTTTGGAATAATTGAATCATGTAGTCAATCTTTGTTCGCTGAAAGGCCTTATAAGATCTAGATTTTATAGCAAAAATTTTGTCTAACTCAGACTCAACTGATTGAAAATCTTGAAAGTTGCTTAGGCCCTGAATCGATACCATCAACCTTTCTCCTGATGCTCCGGGTTCAAGAGGTTTAACCTCAAGCAATTTATCTAAAAAGGAATGTATAGCATTTTCAAAAAATTCAATCACCTGCTTCCCTTGAAGAGGATTAATAGTTTTTAAATCTCCACTAACAGACCATTGATTTATTCCAACCCTTACAAGATCAATCACCAAAAATGCATCATTATAAAATTTCTCTTGTACATAATCTGAAGGCGAAAAAAGTATATTAGTTTGATTCAGCAAATTTTGATCCTCTAAATCAAATTCAGGCAATTCTAAATAGACGCCTCTCTGATTAGATATATCCATAAATGTTTGTTTGATTTTTGCGGACATAAAATCAGTTGATGCGCTGTTGTTTAGATAAACTGGTATTGACTCCCCTGTGTCAATTTTAAACAGCATGAGTATAACTGGTCGATTAAAACCTATTAATGGCATGCCTATTATACGCAGCTCAGGAATTAACGCTTCACTATTAAATTTAACTGACAAAAATTCTTGTTCTCCAATGAACTCTGTTGAATAAGAGGAAACAAATACAACTTTATCAAGCTGAGCATCTCCAATTCTCCAGAGAAGTTTTTTACTTCTAGAGCCTGATAATTTTTGAATCAATCGATTAAATGCCTTATTTAATCCGTCGTTAGTATTGGTATACTGATCAACAGGAATCTTAACTTCAAACAATGCTGGAAACTCTTTGCTAAAGGCTATGTTTACCAAAAGAAAATTTAGCAGAAGTAAGATTTTAATTTTTTGAATCATATTTTTTATTGTAAATGACTAGTAAAACAAAACCTACAGATCCTTATGCGAAGGCAGGTGTAAATATTGAAAAAGGCAATGAGCTTGTAGAGTCAATAAAAGCAAGTGTAAATGCGACTCATGATCTAAGAGTCCTGGGAGGTATAGGAGGTTTTGCTGGACTTTTTCAGCTTGGGTCTAAATATAAAAATCCTGTCTTAGTTGGATGTACTGATGGGGTTGGGACCAAGGTAGCCTTGAGCCAAGCTCATAATAAAACACATCTAACAGGTCAAGATCTAGTTGCTATGTGTGTCAATGATATGGTTACTTGTGGGGCTGAGCCCTTATTTTTCTTGGATTATTTTGCTGCCTCAAAACTTGAACCTAAAGTCACAGCAAAAATTGTTAAAGGTATTGCAAATGCATGCAAAAAAAGCAATTGTGCCTTGCTTGGTGGAGAAACAGCCGAAATGCCAGGTCATTATGCAAAAGATAATTTTGATTTGGCTGGATTTTCTGTTGGGGTTATTGAAAAAAAGAGCTTAATTAATGGCAAAGGCATAAAACCAGGTCATGTATTGCTGGGTATTGAATCAAGCGGTCCTCACTCTAATGGTTACTCTTTAATAAGATCTATTCTTAAAAAGCATAAAGCGCCAGATTCAATCATGCGAGTTCTACTCAAGCCAACGCATTTATACCCTGCACCTGTTCTTGAACTAATTAAAAAAACCAATGTCAAAGGTATGGCACATATTACTGGAGGCGGTTTGACAGAAAATATTCCACGAATACTTAAAGATGGATTAATTGCAAAGATAAATTTATCTTCTTGGAAGTTTCCTAAAGCTTTTCAGTGGTTACAAGAAAAGGGGAAGATTTCTCAATCAGACATGTTGAGAATATTTAATTGTGGCATTGGGATGGTTTGCATTTTAGACAAAGCAGATGTCTTAAAAGCAAAAAAGATTTTATCGAATCACAAACTTCGTAGTTATGAAATTGGCTCTATAAGCAAAAGTGATCTCAAAGAACAGATTCAATACCAATAATAATGAAAAAAATAGTTGTTCTAATTTCAGGCGGTGGTTCGAATCTAGAGGCCATTGCTAAGGCCTGCCAAACAGGAAATATTCCTGCTTCAATTGAGTTAGTCATTTCAAATCAAGCTCATGTAAAAGGCTTGGAGCGTGCTAAAAAATTCCATTTAATGAGCAAAGTAATCGAGCATAAAAATTTTAATTCAAGAGAAGAATTTGATAAAGCGCTCTTGGAGCAGATTCTGCCAATAGAGCCTGACTTGGTTGTGCTTGCTGGATTTATGCGAATTCTATCAAAGGATTTTACTGAAGCCCTTGAGGGAAAGTTGATTAATATTCATCCTTCCTTATTGCCAGACTATCCCGGACTAAATACACACAAACAGGCTATTGAAAATGGAGATTTGATGCACGGTATATCAGTGCATTATGTAGGCAATGAACTCGATGGAGGGCCAATTATTACTCAGGGCGCCTTGAAAATAGATCCTACTCAATCTGAAGCAAAATTGATTAGTCGAATTCATAAAGTTGAGCATGCTGTCTATCCAAAAGTCATAGCGGATATCGTAAAGGGATATATTTCTATGCAAGGAGATCATGTAAAATTTGAAACTGAAAGTCACTTTGGTCCAAATCATATGGAGTTCTTTAATGTATAAATACTTTGGAATATTATTTATTTTGATATCAAGTAATCTAGCTGCTCAGGAGATTCCTGACTATAAAGGAGAGTATGTTTTTACTAACTCTCGAGTTTCAATGCAGGGAATTAGAGAACTTATTACTCGTAATGATGAAGGTAAAAGAACCATTCAATTTAATGCTAAATTTCCATTAGGAAGAATAAAAATAGTTTCAGATTTCTCTGAAAAAAATAATCTCATGACATCTACTAAATACTATGTTGATGTTAAGTGGACACTAATATCAGATAAAAGAACTTTAAATTTTGATCAAGCATCAGGAACTTTAACCTCAAAAGGAAAGTTTGAATGGAGCCAAGCTTTGATTGAAAATGAAAATGTCTTTGATCCGCTGAATGTTCAAATTCAAATCAGAAAAAATGTTATCGCAGGTCTGATGGAGTTCTCATTGATGCTTCCAGATTTAAAAACAGGTGCAATTGAAGCTAATAACTATAAGGTTGTCGATAATGGAAATTTTGAAGTTGATGGTACTAATTATCCTTGCATCATCGTAGAAAGAATTAGGCTTCAGGATGATAGAACCACGCGCTACTTTTTAGCGTCAGACCTAAATTACCTCATCATAAAAGTTGAGGACCAAGACCAAGATGGCGATACCATGCTTGAGCTAAAAAAACTTTACTAGGTTTTTGGAAGCGTGACCCCTGTTTGTCCTTGGTACTTTCCACCCCTATCCTTATAACTGACTTCACAGTCTTCATCTGACTCAAAGAAGATCATTTGCGCTACGCCCTCACCTGCATATATTTTTGCCGGTAAATTGGTCGTGTTTGAAAATTCTAATGTCACATGCCCCTCCCACTCAGGCTCTAAGGGTGTCACATTTACGATAATTCCACATCTTGCGTACGTTGATTTACCTAAGCAAATGGTTAAAACATTTCTAGGAATTCGAAAATATTCAACTGTTCTTGCAAGCGCAAAGGAGTTTGGGGGGATAACACATACATCTGAGGTTATATCAACAAAACTATTATCATCAAAAACTTTAGGATCGACGGTTGCTGAATGAATGTTCGTGAAAACTTTAAACTCATTGGCACAACGGACATCGTAGCCAAAACTAGAGACCCCATATGAAATAAGTTTCTCACCCTTATCATCAACTCGAACTTGATTTTCAGAAAAAGGCTCAATCATTCCTTCAGATTCAGCCATTCGTTTAATCCACACATCTGGTTTAATAGACATTAAATTTCAATCCTCCCTTGGATAGCTCGTGCAATTGTATTGCCGTCGACATACTCTAACTCTCCTCCTATAGGAATACCATAAGAAATTCTTGAAACTTTTACACTCTCAAGATGATCGTTGATAAATGATGCTGTCGCATCTCCCTCAACGGTTGAGCTGGTTGCAAGGATGACCTCCTCAACCTTAGCGCCTTGAATATGACGAAGTAAATCTGGGATACCAAGATCATCAGGTGAAACACCATCAATCGGTGAAAGACGGCCCATTAAAACAAAATATTTACCTTTAAAGCCTCCAGTTGATTCAATGGCCAATACATCTGATGGACTCTCAACAACACAAAGACTGTATGCATCACGGGATTCATCACTACAAATCCTGCAGATGGGCTCTGATGTCAGTTGCCGACATACCTCACATCGCTGAATAGCATCCAAGCACTCCTCAAGTGTTTGAGCTAAATGCAAAGCACCATCTTTGTTTTTATCAAGCAAGAACAGAGCCATTCGTTGTGCTGACTTTTTTCCAACCCCAGGCAAAATAGTTAAGGCTTCTATGAGCTCATACAACAAATCTTTACTCATGGGCCTACCTTTTTAATAGATTCATCAATAATCTTCCCGCCAAAAGAATCAAGAATGTCTTTGACTGCAGCATTCTCCAATAAAGCATCTTTATCATCATTGAGTTGTTTTTGAGCGGTCTCGACCTTAATGGCTGCAGGAGATGCAATCACTTCTCCACTATCTATGACTAAGGAAATTTTTTGACCTAATTGTGAGGAAATGGCTTCTAAAAATTCAGTTTTTAACCCTTCGGTAGGATTGATTAGTTCATCTGATTTTTTTAATCTCAGAGTACTATCAGCGAAACTAACAAACTCAAATTCTGAAAAGACCTGACTCACGAACATGGATAAATTCAATGAATTGAATATTGAATTCCAGCTTTGCATATCAAGTTCTGAAGGTATGTTTGAACTCTCTTCAACAGGCTCTTCAACAGGCTCTTCAATAACATCTTCTATAGATGGTGCCTCAGGCTTTAGTTTTTCTCTTGGAGGTTCCTCAGCCTGAGCCTGATTAGGTGATGGCGCTATTGGCTTGGCTGCTAATTTAGAATTTTTTTTTTCTATTTTTGGAGTCGCTCCTTCTGAAAGAGGTTGAAAAGCTAGCATACGCAAAATACATAATTCAAGAGCCTGCTTTGGATGCGGATGAACATGAAACTTACTTAAAGCATTTAATGCAATTTCATAATGCAATTGAATAATCTGCGGATCGAGATTCTCTGCCAATTGCTGAATACTGGCATCTTCACTATTTTGAAGTTGTTGGTGCAATGAAATTTGATGAAAAACAGAAATGATCATCTTTAAGACTTGTTCATACTCAACATTTAATTCAGTGATTTTATTCAAAGCTAGATATGCTCCATCGCCATCAGAAACGGCCACATGATTTACAAGTTCAATGATGTAGGACTGATCAATGGTTCCTAACAGTGCTTTAACTTGATCTGATTCAAGCGCCCCATTGCCATGAGCTATAGCTTGATCTAAAAGCGTTAATCCATCACGGATAGATCCTTGAGCAGAGTTAGCTATTAAACTCAGCGATTCTTCATCATATTTAATGCTCTCTAGGTCTAGCAAGGATTGTATATGTTTTCGAATTTGATTCTCAGGAATAATCTTAAGATTCAATTGCAAACAGCGAGATAAGACAGTCTTGGGAACTTTCTCTACCTCGGTTGTAGCCATGAGAAACATGACGTGAGGTGGTGGTTCCTCAAGTGTTTTTAACAAGGCATTAAAACTGCTTTTTGAGAGCATGTGTACCTCGTCAATAAGATAAATTTTATACCTAGCGTTTGCAGGCTTGTATTGAACAGACTCTAATAACTCACGCATATCATCCACGCCTGTTCTTGAGGCAGCATCGACTTCTAAAAATTCTATATGACGGCCTGCTTTTATTTCCATGCAGGCAGAGCATTCATTGCAAGGCTCCGGTTGCGGCATGTCGCCTGTATGGCAATTAAGACACTTAGCAAATACCCTTGCAATCGTAGTTTTACCAACTCCCCTGGTTCCGCTAAACATATAAGCTTGATGAAGTTTATTATGCTGAATGCTATTCTCTAAAGCTTTCAAAATATGCTCCTGTCCAACAACTTCTGAGAAGGTGGAGGGCCGATATTTTCTAGCTAGAACCTGGTAGGACATAGGAGTAAATCATACCATGTGATTTTATAAAATCTGCTCAATAATTTGGGTACTAAAGCCCCGATTAAATAGAAATTGTTTTTGCTTCATCTTGGATTTATAGTCTGTGGGCTGACTGCCCTTAAATTTCTTTTTTAGTTCATTTTTAGCATTCTCTGTCCAGTATTCGTAGGCCTCAATAGCATTGCTGATGAGCGCTGAATCAACTTTTTTAGAATATAATTCCATCTCTATTTTTTTAGGCCCAAAACCTTTTCTGGCTCTCGAGTTAAGGTACATTTCAGCAAAGCGCTCATCATCAAGAATTTTATTGAGTACAAGTTTTTCAAGCGCCTCTTCTATGATGGGCAAGGTTTCTGGATAACGCTTATCGAGTTTTTGCATAAGCTCATGACGCGAATGTTCACGCCTTGAAACTAGATCAAGGGCTTTGTTGTATACAATTGTGAAGGCTTCGGAGGTCATTGCAAAGGCATGACTCTAGACTTGCCTTTGTTTTTGATAATTTTAACGCGCTGGCCCACAGCAAAACTATAATCTCCTTCTTCTTGAATAATCGAAACTGTTTTGCCTGAATCCAGATCTAACAATAGTTCAATGGCAGGCTTCCTTGTTGCGGCATCTCCCATTTTTGAACCCACGGCAGAACCCACTAAGGCACCCAAAACTCCTGCAATATCCGATTCAGTTTCTGAGTCAGTGACTGAGGCTCCAGCAACGCCACCTATGATTGCACCAGCCACAGCGCCAGTATCTCCATCCCCTGACAGTATGACTCGGTCAATGGACACGACCGTTGCAAAAATAACAGTTTGCATTCTTTGCGCGTCAGAACGATCAACCACCTCGGGTCGCAATGAGCTGTATGAACAACCCATCATGAACATGACAAAAATGATACTAATAATATTTTTAGATGCTGTCATTATCTTTCATCTCCTGTTTAAAATTTTTTTCAAGCTCATCTGCAATTAAATAATAAGTTTTCCCTTTGTAAAAGCCGTTAAGGAGCTTAACCTCGTATATCGAATTATTAAATTTAGATGCAACAATCTCAATGCCTTCATTTTTCTTCAAACGCACGAGGTTTCTTCCATCGACCATAGAAAAAGTATCCCAAGTTTGAAACTTTCTGCTCCTATGAGTATTGTGTGCATCACTTGATAAAAAATATACAACCTGGCCGCTGCCAAACAAAGAATTTGATGAGCCGTTTTTAACCAAGTGCCAAATTGTTCCTAAAATTTTAGCTGCAGGATCAGTATTATCTGTGGTTTCTGCCAAGAGGCTTGGAGTGGCCAGGATTAAGCTAAAAAGAAGTAAGTATTTTTTTATATCTATCATATTAATTTTGACTTTATTTTAAACAAAAAGTTCATGCGAATTAACTAAGATAAACATATATACCATATCCACTCATTCCTAGCATCAGCACCCATGAGCCCAGAGCACCAACAAGACGATAAGGAGTGCTTTCTCTGGAGATTGTAATTCCATAGGCATGCAAAATTCTAAAAAGGAAAAAAGAAGATCCAATTAAATGAAGCTTCCAGTCAGCCACACTCTGCATTTCAAGCAAGAGCAAAAGAATAAGTGCTATGGGAGCATTTTCCATTAAATTGCTATGTGATCTTATGGATTGAAGTAATTCAGAGGAATCACCTTCTCCAAGCAGCGTGTTGGTTTTTCCTCTTGTCATACCAACCCTAAATGCTAGAAAAATTGCAAGGATAGTTATAAGTGAGGTATATAAAAGTGTAATTTCCATAAACTAATTGTTTGGTTTAATAATTTCTTATATCTTAAGTTTAATCTGATCAGACAAAAGATTGGAGTATTTCTTATAAAAAAATTATCCATCCATTAGAATAGAGCAATGGATGCAATGACTAATATCTTAACAAGAAATTCACCTCGTGAATTAACAACTCCTTTTCCATCAAAAGATGAGATGCATGAAATTTATCAAGCAGCCTTGAGGGCTCCTGATCATGCCTGGCTGAGGCCTTCTCGTTTTATTGAGGTAAAAGGGAGTGGATTAGAAAAACTATCTAAAGTATTTGTGGAGTTTGCTTCCAAGGAATTTAAAGACTTAACGCCTCTCCAGATGGAGAAATACGAATCCGCACCATTTAGGGCGCCCATGATTATCATCCTTGTTACTCAAATTACTGAGCATCCAAAAGTTCCCAAAGTAGAGCAAATGCTATCCACGGCTACTGCAGCACAAAATATTTTACTAGCACTTCACGCAAAAAATTACGCTGGAATTTGGCGAACCGGCAAATTTGCTTTTAATAAAAAATTAGCACAATACTTTGATTTAACTCCTGACCATGAAGTGGTTGGATATTTGTATGTTGGTACCCCTGCTGGAACTCAAAAGAAAATACCTCAACTTGATGTCAACAAATTTGTTACTCACTGGGACGAATAAATTTTTCCTTTTTTTTCTTGAATTTTTTATAAAAGTACCTAAATAAATATTGTAGATGCCATCTGGGTCTACGTTTATTAACCGCATATGCCATTTGGGTATGCACTTTTAGTCGCTACTAAGGAGGACTATATTATGGTACTTAATTTTACCGATCCGTTCCTAACAACTCGTGTGTTAGGTTTTGAAAGCCTGTTTGATAGATTGCAGAGATTCTCTGAAACCACAGAGAGATCTTCAAGCTATCCGCCATACAACATTAGAAGAGATCAAAATCAGATTTTTATTGATGTTGCTGTTGCTGGTCTATCTCGTGAAGATCTCAACATTGAATTGGCAGAGGGCGTATTAACGATTGAGCACAAAGGCCCCAAAGCTGAATTGCTGAACGATTCAAATGAGGTTGTCTATCAAGGCATTGCTCAAAGAGCGTTTAAGCAACAGTTTACTTTGGCTGAAAATGTTGAAGTGCATGGAGCTGATTTAGTGAATGGTATGTTAACCATTGCTTTGGAAAAAATTATTCCAGACGCTCAAAAACCTCGTTCGATTGACATTAAAACTCCAAAAATTTTAGGCAGTAAGTAATTCAATCAATTTGGATCGGGGGAGCCTTTGCTCCCCCCTTTTTTATTACAATGGTTTAACATGAAACCAATGAAACACATCTTTTTAGCATGCAGCCTCTTTCTTAGCACCTTGGCTGTGTCAAATCCCTTGGAAACAGGGCATGCAAGAGCCAGTCTAATTACAAATCTAAAAAGCTCTCAGCAAGAGTCTTTTTATGTTGGTGTTCGCCTTGAAATGCAGGAAGGTTGGCACACTTACTGGGAAAATCCGGGTGATTCTGGAAGTCCGTTTGAAGCTAAATGGAATGTTGATGAGGGTATTATTGTTGAAAATGTAGAATGGCCTACCCCAGTAACAATCCCCTATCCACCTCTGATGACATTTGGCTATGAGGGTGATGTTGTTTTTCCATTCAAAGTTTTTCGTTCTCTTGAGTCAGAACTTTCTTCTATCAATGTTGATTTTGATTTTCTAATTTGTGCAGATATTTGCATTCCAGAAAAAGCATCTTTAACTCTTGATTTATCATCTGCAACTCCTAATGTTCTAGTTGATGAAGCCATACAAACGCTTCCATTAAAAATAATCCAAACTGAAAGCGCGGTTGAGGGCGATATTTTAAAAACTAAATTTAAGTTTTTTCAGCCCATAAAGGATGCATACCTTTTTCCCAGACAAGATAATTTATTTGCCTATACACCAACTCAGCAACTTGTTCGTCTGGGTGATGACCTTTATGAAATTACTGTTCCTGTCTTAAACGATGATGTGGCTTCTTTTTCAGGTATTTTGAGTATCGATGGCGAGGGATTTCAAATTGAAGAACAGCTGGAATCGAGCTCTGGTATGTCTTTATGGCAAGCCATATTATTTGCTTTGATTGGTGGGTTAATTTTGAATTTAATGCCTTGTGTATTTCCAGTTATTTCTCTTAAAGTTTTAAGTTTTATCTCCATGGGAGGTGATGATAATAGCAAAATCAGAAATCACGCCCTCTCCTTTGTTGGCGGGGTGATGTCCACATTTTTATCAATTGCTACTGCCTTAATCATTATAAGGTCGACAGGATCCATGATCGGCTGGGGCTATCAACTGCAGTCTCCTGCAGTGGTTGGAATTTTGACACTCATCATGCTGGGCATTGGTCTTATCCTTTTAACGAATATCAATTTTGCATCAGGTTTAACTACTCTTGGGTCATCTGTGCAATCAAGAAACGACTATTCCGGTTCTTTTTTCACTGGCGTTTTAGCTGTAGTGGTTGCATCTCCTTGCACCGCTCCGTTCATGGGAGCTGCTATTGGCTATGCTCTCTTACAACCCTCCTTCGCAACACTGCCAATCTTTCTTGCACTCGGCATAGGTTTTGCGGGACCATATTTATTGTTGGCTTTAAAGCCTCAGTGGATCAGTGCTCTTCCAAAGCCTGGAGCTTGGATGGAAACACTTAAACAATTCTTTGCTTTTCCTATGATCGCTACAGCTCTTTGGCTCATGTGGGTCTTCATGGTACAAACCTCAGGAGATGCTCTCATTTTATTGCTGCTGCTTGGATTGATACTTGGAATAGCGATCTGGATGATTGCAACATTTAATGGTCGATGGAAATGGATTGGAATGCTCGCAACTTTTTTAGCAGCTGTGCAGGTTTTTAACAACCTTCCTGAAAATACCAGCGGCATGGTTGCAGACTCCTCTGCTGAACAATGGAGCTTAGATATAGAGTCTGACTTGCAAGCTCAAGATCGAGCATATTTGATTAACTTTACGGCGGCTTGGTGCATAACCTGCCAAACCAATGAAAAAACAGCATTTGCCAGAGACAAGGTAAAAGAATATTTAGCAGATCAAAATATTACATACATCAAAGCTGACTGGACGAATCGTAATGAAGAAATAGCTGTTGGGTTAGCAAAATATGAACGCACTGGGATTCCATTATATATTTTCTGGAAGCCTGGCATGCCTGGATCAAAAATCTTACCTGCTGTGTTAACCGAAGACATTCTAATTAAAGCAATGCAATGAAAACATTTATAACTCTTTTGGCTGCCTTGGCTATTTCAAGTTCTGCTAATGCGGCTGACATTAAATTACAAAATCCTCCCATCAACAAGAAGGCTCCAAATTTTATAGCCGTAAATAGTTATGGCAAAACAATTCAACTATCTGATCTTAAAGGCAGTCCGGTCATACTGGAATGGACCAATCATGAGTGCCCATATGTGGCAAGACATTACAATGAAAATAACATGCAAAGCATTCAAAAGATGGCTAGTGATGCAGGGATTATTTGGTTGAGCATCATTTCCTCAACTCCTGGTGATCAAGGCCATGTTAGCCCAGACACAGCCAATGCATTAACAGACTCTAGAGGGGCCAGCCCTACCCATGTCTTGCTCGATGAATTGGGAGAGGTGGGCATGTTGTATGGGGCCAAAACAACACCTCATATGTATATGATTGATGCAAATGGAATTCTTAGATACAAAGGTGCCATTGATGATATTGGTCGTGGTATGCAGTTTTTTAATACCTCTTTTAATAAAGCAATAAACTATGTCAGCTCCCAAATGGATCAACTAATTGCCAATCAATCACTGGCTATAAATTCGACCACTGCATATGGCTGCAGCGTAAAATATAACTACGACTAACTGCAAAAAGTCTGCACAGACTTTCCAAAAGGTGTTTTTTTTGAGAGTCTGAGCTAATATAGATTCAAAAATATTGCGTTCAAAATGAATTATCCAGCATTTGAAGTTTTTGGTACTCAGCATTTAGCTACCTTATTGATATGTGCTCTTGTGATTTACGCATATCCCAAATACTTTGCAAATCAAAGTCCAGCCAAACAGACTCAAGGTGGAAAAATTCTTGCAGGTATTATGATTTTACACATGGTGACACAGCCTATTTACGATGTACTACTATTTGATCTGCCTTGGAAGGGTGAATTCCCTATGCACATGTGTGATTTTTCAATGTTAGCAATGATTGTGTACCTCCTCAAACAAAATGCGCCAAAAATTCTTTTTCACTGCGCTTATTTTTGGGGTATCTGCGGGGCAACCATGGCTTTAGCTACGCCAGATTTAATTTATGGATTTCCCCATGGAGAATACTCACCATTTTTCTGGGGTCATAGCTTAATTATATTGGCAGTTTTTTATGTCCTAATGGTTAACAAGGAAAGGCCCATCCTGAGTGATATCCCCAAAGTGATTGGTGTCACACTGGCGCTATTAATTTTTGTCTACATTGCAAATCTTATAATTGGGCCTCCTGCAAACTATTGGTATCTGGCTGATCGACCCGTTGAAGGCACTTTAATGGATTACTTTCCAGATCCTCCTCTTCATTTGATTGGATCAATTCCATTGGCAGTCATTCTGTTTTATATTGCCTATTTACCACTTCAAATTAAAGACAAATTTAAACAGAAATAAGCTATATGAAACTTGAGCCAAACGTTTGGTTTGATGAGGTTGTTAAAACCTATCACCTCATTTCACCTCACATACATCATACGCAACTTGTTACTTGCCCTGATCTAAATGATGAATTGGGTGGTAGATTCCTGTTCAAGCCTGAGTCTTTACAAATTACAGGCTCTTTTAAAGTGAGAGGTGCCCTTTCTGCTATCTCAAGACTGTCAAAAGATGAATTAAAGCGAGGCGTGATAGCCTATTCTTCTGGTAATCACGCTCAAGGTGTTGCGTATGCAGCTAAAGTGTTTAATACGCCAGCAACAGTTGTGATGCCAAAGGATGCGCCTGAAAGAAAAATTGCCAATGCAAAAGCTTTGGGCGCTAAGGTTATTTTTTATAATCGACGCACTGAAAGCAGAGAAGAAATGAGCAGAGAAATAGCCAAAGAAAAAAATCTAGTATTAATTAATCCATATGACGCTCTTGAAACAATTTATGGTCAAGGCACTGCAGCCTATGAAGTCATTCATGACGCTAAAAATCCTAAACTCGATAACGCTATTATTTGTGCAGGCGGTGGTGGTCTGACAGCAGGATCTTGCATCTCTATTAAACATATCAATCCTGAATGCAATGTTTTTACCGCTGAGCCCGAAGAATGGAATGATCATCAATTGTCCTTTGAAAAAAAGGAAAGAGTTGCTATGGATACAAACCGAGGCGGATTATGTGATGGGTTGCTAACACCAACACCTGGAGAAATACCCTTTGCTATCAATACTCATTTTGGCGTCAAGGGTTTATCTGCATCAGATCAATCTGTATGTAATGCCATGAAATTTGCCTTTGATCGGTTGAATTTAAAGCTTGAGCCCAGTGGAGCAGTAGCTTTAGCCTGCTTGCTTGAAAACAAAGAGAAATTTAGTGGTACAAGAACTTTGGTTATGCTATCAGGTGGCAATGTTGATAAAAAAACTTTTGCTGATTGTTTAGCTCAAGCTAATCAGTAGGCTCTTTTTTATCTGGATCAACCAGTTCATCGATTCCAGTTCCACCCATCATCACATCGACAATCACGCCAATGACCATGTTAAGTAAAATCACAGCATTAACAATAATAAAAGACACAAAGAAAATCCATGCATAGGGATAAACATCTATGACTTGGGCCATGATATTTGCCCAATCATCATAAGTCGCAACTTGCACTAAAGTAATTAATGCCAAGCCAATATTGCCCCAATTCTCTGGATCCACCTTACCAAAGAACATGGTACCTATCGCACCCCATACATACATAAAGATAAAC
>Ga0222719_10001335_pt1 | contig 24034 bp, 34 predicted proteins | sample C33_34DmetaG_FD_165039 | JGI IMG/M metagenome (GOLD analysis project Ga0222719, IMG submission 165039) | Estuarine water microbial communities from San Francisco Bay, California, United States - C33_34D | ecosystem: Environmental > Aquatic > Marine > Unclassified | place: USA: California...
CCTTCCGCAATATATTCTCTCATTAGGTGTTGGAAACTTTCTTCTATCTCTGCCTTTAGTTTTTTAGCAGTCCTTTCAAACTTGTGATCCTTGTGCTTGAACCCTATGCCTCCGGCACTTTCCCACGCTGCAATGTTAACACCATAATCGTCTATAAGGATATTAGGTGTGCCGGTGGAGTTTGTTGCATACTTCGCCTTATCCTTGGTTATGATGACTTCAGTTGGTGGAAAGAAGTCTAGGTTCTTTTCAATCCACTCACGCTTATGTGGTTCCGAATTAGGATCATCTGCTAGTGGAGAACTTAGAATCTTGTAATCGCCTTTTACTTGTTTAATAATACCAAGCAGTTTCTTTGCGTTTGAAGTAAGAGGAATGTTTAACCAAAAGTCATCCTCATCTCTAATCTTTTTAAGTGCAGGCTCTATTTCGTCCTTGCCAATTTCTCTCCAGTCCTTGCCAACCAACTTCTTCCACTCGCCAAAGAAGTCTGCTAGGACACCGTCCATATCTACATAAATTTCTGATTTAGGGTTAAGCCCTTGAAACATATCTTCATAGGCTATGCTTTCTTTTTTCTTTTTCTTTTTAGGGAATAATTTCTTAACGTTCATATACTCGCCACCTACAGGAACGTCTGCGGTAGCATTTTGTTTTGTTACAATACCAACACCTGCTGCTTCTTCACCGTGATACTCCTGCTTGTGTTGTTCGCTTTCATCTGGAACTTCGTCTGTAAATGTTACATGCTTTTCTGGAACAACAACTGCTTCCATGCTATCTACTTTTGCTATTCTTGCAGCAAAGTATCTATGATGTCCGTCCAGTATAAGATACTTGCCGTCTTTTGGTGTTACTATGATTGGTTTTACTTTTTCGCCTGCTTTGATTTTATCCGCAAACTTCTTCATATTGTCTGCAGATTTTTTACCCTTCATTTTATCTGCTGGCTCAAATGGTTCCAGTTTATCAAAGTCTATTTGTTGTGAAGATTTTGAATTCCAGTATTTGTCATCAAGCGTGGCACCCTGATAGGAAGGATCTGTGTATACGGTTATTTCTGCACCTTCGTTGGTTTTCTTTTTTGCGGGTAAGCCTTTATGTTTGGTTTTAGCAAAGTCCTTTACATCACTCTTTTTCATATCCTTGGCAACTTCGCCAGCAGCACCACTCTTGGGAATGTCTCCCTTTTGCATTGCTCTGGCAATGCCAAAGAACTGCTGTTGCTTCTTGCTTACTGCCTTTTCTGATATGAACTGATATGCTCTCATCCTATGGGTTTCTCACCTGTTAGTTTTGGTAGTGCGAACCACAACTTAAACCATTCAGGGGTTCCTGGTTGTATGTCGTGCTTCTTTTCTAGATATTGTTTTTCCGTGCCCGTGATCGATAGATTGGGTCCGTCATACTGTTTCCAGCCGTGACGTTCATATATGCCTGCAAGTCTTTTTAACTCTTCTATCTCCATTACATCTTAACACAGTTGTCTACAGTCTTGCCGCCCTTCTTTTTAGTGCCCATGCGCTTGTAGCCCTTCCAGCATACCTTGCCATCAACACCCTTTTGCTTTTCTTCGTTAACGCTTTCATACTGCTTTTGGATTTCTTCAGGCATTGCTACGAATCTAGCCTTGCCACATTCAGAGCATACTGCTTCGTTAGTGTCAATATCTTCCTGTGTTGCCTTAATGGCATTCTGTATTGCAGGCTCTTCACTCATGCCCGGAGCAACCTTTTCAATTGCCTTTAGTGCGCCTGACATGTTGCCCTGCTTGTAGCGAGGATCGTTTAGGATACCATAGGCCATCTTAATCTGCTTTTCATCATAGCCAGCGTCCTGTAGGTCCGTCTTTAATTCCTTTGCATCTTCCTTGTCCAAGTAGTCCTTGGCAGCATTCATGTTGAAGGGATCCTTGAATTGTGCTTTTGTTGCGCCCCAACCCTGTTTGATATCTGTTTTAAGTTTATCTAAGATATCTGCTTCCTCAACACCTTCTTCAGTTCTATCACCGCCCACATCCGGAACGTTGATTTCATTTTCTAAGTAGTGCTTGGCCTTGCTAATCATTGATAGGCTCTTAACAACCTTTGCCTGCCACCAGTGGGGGAAATCACTATCAGCGGGTAGGTCTTCCAACATTTGGAACATTTCTTTAGCATAGGTAGCCATTTGGTAAAGTTCCTTGCGGATCATGTTGCGTTCATCATCAGTGTGTCCGATAGGGGTATTCTCGGCAGCGTATGATTCTTCCTTGTCGTCCTCATCATCAGGCTTGGGATCTGGATCCTTGACTTTCTGCAATGAAGTATCTTCCTGGCCCTGTGCCCACTTAAGAAGTTTCATGATCTGTTCCTTGCTGAGTCTAACCTTCTTGGAGAGTTCGTCAATGCTTCTTGCACCACCTGCTTCGCCATAGCGTGTTAGTTCATCGCCAAGTCTTCCCAGCACGTTTGATAGTGCATCGTCCTTAACCGTTACTGATTTGTCCATAAGGATCCTTCCCATGCGGGCAAGTTCGCCTCCTTGTGGATTTGTGTAGATAGATTCGTCCATTGTTTTCCCCTTGTGTTTGACTTTACCTAGTTTTTGTTCTTTTTTCTTATCACGATGTGATCCGGCAGCACCACTCTTGCGCAGTGCTTCCATGTCTCTCCAGTTAGGATCTCTAGCCTTGATCGTCTTCTGGTTGTTCATCTGATAACCCCATTCCTTTTCTTACAGCAGCGAATAATTCCTCCGCATGCTCACCCGCACCCGTGTGCTGTGTGAATTTTTTAATATCGTTGTTGGCAGCATCCTCTCTAGCCTGTGTTCCGCTAATGCCCTCAACACCTTCCGCGCCATCCTCTCTTGCGCCTGCACTTACAAATTCTAGTGTTTCAAATTTGTATGCGTTCTCAATTGGTCCTTTCTTGCCCTCGGTCTTGCCATTGTATGCAACCAATTGATCGTATAAATTCTTTCTATCATCACCACCAACAAATGTAGCGTGTGTATAATTCTGTTCATTGAGGTATTGTGCTACCTTGGTAATGGTGTTAAGGCTTGTGTCCTCAACTACATTGTCTGCATAATCAGGATGTATCTTTCTTATGAAATCTATCTTGGTAGCATAGTCTAAAGGATTCTTTTTTGCATCCTGGCTCATTGTAGTGAAAATTTTCATATCTCCACCCTGTGCATCCATGGTCTTGAATACTTCCTTGTGTCCTAGCGTTGGAGGATTAAACCTTCCGAAACAGAAGGTTACATGCTTGTCAGTATCTGCTTCGAATAGTTCTCTAATCTTCATAGTCACCACGCTCTATGTATTTTTCCTGTTCACCGGCAATCTTTCTCGCCATGTTGATCAGTGTTTCCTTGGAAAACTTTTCTCCCGGTTCTTCAATACCATATTTGCTACAATACATTTCTTTGCAGGTTTGTATTGGTTTGATGTAAATTTTATATGCGTCCGGGTGACCTTTATAATTTGTGTGTTTCTTTATTGCAGGAAACATAACATTAGATAAAACTTCATTGTCATTGTCCATGAAGAATTTTAAATCTTCAAGCCAATTAACATCATCGTTTTCTTTAGGTGCGCCTATAGGTGAGAATAATTCTTTTAATAACATTTTACCATTTCCTACATGACCAGTATCTTGCTTTAGTGCGTGGACCTGGATTATCACAATTGTGTCTAGCACGGAATGATTTTCTACGCTTAGGGTTTGACTTCTTGATGCGCATGTTAGGATCACCAAAGTTTACTTTCTTTACATTTTTAGTCTTTGGATCACGGACATATACTTTAAACTTCTTAACATCACCTTGCATAGGCTTGCCAAGTTTTACTTTACGTCCTCTGTATTCTGCTTCGTCTACAATATCTTCGTGCCAAGGCAGGTATCCATAATACTCGTAGAACTCCTCACCTTCAAATGTTTGTTCGTCGGAATCATCAATGCTTTCTTGCGGAATATCTGTGTCTGAATTTTTAATTAGATCCATTGCATCGTCGAATGCTGCATCCATTGCTGCTTCGTGATCTGGTCCGTCAGGTTGAACTAAAATTGTGGCAAATTCGTCATCAACTTTAGCATTACCTTCATATTCTGACTCGCCTCTCAGTGATTTAGGATCAACTTCAGCATAGTAACCGTGTTCATCGCTTTGCTTAACTTCTGCTTTATAGTATAGTGTTCCAAACGCTGTTTCACCGTCATCTCCAGTGAATTCAAATTCAGTTTCGCCTTCTATCTCTTTGGGCATGAAGCCTTCTAATAATTGTAGTTTGTCCAATAGATCACGCATAGTATTAACCCTTATAGATTTATACTGTATTTAGCGTTAAAAGCAAGATTAATAATTATAACGAATTTCGCGAATGGTGCCGTTTTGTAGTTCGTATTTCGCTCTTATCCACACAAATTTGCCCGTAAACGTGTTGGAAAAGTCATAATCAACGCTGTCGTCATTATTAGGTTGGTTGTATAGAGTGCTATCGCCTGCGAATGTAGTTACATCTACCCAGTCCGTGTCGTCTGTGCTTGGATACTGTTCCAGTGTTCCTTGTATAGTGATATCACCTAGAAAAGCATTCACTATGGTGTATACTGTATGAACACCATCACCATTCTTATAATACCCGCCGCCTATTTTCTTTTCAGTGTATTGTGCTGAAGTAGTGACCGTATTAAGGTTTTCTAATAGTGTTTTGCTTTCGTTGATCATACTGTATTTATCGTATTAATTCGTATTTGAAAACTTGGCCCAATAGGCTAGGACTGCGTAGTTTTATCATGAGCAGAGTTTGTTCATTGTCAATATAGATGTATCTACGATCCCAATTTTGATCAGTATTTATTAACCACTTTTTAATTGAACTTGTAAATGTAATCTTGGGTTTTTGATTTGATAACCAGTTAACCAATAGTTGTTTATCGTCATGCGCTATCTTGTGGGGATGTAGATATGCGCGATACTCGTAATTATCATGCGGTAATTTTTTTACGAATATCTTTTTTTCTTCTTCAAGCATTTGGGTTTCCATGCCCTTAGGGGGTTGGAATCTAAGCCTTACAAATTCACTAAACTTATTACACACACCTTGGTAAAATGCTTTATCGTTTGTATATAAATCGATATGATCGCCTTCTAGTCTTTTAAAGTATGTTCCTTTTTCAACACCGTTAAGATAAGGGATAAGTTTCATCCAGACATGCTTGTTTGATATCATTTGATTCATAACTCTATCTTTCCATGTAAGATCCGGAGAGGATACTAACTCTTGTGTCTGACAAATTTCTATAAACTTATGCAGATCATAATAGCGAAGTCCGCTTATTCCAGGTATCTCTAAAGAAACTTTGTAGATATACTTGTTATAAAACTTTTTCTTAGTTTTCTTGGCTGTCGGTAACTTCTTCATTTAGCAATTTTTCCTCTCTGGCTTCTTGCTTTGCCTGCCTCTTTAACTCTTTTGGAGTTGGCTTCGGTGCAGGAGTTACTTCAAAGTCTGGTTCGTCATCCTTGATAAAAATGTTTACAATCCCGCCATCTACAAGATCACCAAATAATACTCTCTTACTTAACGGAGTTTTAATTTTATTATCGATGATTCTGCCTAATGGTCTTGCACCCATCTTCTTGCTGTAGCCTTTGGACGCTAACCAATCAACAGTATTTTCATCAGCCTTAATTACAATATTCTTGTCATTAAGTTGTGAATTTAATTCGTCAATAAACTTAGTTACAATCGACTTAACAACATGCTTAGACAGTTTACTAAATTTAATAATACCATCTAATCTATTTCTAAACTCTGGAGGAAAGAAGTTTTTAACTGCTTTATCGTCTTCATCAGTTTTTTCTAAATCATCAAATCCAATACTATTGCGTTCGTTATCAGCAGCCCCTAGATTTGATGTCATAATAAGAATACTGTTACGACCATCTGCTTGTTTACCATTAGATCCTGTAACAAATCCATTATCCATAAATTGTAATAAAATATTTGAAACATCCGGATGTGCTTTTTCTATTTCATCTAATAATAAAATTGCGTTCGGATTTTCCTGTAATTTAGTAATAAGTTGACCAGCATTTTCATCAAAACCTACATACCCTGGAGGAGCACCAATCAATCTTGCCACAGAATGTTTCTCTTGATATTCACTCATATCAAATCTAATTAGATGCATACCCATTTTATCTGCAAGTTGTTTTGCAGTTTCAGTTTTACCACACCCTGTTGGGCCTAGGAACAGAAAACTACCAATAGGCTTATCTGGAGATTTTAATCCTGCTTGTGCAACAAATATCTTATCCAACAATGTATCAACAGCATCATCTTGACCAAATACTGCGGACTTCATCGAATCTTCTAACCCTGCTAGATTCTTGCTTTCCTTTTGTGCAACGGTCTCTAATGGCATGCCGATCATTTTTGATAATTCGTATGTTACCTGTTCCACATCAACTATTTGTCGAATACCGTCTTCAACAGGATCGTCATTTAATTTATAACGTGCAGATGCACAGTCAATAACATCAATGGCTTTATCTGGTAGTTTCTTATCGGCCATGTATTTGACTGACAATTTAACAGACTGTTCAATGGCTTCGTTAGTAATAGCAACGTTATGGAATTTTTCGTAGTATTTTTTAAGACCCTTAATAATTTTAACAGTTAGTTCTGGAGTTGGCTCATCCAGTGTAACACGTTGGAATCGTCGCATCAACGCACGATCCTTTTCAAAGTATTTGCGATATTCTTCCCAGGTAGTTGAAGCAATAACTTTCATACCGCCTTTGGCTAGAGCTGGTTTTAACATGTTTGCTAAATCATTAGAACTTTGTGATCCTCCACCTGCACCTGCACCGCTCATCATGTGTGCTTCGTCTATGAATAATATAATCTTGCCCTTGCGTTCTAACGATACAAGAACTGCTTTTATTCTTTCTTCAAAATCACCTCTATATTTAGAACCAGCAACTAGAGCTCCAATATCTAAACTATAAACAGAATGATCCTGAATAAACTTAGGAACTTTCTTTTCAAAAATCTTACGAGCAAGACCTTCAGCAATAGCAGTTTTACCCACTCCTGGATCGCCTACCATTAATACATTTGATTTTTGTCGTCTTGCTAATACAAGTGTAATGTCTTCTAATTCTGTTTCTCTGCCAATAACAGGATCTAATGATTTTTGTTTTGCCTTGAGCGAAAGATTTGTGCAGAACTGATCAATAATTTTATCTACTTGGTCGTTAGATAACACAGTGTCTCCACCATTTTCAAAGAAATCATCTTCTGTTACTATGTGTTTTTGGAAGTGTTGAACAAACTTATCTTTTAGTATTCCACCTTTTGTAAGAAAATAAAATGCAAATGAATTCTTTTCGTTGAGTATGCTGATAATAACATCAGCAGTTTCCATTTGATTTCTTCCGCTAAACAAAACCTGTGTAAAGCATCTATTTAATACACGCTCAACTGAATTTGTTTTCTTTGGTAGAACCTTTTCCTCGATTATAATATCATTTAAATTGTTTTTTAGATAGTGTTCTAGATTAGATTTAATATAGTCAACATCGGCACCGTAGGCTTTTAATCCTTCGTAGGCTTCCTTATCAGACATGATCGCAAAAAGCAAATGCTCTAATGTAATTAATCTATGCTTAAAACTTTTAGATATTTCTACGGAACTATCAAAAATATTTTGTAACTGCTGACTTGGTTCAATCATTTCTTATTTTTTTCCTCAATTTATTTAATTTCTTCATTGCTAATTGTAACTTCAACTTACCTACTCTGTCAACAAAACAAACACCATTTAGGTGATCAAATTCGTGTTGAAAGCATTTGGCTAAGTAACCCTGTATTTTGCCTTCCTTAGTTTCACCTTTTGAGTTTTGCCATTGCCCTACAATCCATGCAGGTCTTGATACCTTTAATAACAGCCCTGGAAAACTTAAACAGCCTTCAGTATCTAATACTCTTTCCTTACTCGCTTCTAGTATTGTAGGATTAAAAAGTGCAAACGGTTTGGGAAAATTAGGCAAGTCTGTGCTGCCCATAACAAACACTCTTTTCTTCAGATCAATTTGATTGGCTGCTAACCCAATACCTTTATTATTAATCATAAAGTTACACATATCCCACTCTAATTTTTCAGGATCGTATTTTTCCTTGTTAAAATCCCAAACATCGCTTGCTTGGTTGAGTGCTTCGTGTAACCCTAACTTATAATCTATGTCTAATTTATATTCCATCTTTTAGGTTCTTTATTTGTTGTCTTTGTTGTTCATTGTATCTTGGTATTTCTGCTTTTATTTTTATTTGCAGATTCCCCCTAACTTTATTTCTCATGTTAGGAAGCCCTTCTCCCTTGCAACTTAATACAGTATCTGGTTGTGTGCCAGCAGGAATATTAATTTCTATATTCTTTCCGTCCAAAGTTTTTACTAGAGTTTTTGATCCTAACATTAAATCCCATGCACTAACTTTTGTTTCACATAGTATATTATCACCAAACCTCTGGAATGATGGATGATTGCGAACGCGAATCTGTATTAATAAATCACCAGCCGGTAAGTTTGGATTATTTTGCTCTCCCATTCCTCGATATCTTATTGTTTGTCCGTGTTCAACCCCCGAAGGAACATCTACGGTTACTACCTTTGTTCTGCCTGTTGGTAAAGCAATTTCCATTCCTATAGTTTTACCATTCAAAACATCTTCGAGAGTTACATCAACTGCAACTTGAATCGGTCTGTTACTCCTTTGTCTGTTTCCAAACGGCGATCCTCCCCCAAACATTTGTTCAAAAATATCATCCATGCCTCCACTAAACGGGGAACCGTTAAAATTAAATTCAAAATTTTGTGAGTTATATTGGCGTTGTCTCGGATCAGCAGTTCCAAACTGATCATACATCTGTTTCTTTTGGGGATCGTTAAGTGTTTGGTAGGCTTCGTTTATTTCTTTAAATTTGGAATCGTCACCGCCTGTGCGATCAGGATGGTGCTGCATACTCATCTTTTTATATGCTTTCTTTATTTCATCCTGGCTGGCGTTTTTATTAACACCTAATGTAGAATAGTAATCCATAATAATAAAGGATCCTCCTTAAGCAATCCTTTAGTATTTAATCTAGTTTGCGTGGTGCAGAAAATTTTTACTTGTCTAGTTTCTTGCTTGAACCTGTGTATAGTCCAAACCAAGCCGCACCAGCACCAACTACAATACTAATCAAACCGGATTGTTCCATTGTTGGGTTTGGTAATTCCATATACCAAATTACACACTTGTAAAGTAAGATAATATATGTGGTAATGAATACACGTGGAAAAATTCTCCAACTATCCACGGCTTTTGCTAAATGGATTAATTTAGCATATGGGTTAGGACCTAGGTCCTTTACGCTTGTATCAACTTCCAATTCGACAGATACTTTTTTTGAAGCAGTATCCTTGTCTGCTGGAACTATAATTTTATCATCTGCCATTGCACACGCTCCTTAATATACAGTATTTATTTTGCTTTATCCGTTTTGTCTTCCGGCTTAACAGCATTTTCGTAATATACAATAATTTGTTTCTGTTGTTCTATGTAACGTCTTAGTTCAGAAAAGTTAAGTGCTAAATTTTCATAGTCCTTAACACTGATAGCAATATAAGCATCAGCACCGTTTTTAGATTCAAACTCTTTTACAAATTCGTCATAGTTTTCTTTTGAAACTACATAGATTTTAACATCATTCAATTGAACTGCTTTTGGATGAGCAACAATAGGAACTGTAGTTTTTACGGTATTAGTTACTACTTGAATCTGTGGTTCCGGTCTCAGTAGACTGCACCCCGCTGTCAGCGTTAGGATCAGTAATAGACTCAAGATCGTCCCAAAGTTTATTGGTCGCATTTTGCATCCTCTTTTCAATTAAACCTGGCTTTTTATTTGCCAGGTGTGTTAAATTATGTTTCTGTAAAGTAGCACGAAGTTCATCTCCATACTGCTCTGCCTTTTGTAAATCAGAACTTAATTGGTTGTTTAGTTCTCCAAGTCTAACGGTTTCTGCTCTTTCAAGTTTAAGGCTTGCTTCACTAGTTTGAACAGCAATCTCCATCTTGGCTACATTTGCTCTTGCCGTTTCTAAATCACTCTGTAATTTTTTAACGTATAAGATACCACCTCCTGCCGCAGCAAGTAGGACAAGTATCATAGCAATTCTAATTGAACTAAACATATATGTATTTATACAAAATAATCTGCAAGAGAATACCAACTATATTCCGAAAACAATCGACCCTCAACCCATTTTCCATAGTCAGATCTTTGAGATTTTTCAACAGCATGGTCTTTAGTGTTTAGATTTTGCTCAAGATTATTGTAATATTTCCAATATTCTGTATCATCGCGATCACTTAAGGTGTAATGACAAAGCACGAAATTTTTTGTTTCGTCGAAAATTCTGACTGCATTTCTGTTTAGAACTTTAGCACTACGCTCCCCTATCACATATTTATAGGCCTGTCTAACCATAAAAAATGAAAGAAAAACACTAGTTCCTTCGAGAGGTTCTATAAATCCGCCACTGAGTCCTGCAACAGCAACGTTGCCCTTAATAGATTCAGTGCATACTTCAGGATTAAATTTAAAGTGTCTTACTTCATCTTTGTTTACGGAAGGATACTCCTTCAAGAATTCTTCAGTTGCTTGATCTTTGTTAATGAACTTATCACTATAGACATACCCGCACCCATGTCGGTTTTGTAAAGGTATGTGCCATATCCAGCCTGCAGATCTTGCTTTGGTCGTAGTCACTCTTTCTGAGGTATCTAACCCAAACACGCTCGACGCGACAGCACTGTTATTAATTAGTTCGGGATATGATTTATATTTCATTCCTATTTTTTCTGCAAGCAATTTCCTAAACCCACTACAATCAATAAAAAAATCTGCTGTGATCATCCTACCACTCTTTGTGTGTAGAGATAGAACTTTATCATCTTGTGTTTTTATATCTTCTATATGATCTATGATATGTTCGCAATTGTTTTTAAGTGCTGATTCTTTACAAATTGTCTCACCAAATTTGTATGCATCAATGTGATAACCGTATTCCAACAAATCAAAAGGAGGAAGTGTTCCGTCTTCGATGTGTTTCATTTGAGTATGGTGTTTGCGTCTGTCGTAAAGGAACCAGTGCCACCAAGGTTGTTTATTTTTTCTCCAGTCTTCGTGTTTAATACCGAGTTTGTATGTTGCATTGGCTAATGGCATCCACTCATCTTCTGATAGACCAAGTTCGCCTGCTAGCCAATTTATTGCAGGAACCGTGCTTTCACCAACTCCTACTATACCAGTATCACTACTTTCGATAAGGGTAACTTTGTATTTTTTTGCAGCAAAGTATCCAGCCGCTATCCAACCAGCCGTTCCTCCGCCTACTACGCAGATTCTATCCATGAAAATATTTATAGATTAGAAATATCTGGATACAGATATCTGAACTAAACGTGCAAATGCCAAAACTCTTCCTTTGTCATAGTTTTGTATCTGTGCTGTTCGCAGACAACTATTTCCACAGGCTTGTTATCACCATCGGTAAATGTTTCTATTAACTTACCTTCGTGTTCTCTACCGCAATTTTGGCAAATCTTGGTCATTAGATCATTGATATAGCAAGTTCAGTAGTTTCGTCAACTCTGCGAGTCCATCCTCTACCAAAAGTTTCAAAGGTGCTTAATGATTCATAATACCCTTGGCGTGCTTCTTGGAATGATTTGATTGCACCCTCAACACCGTTTGCATCAACATATGCATCTAGTGCCTTGAGAGTGTTAGGACCAATGCCACCGTCAGCAACTGTGCCAATCATTGTTTGCAAATATTTTGCTGAACGCCCTGTTCCTGCATTAACACCAAAGTCGAATACGCACAAATCTAAACCTGCAGGAATATCATCGCACTTCATTCTGTCCCAGTAATTCTTTCTGTAGATGGGTGCAACGTCCTCAACTAAAAGATCTTTCATATCCTTAGTTCCACCCCATTCTTCGTAAACTCTTTTTGTAACACCTAGATTAGTTTCACCACCTGGATCTTTTGGATGGTTTACATATCCACCTTCGTGATGTAGAATAGTTTCTAAACACTTATCGTAGTTTTCGCTAGCCATTGATTATATCCTCTTTAAAATCATAGTTTTGTTTTCATTAGTAAAAACATATCCGTCGCCTACTTTAGTGATGTTATAGTCTCCCATAATTTTTGTAAGCCAGAACGTTTCTGCTACTGCCTCCTCGTCTATACTTGGAGCATCTACTAATCCCTCAATTAATTTTCCATCTCCCTCTTGCACCAATTCAAACTTGAATTCATTATTAAATGGTTTATAGATTGTAATGATGTTACCTTCCAATGTTAGGTCATCCATTAGAGTCTTACTAAAGAAACTCTTTACTTCGTCTGTTCTAAAACGCTGCATGGTCTGTTCATATATCTTAGATGATGTTGGAATACTCTTTTTTAAATTTTCAGTTGTGGCGTCTTTCTTATCCTTAGACTTATAGTATGAAAACTCCCAATCATTGATACCTGTAATTTTTCCAACTCCGAATAATAGTTCTTTGATGTTTTCAATTAATTTTGAAGTTCTTTCCATTTCGACGAATATAGAATATTCACCATCTTTGTTTTCTCCAGCACTAACATCTGCATCAAGAACAAATGGATAACCTTTTTCGACAAACTCCATAAAGTCCTTTGCAGGATATCTATCCTTAGCCTGGAATGTAATAACACACACATCGGGATCTTCGCCCATTTTTGATTTAAATGTGTCCACTTCAAAAATCGGATAAACTAAATCTTCTAGATCATTAGCACGAAGTCCTTCATTTAAAATTGTATTATTCTTGTTCATTTGGTGTTCCTTGTGCTGCTTGTTCTTCGGCTGGTTCTGGTTGCTTCATTGCTGTGTTTGATGCAAGAATATCCTGAACCTTGTTCTTGTCTAAGTTAGTATAACCTCGATCAATATTTTTCATCAAACGCTTAGGCATCTTAATTTTAACCATCCATACTTGATCATAATCAATCTTGCCTTTTCTTGTTCCCGGACGTATGTCGTCTGGTGTTTTAATCCTTCTTACTTTTGCCATTGCCGTTTCAGCATAGGCTACCTTGCATCCGTATTCTAACAAACGCTTACCACCTGCTGGTTCAGGCATTTTATCCTTGGGCCACATAAATGTGCATTCTATAAAATATCTATCTTCCTTGGGTCCTGCGGCTAATTCGCCGTCCATCCAATTTTCAAACACGTATAGATCTAATTCATCTACCACACGCTCAAAGTCCTTTAGAAGGTTTAAACTGTTGTTAGAACCATAAATCTGTTCTATATTTGCTATAACGTCTTTTATGCTGGCCATATTAGTCTCCTAATGTATTTATCGTTTTCTTTATGTTACGCTATTATTTTCTGCTGTTGAACTTAAATAATAGTATGTTCGGATACGGACTTTTTACATTGTTGGATTTATTAAGGCACTGTGTCTGGACTTTTTCAAACACGGAGGACAATCCTTAATATGAAAAGAAAACACAAGGCCCACGCGGGTCAAAACGCAGCGTATAACAACATAGTAAACATCAACACACATAAATCAAAAAGAATACATATTACCCCTAAGAACTTCAGCCAAGAAATTTATCTTAGAAAACTAGATGAAGCGAACAAAAACATTGTATTTGCCATAGGTCCAGCAGGAACTGGCAAAACAATGATTGCTGTTCAATGGGCAATTAATGAATTCAAGGATAAATTATGTGACAAGATTGTTATTACTAGACCTGCTGTTTCAGTAGACGAGCAACATGGATTTTTACCAGGTGATCTAAATGAGAAAATGGCACCATGGACTCGACCTATTTTTGACGTTTTTTCTGACAATTTTTGCCAAGCAGAAATTGAAAGACAAGTAAGGGAGGGAGTTGTAGAAGTAGCACCACTTGCATATATGCGAGGTAGAACTTTTAAAAACTCTGTGATTATCGCAGATGAAATGCAAAACGCAACACCGAGTCAGATGAAAATGCTTTTGACAAGGTTAGGTGAAGGATCAAAGATGGTGGTAACCGGAGATTTGCAACAGGCAGACAGGCCTAGCAATAATGGGTTGCTTCAGTTCCTCGAGTTGTATAACAACTTTAGTAACCATCAGTATGTGGACATATGCCGCTTTTCTAAACAGGACATCGAAAGGCACGAAGCGGTTAAAGAAATACTAGAAATCTACGGAGACGAATAACAAACAGTGGGGGCAGAGGCCCCCACTACTTTGCCTTAAATAGTTTAGTCTTATCTTCGGAACTTTTTGAATACTGTTCGTATTCAGGCATTGGATCTTTCTCGTCAGTGATATTGGGCCATCCACCGGTGGTAGAAAAGTATTCATTGTGTTTCCACCATTTATCATTAACATCGTCTGTCTGATAAATTGCTTCCTCTGGGCATTCCGGAATGCACACTCCACAGTCAATACATTCGTCAGGATTGATCACTAACATATTAGGTCCTTCGTAGAAACAATCCACAGGACATACTGAAACACAAGTGGTGTGTTTACACATTATACATTTATCGTCTACTAGATGTGCCATTCTATACTCCTATCCAATTCCATACACCTCTGATTGCTAATAACAAATACATTAGTTCCATTAACGCTCTTGGTGTATCCTTATCTTTAATTCCCATCCATATCCATATACTACAGGATATCAATGCAACTGCCCAGCCTAGCCACTGCACATCTGGATTGCCACCACTTAGTGTGAAGGCACTTACCATTGCTAGTATAAACCCTAACCAACGCCATCCGTCTATATCGCTGTAGTATCTTATCTTCACTACAGCCTTGCAAGTTTAATTAATACCGCCGCTAGATTAATTTCTGGATCAGCAACTAATGTGTGATCAACCAAGCCCTGTTTAATAATTAACACGGCTGTATCCTGTTTTTCTTCCTCTCCAAATATAGAAAGATTATCATAAAGCCAACGATAGACTTCTTCCATCTCTTCTGCTTTTAGTTTTCCGCATAGCAATTGCCTTGCTTCCGTAATTTTTCCTGCCTTGAATAGTTCAACCATTTCAAGTTTCCAGTCAGCAGTTCCTTCATCTCCCTGAGATGGCGCATGCAATACATTATCACTTACATTCTGTTGCACCATATTAATGCATTTACGCAGATCTGGATAAGTTGCTTTTACATAAGTGTCAAGTGTGTCTAAGTCCGGAGTCACTCCTTCAGTGATGAGGATTTCAGCCACACGGGCTGTAAACTCTGTTTGGTCAACTTTTGCAATATGGAACCCTTGGCACCTTGAGTGGATAGCAGGAATAATTCTGTTAGGATAATTACAAGTAAGAATAAAACGAGCAGTGCTGTGATACTCTTCCATAACTCCACGCAACGCCGCTTGAGCGTTCGGACTAAGATAATCAGCCTCATCTAGTAATACTACCTTGAATGGTCCAAATGGAATCATTTGAACAAAGTTCGTAATTTTATTTCTTACTTCATCTACAGAGTTTGTCCGAGATGCGTTAATCTCTAGCACATCATAGTCTGGAATTTCCAGTTCATTGATGAGAATTTTTGCCATTGTAGTCTTACCAATACCAGCACTACCACTGAATAACAAGTGAGGAATGGACTTTTCCTTAATCCAACTCTGCGCCTGTTTGCGTTGATGATCGTCTCTAAAGACGTAACCGTCTAAACTCTTAGGACGATACTTTTCTACCCATAATTCTTTCATTTTGCCTCACTTATCCTTTTACGTAAACCACTCGTGCTAAAAGAGTGTTGTCTACTATTATAGTAGATTTCTATGTCCTTGTCAAGACATAATTGCTTACCAGTATAGTCTTTTGACTTATATTCTTCACCAATAAAACGAACATCGATCTTGTAGGTTAGAAAAATGTCCAATAAGTCCTGTTCAGTAGCATAAGGAATGATTTCATCAATGTATTTGCAACCTTCCAATTGCACGTATCTTTCAAACACGCTTTGTATTGGGCTGTTCTTTTCTGGTCGATCTATTGTAGGATCAGTCTGCAATCCAACAATCATGTAGTCACAATTTGCTCGTGCTTCCTTTAGCATGGCAACATGCCCGCTATGGAATAAATCAAATGCTGATGCAGTAAATCCTATTCTCATACTCTCTCCCATGTGCTGTCTGCTGTAAGTTTAAAACTTCCCTTGCTTTCCCAATTGACCCTTTCGGGTTCAATTATGCTTAAGAATAGTTTATCATCACTACCCACGTATAGATGATACGTTTTACCCACAACAGGAATAAAAGCATACTTTGCATTATACACTAGTTCAGTGTCATTTGCAAGTTCTACTAGTTCAAAATATTTCCGTTTTAGATCTTCGAACTTGGTTTCCAAAAGGTGCGTGGCATTAACACCACGCTCATTCTTGTGCTTTAGGACGTCAGGAATGGTAAATGCCGGCGCACCCACGTTGGTCGGATAAGGTAAAGAATTAGCCTTATCCGTTACCATATCTGGCTTTTTCTTAGAGATCTCCGTCCTTCCTATTCTCGCTGTAATGCACATCAAACTCTCCGCCCGGATATCGAGACTTGAGCTTATTCACATTCTCAGCAATAACTTCGTTTGGATCTATACCCATTGCAGTGCAACTATTAATCCAATACCAAATAATATCGCCAAGTTCTCGTTTAATATGAAACTGAGTTTCATCATCCATAGGTTTACCTTGGAATACACATTTTTTAACAATTTCTGCAAACTCGCCTCCTTCTGACGCAATGCCAATGGCACCTGTCATTAGCAGTGCCATGTTTACTTTTAGTTTTGATTCTACGGTTTCGATATCGATCATGCGGTTATACATCTGCATGCTTGATAGTGATTCACTTGATGTGACCTGTTTTACGAAATCCTGATATTTGTTTAGATCTACTGACAATTTAAACTCCTCTAATGTATACTATATTATATACTAGCAGTTAATCGTTGTCAAGAGATCTGGTAAATATTTTTATAACAATCGTTATGCAAAAGGAGAATCCTATGATTAAGAATATTTCACTAAACCTAGAAGTAGGACAAGAAATTCTTGTCGGACAAAATAATGAAAAAGCTCGTATCACAAAGATCGAGTTTCATCCAAAATCAGGGGAGGTATCCATTAATACCACTAAGGGTCCTAGAAAGGCGCTAACGTTTAGATTGTGTCCTGAAACACAATACTCTTATTAGTTGTTAATAAACATACCAGGATCGAAGGTTGCTGTTGCACCATCGTTGTATTCCTGTGCCATATAGTTAACATCTGGCACTTCGGTTTGCCAGGCGAGTATTGATTCTACTTCTACTTTTTGTAGTTCGATCTTGTCGTTGTTTTCGTCTTCAATTTCTATCTTACGAGTCCAACGTCCATGCTCAATAAGGATCCAATCACCTACATTGTAAGGATCATTATTCTCTGGACCCTTGGCATATACTTTTGCCCAACGTGGCTTAACGCCATGTGCCTTAGCATCGTCGGATGGAATGTATAAGCCACTGGCTGTTTTCATTTCGCCGAAATGCATATCGCATACTAATACATCGGCATGGATTGGTCTTACCTTACCTTTAATCATTAATCACCTTTAACTTTTTTTATTTCTGCTTACTAATTCTTCTTCAAGTGCTCTAGGATTGTCCTTATAGTAATCCTTAAGAACTTCTTCTCTTGTTCTTATTACTTTTCCGCCCTTACCAATTTCATCGCCACGAGCGTTGACTTTCATATTTCCTACAGCAGGAAGAGTTTCATTGCGTAGGTTAAGTTTTTCCATGTCAATTTCTTTACCTCGCATGCTTCTGTGTGTCTTACCCATTGTTTTCTCCTTTAAAGAATTCGTTTAGTGGTATGTCATATTTAATAGAATCTATCTTATGGACCCCTAATAAGTGGAGAACATAACTGGCTACACTAGATCCTCTACCCACACCCCAAACGATATTATGTTTTCTTAGCGTATCTACTATGTATTTCATTTGCTTTAACAGCATAATTAAATTTCTTTTTTCGTATTCTACTAGTTCTATGTTAACCCGATCCAATTCTTCTTGAGTTTTACACAAATCCAGCACATATTTTTTAATATCCATTTCCTTATAATTATTAGGCATAAACCAATTAGTTGAATCTACTGTCTTTTTGGGTTTTGGATAGTTTAAGAATTCTGCTTCTAACCTATTTAAATAGTTGTCAACATTATCCGCAATGACACAGTGCTCCAGAATATCCGGACCATATTTTAGGATACTTTTGGTTATTTTATCTATTTCAGTCGACATTGATTAGTTGATCCAAATCCTTATCTTGATCATTTGTTTTCATAGGTTGCATTGCTCTTCTGCGTAATTCATCTCTATATATTGTAACAAATGTTTGGAGTTGTGTCAACAGTTGACCTTGGCCTAAACGTGCGGCTTGGGTATATTTTTTGCTCAATTCGGATATTTTCTGAGTTAATTCAGTATCAGTGAGTTCTTTTGGGTCTTCCTGGAACGGATGAAACATTATGCAAATGCGCCGATATATCTCATATAGATTACATCAGCACTGTGTCTCCATACTTCAATAAACACAGGATCAGTGTTTGATGTGAGTGTTAATACAGGAGAACCTGATGCGTATCCTGGAAATCCACTAGACTTAATTACAGTCCCGCCCGAAGTAAGAAAACTTAGTGTTCTTGTAGAACCATCGCTATACAATTCTAAAGTTACCTTACCCATACCAATCGGAGTTGTTTCCGATGTGTATGCCGTGTCTCCTGGAAAAAGACTAAAGTCTACAGCAATATCACCGCCGACCCTTGCTATTTGATAATTACCGTTTGGATACTCGATAGTTCGATTAGTTGTAAATGGATCACCGTAATCAAATTTTCCAACTCTATTGTTAAGTAAAACTGCTCTACGAATATTATTCAACTCAAAGTCATTATCTTCATCCTTAAACGCGGCATTGGAGAGGATATCTGTTAGTTCGTCCTTGGCATTTCTTAGACTTGTTTTGATTGTGTCGGAATTGTCTCTAAAAACCTGTGTGTCATTATCCTGCCCAGCAACTGGGAAGTTTTCATTAATGCTTAGATAGTTAATTAAACTGTTATTCGATCTTGCCACGTCATTATCTCCGTTGTATTCAGTATATATTTATCATACTAGATTTGTTTAGAATCCACTTGCGGCTACTCTGAAGCCACTATCCTTGTCATTTTGATCTGGTTTTGGTGCAGAATCTGTGTGTTTTGTTATTCTGTCCTGTGGAAACTGTAGGTATGTATCTTGTATCTGTCCTTCCACAATATCAATAACATATCTATCTGCAACAAAATTAATAGTCTTAAAATCAAAATTACTGGCTCTTATTTTAGCCAATATGCTATCAGCCCTTCCTGGTTTTGCATAACACAGAACCATTGCCTTGGTATATCCAAGTTCAAAAGTTGCAGTTTCCTGTATGCTTCTCATCCATAATGGTAAGAATTCTCTGTCTCTTTCGCCAATTTCTCTAATTCTAGATCTCATATTTTTAACGGAATTAGGGAATACTCTCTGTAGATCACTATCGCTGGCAAATGGAATGTCACTATCGATAGTGATATTATCAAAACTTGTTAGCACTTTGCTGTTGATATTATCCTTTAGTTCTACCGTAGAAGATATACTCTTGCCTGATTTTTCAAATTCATCTATAATTTCTACATATATCACTTCATAGATAGTTTCTTGTGTTTCTAAATCCTTTGCCTGTGCAGTTTTAAGATCTCCAAACGTAAATCTTTTATTATAATGATTCCTGCTCATTGCCTGAATAAATTCTACTGCTGTCTTGCTTTCAATACCGCCGAATACCAAAGTCTTTATTTCTGTCTGGACTCCGAAATTGTCATCGCCGTATCTATAGATATCATCAGGAACAAAAATAGTAGCATCAGTTATAAAATTAAACCAATTTAATCTTTTTTCTTTGGTTTGAAATGCTTTCATATATAAGTTAGAGAATGTTTTTTGTGTGTCTGCTATTACCTTAACTGTAAATGTTTTTTCTAGTTCAGCAAAATTTGCACCGTCTTTAGCCATAACGGTAAATGTAAACTCTTTATCGTAACTGGTGACATCATCGTCGAAGGTTGTATTAAAACTAAATGTTCCAGAAGAATCTACATTACTACTATCTCTATCGAAAAATCTTGTTAATCCTTCTTGATCGTCATCTGCAAACTGCGTAACTTTTCCTTTTATTATTCCGTTGGGTAAAAATTCTAATCCGGGAGGTAATTCACCTGAAGTTAGTTCATAACTTAATCTCCCACCATATAATAAACTGTTTGCTTCGACAAACAGTCGACTGGGTTGATTTGGTTTTATGGTTCCTAAGTTACTGTCACTGATCCAACTAATTGCACTTTCTATTTCACCGATTATGTCAACAGTAAATGTCTTATCAACTGTTCCTACACCAAGATTCCAATATGCTGAATCGGCTGCATCTGGAATTTGATAAATGTTATCTTGTATACAGACATATATAAATCCACCAAATCTTACTGCTTCATTTACTCGATAGATTCTAGTCGAACTCCAATCACCTACTAGTGTGTAATTGTCATCAGCAGCAGATCTTGGAAAGTTAACTGCCTTTAATGTAAATTGATATTGTTTGGTAACTGCGGCCTGATATGGAACCTTTCCAGCCAGTTCGCCGGATATTGTATCTAGCGTTAATCCTGGAGGCAATTGGCTTGTAGATCCGTCTGGATTCTGATCAACAAAAAAGTAACTTATTGTTCCAGAAAGTGTTGGTGGGTCATAAACTTCTAGAAAAAGGGTAACATAGTTATTTGCTCTCCATCTTCCTAAATATGAATCAGTCACCCAAAGAGGAACTCTATCACTTGTGTTGTCTGCTTGGAATAGATTTGTATCAACCTGCACCAGTGTGTTATCAGCTCTTAGGAATTCTTCGGATACAACATAAATTTTAAAAATTCTGTTTATGGCGTTTAGTCCGTCAGTAACCGCAACTCCGAATGTATACACTCTACTTAATTTTTTTGGAACAATTCCTTGCTCACCATAATCAAAGGTTTGATTATCATAAAAATAAGAGTCAAACCCTAGGCTGTTATTCTTAGCGATGTCTAATGGAACAGTATCAAAAGAATGGGTATCATATGCTCCGGTTACAACAGTTGCGTAATCAATTGCAGGAATGGACTGTGTAAACCCACTTATTCTACCAGTCTTGGAAAGTGTAAGACCATAAGGAAGTATTCCACTATTTGGAACAACATAGTATTCTAAATTTTCTCCTGCAATAGCATCAGGATCTGTAGCCTGTAGTTGAAAATCAACCTGTGCATCATCAAGAACAAAGTATGATTCGCCTGCTCCTACATTTAAAAATCCTTCCTCGGTAATCCATTCAGGAAAGTCTGCACCGTCGACACCTATTTTAAAAGTTCTGTCTTTCTCATCTTCACCGTCGTAGGCTCTTATAACAAATCTTGATTCTGTAAATTTAGTTACTTCAGCAGGAGAACCTTTAATTTCATTTCCTTGAATTAGCATACCTCTCGGAAGATTTCCCGCTATCAGTGTGTATGTAATAGAATTGTTAGTGTCGGTAGTTGCCTGTAATGGAATGCTTGTGATTATTCTTTCTTCTAGCGTTCCGAGGTTTCCTACTGGCGTTATCCATGTCACTGCCATAAAGTTACCTCCTAAGTTAGACCGCCACAGTCTAAATCAATATCCGATGAATAAGTTAGTGTTCCGAAATCAATGTTTGCTGCCTGCATGGCTAATTGTATAGCATTAGCATATGTTCCGTTAATTGAACCAAAATCATATGTTGTAAGGTATTCAGTTACAGGAATAATTGTTTTAAAGTTTACTGAACTACCTAATGTTGTAACTTCAATATCCTTTATACCAGTCTCTGACAACGGTGCAGAGATTCCCTGCATCGTAATCTGTTCATGTGAACTTGCTTCAACACTTCCGCTGTCTGTATCTATCTTGATAAACGCATCAGGTTGTGTGCTGGCAATATCGATACTATCATTACCTTCAGTTATTAGTATCTTCGTTCCACCGACCAGTGATTTAAATCGTAAATCGTTGTTTACTTTTTCCTTAAACACGGATGATCCAGTTCCTGTGTTGGATGCAGTAATTGTTAGTCCTGCATTAAGTTCAGCAAAGTTAGCATTAACTTTTAAGAACGCAGTTCTTAGGTCATCACCTAAACCGTCGTTTACTAAGTTTCCTACATTAATTGTTTGTAAATCTGCCATTTTGCTTTCCTATATACTGTATTTAACCTTATGCATTTGCTATTGTTCTCCAAGCACCGCCTAGATAAACAACCATGGTTTCTGTGCCTGTTCCTGTTGGGTTCCAGTTGGTTCCATCAGCCACTGCCATCATACCACTCTTAGGTGTTGTTGGAGCACTGTGTAGCACGGGTAAACTTGCTGTTGCTCTTGGAGCAACCACTGCCGTTCCACCTGACACATATGCTGTGAATGCTGAACTGTTAAGTGGTGTTGTTAGTGCCGCATCTGTAAACAATTCATTTGAACTGTTCATGTAATATGTTTGATTGTTTAATTCAGTTGTTCCCACAACACCCGTAATCGTAACCGTTGAGTTAGGATTAGCGTAATATGGATCGCTAAAATTCAAACTGGTTGTTGCACCCAGTGTAACGCCTGAGATTGTTTTGGTAACTTCAGCACCAATCTGTAGGTTTGCTTGATCGTTGTCTAATTGATACGTTGGACCGTTTGAATACATATCACCCGACCAAGTCATTTCATTAGAACCATTGTTGGCTGAATAACCTAGTGTTCCGCCACCTGCATCGCCGTCCATCCAGAAAATAAGTCCACCGTATTTTGGTTCAATGGACATATAAGAACTTGAATACAATGCGGAAGTGTTTATTCCTGCACTGGATTGTAATTGTCCATCACTATTATAAGTTAAAGTTGCGCTTGCAAATTGGCCAGTTCCAATTACCACGCTGGTTTTGAAATAACCTGTTCTTAGGAAATTGCCTGCCGCAATACCTAAATCGTATGCGTTATCAGTATCTGGAGCATAGTTCTCATCAACTGCTGATAAGTCTGCTCCACTGGCTGATATAGTAACATCACCAGAGCCAAGTAATGAAGTTCCGTTAACGGTCTTAATGCTGGTTCCTGATACTAGTGTAGTTTGATAACCACTTAGGTCTGGTGGAGTGTATGTGAACACACCTGTAGAATTATCGTATGCAATACCACCATCGCCACTTGCTGATGCTTCCGCACCAACTGAAAGATCTGTTAGTGCAATACCACCTGCACCTAATAATCCACCTGTGTCAGTTAAGTCTCCAACGTCTGCTGGAATGGTCGGTTTGCCTGTTAATGAACTGTATGCACCATCAAACAGTGTAGGTTTATTCTGTATATCGTTATAATCAATTACTGATGAAACACTAGCACCGCCTACAGTAAGATCACCGCCTGAGCTAACACCCAGTGAAGTATTGCCTAGGAAAATTGTGTTGTTGCTGATGTATAGATCCTTGAATCTCTTTGTTGCTGATCCTAAACTGCTGCCTAGGTCAGTGCTTGGAACAACATCACCGCCTACCGTTAGATCGCTTGATACTGTTACAGCCTGATCAATAGTGATTGCACTGGAGTCAGTGGTAGTCATTACACTACCCGTAAATTCAAATGCTCCTAGATTTAAACTTGCATCATCTAATCCTAGTTCAGTATATAACTCATCAAAGTTTTGATTAATCTTGTTAAACGCTGTGCGTAGGTTATCACCCGTTCTGTCGTTTGCGCTTGTTCCGATGTTTACTGTTAGTTTAGCCATCTACTTACGCCCCCGTTCCAGCATTTAATGTTTTGACCAATGTG
>Ga0222719_10001338_pt1 | contig 24018 bp, 35 predicted proteins | sample C33_34DmetaG_FD_165039 | JGI IMG/M metagenome (GOLD analysis project Ga0222719, IMG submission 165039) | Estuarine water microbial communities from San Francisco Bay, California, United States - C33_34D | ecosystem: Environmental > Aquatic > Marine > Unclassified | place: USA: California...
ACTATCACCAAAGTTTACTATTTCTCTAACAGCAAAAGCACCTGCTAATGTTCGTAATATATTACTGGTTCTAGATCCAGTTGCTCCTAACTCTTGTACTTCTTTGGTACTTTTGTTGATACCTCTATCAAACTGCCTGCTGTCTAACTCTAGTGCTACTCTTATATCTTTTGCCATTATACTCTCTTAATGTACCTATCAGTTTCTTTGTTCCAAAACTCAATAGTTGGTTTTGTGAATCCATCTGGTGCTTTTGGACTTTGTCCTGCATCCAATGGTCCTGCATATGAGTAGTTTGCTTTTAGTTCATCGCCACGTCTTACTGTATTACGTCTTGCGTTACCAGATCGTTTAGGAGTATTTTCTTTCATAACTTTTAAACCAAGTTTGGTCAAATGGTCAGGCAGTTTTAGTGCCTTTTTCATTCTTCTGTTAAAAATACTGCTATCTACTTTCATTATTTTTCTCTTTGCGCCTTTGCTCTATCAACTGCGGCTTGTAGTTGCTCCTGGTCGAATAAACTAGTATCCATACTACTATTTCTGTCTTGTTTTTGCTCTACATACTTCTTGTATGTGAAAGCAACGTCCATAACAGTTATATCAAAACTGTCACCTTGTTTTAGCACTTGACTTGGTAGTAACCCATACCTGTGTGCTAACTGATCTAACAACAACAAAAATGTAGTATTTGGATCTCCTGGGGTAATGGTATGGTTACTTACTTTCCCAAGTGTTCTGATACTAAAGTAATAACTTCTGTTAGTACATCAAAAGGTAACTCAGCACCATCTTCCATAATGCTTTCTCCTTTTTCATCTAATACAAGTTTTGATACTAATATTGCAACGTCACTGAAGTTTTCTTTATCAGCATTTGCTAATCTTCCGAATACTTCTAATGGTTGTCTGTCATATATGTAAAAATCAAGTGCGTCACCATACTTTTCTACAAGTTCTGGTTTATCAACTGTGAGTTTTACTAACTGTGGTTTGTTTGCTAAATCTTTTAAGTTCATTGTTTTTTCTCCATATCTGTTAACAAGTGATTAATAGCACTTAAACTGAAACTAAGTCTGTTTTGTGCTTTTGCTAAATCTTTTTCAGCACAACGAAGTTCACTCTTCGCCTTCGCCGTCTCTTCTATCATCGACTTCAGAATCTCTTCCGTCGTGTGATCCTGCCATATCTTCATAACTCTTTTCCTCTACATCTATATTTATTGGTTTTTTGTTTTTTGCCTTGGCTTTGACACCACTATCAGGTAGTTCAAAACCGTGCTGTTTTGCTAAATCATCTATATTGTGTTCTGAACCATCAACTAGAGTAACCATACGGTCTTCTCTGCCTGTCCATACACCATTCTTATATAGATTAAGCCATATATGTTTTTGTCTGTCCATCTTTTACTCCTTAAAAAATGCTCCCCATATGAGGAGCATTTATTGGTTTTTATGAAAACAACTGCTTACGAAGTTGCGCCTTCACTTAAATCTCCATCAACTTCGATTGTGATTGGACTGACCCATATTGGGCTCGAAGGATTTACCGTAGGAGCAAGTCCTGTGATATATCCTGTTCCAAAAACATATTTCTTACCAGAACCTGCTGTTCCTTGGAAATATATTCTAAAGTCGATTTTGGTTTTGTCGTTTGAAGTTCCAAATAATCCTTTGTTAATGATTGGACTTGCGTCTGTGCCATCACCAAAGAACTGAGTACTATCTAACACACAGTTTAAGCCGATACTGTTAGTTGCCACAGTTGTAATAACTGCTTCACTTTGCTCGTCTAAAGTCTGGTATCTGAAGGTGCCCTGATTATTTGTTATTGAAACGTCCTGAAGATTTAACAACGTCATAGTAGTAGCAGGAGTTCCTGCTGTTCCTAAGTCTGAAATCTCAACTGTTGCTTCCAGTGTGCTTTCATTTACATTTATTATTGCCATCTCTGGGTCTCCTATTATCTATTATATTTTTACAAACCTATACTCAAATGTATAAGTCAGTATATCGCTTTCTATTTCTGAAGTACTACTGCTTTCACTTATTGAAGTGTTAGCAATGGCACTTTTAGCACCTAAGATACTTGCGATGCGTGTATCTAAGTCTGCTGGGGGGTTTTTAGCATCAACACTCAGATAAGCATTTAACGTGCTTTCCGTTTGATATACGTCAGGTGTGTTATTAACAAACTGATATGCTTGAGTCTGTGATTGTTGCTCTTGATCCAAATACAAAGTTTTCATATTTTTGATATTGAGTTGATCACTGCCACTAGTATATGGAAGTTCTTGACTAACACTGACGTTGCCACTGGCTAAGTCTGTGCTAAGTCTTGTTAATAAGTCTGCTCTAATGCCCATTACCTTACTCTTGTTGTGTTACGTTTGTTTCTAGTTCTGCGATTGGTTCTAAATGACACCATACGGTCTTCATTGTCGATACCATCGCCTTCTCTGTCATACCAGTCCCACATATCCGTTAGTTCTTCATACAAGTCTTGAAACTTGTTTTCGTAATATTGGATCTTTTGTACTTCTGGTGAAAGTTCATCACCAAAATCAGCAACTTTAGGTAGAACGTATTCTTTTAACACATAGTAAGCACACATATCAGTAAAATCTGCTTGTCTACTTACTATTCTGTTTGGATTAAAAGCAGGGATATTATTGAAATCAACAATACCCTCGCCTGTGTATCCTAAATACTGTCTCCATTTAGCACTTGCTCTTATCTTTTGATTGATTCGATTGGTGCTTTTGATTGATAAGTCGTCTATATACTCATCAAGAGTTGCTGGAGTATCTGGGGCATCTGCATAACTTACTTCATTACTTTCAAAAACTCTTTGGTCTTTGTCTCTAACGTCACTGGCGTCACAATAACTTGTTACGTTACCACTACCATCTGTTATGAATGCCATAATATAACTCCCTTACGCCGCTATGTTTTTAACGATATTGTTAGATCTTAGGAAACGGATTCCTGATGCTTGACCCACTAATGAATCGATTAACACTCTGTCACCCAATGCACTTAATGAACCTACTGTACCGCCGTTAGCAATATGTGTCAACTGGTCGATAAGTTGAAGTTCCACTGCCGCGGAAATAGCCGCATAGTAGAATCCACTTGCGTCTGTTGGTGCATTAACATCTCTTAGTTTAGCAACTGCTTCACCAAAGTTACCTAGGGTAGCCTTTTGTGCTGTTGCTCCAACTTGTGTGTTACCTGCGACTGCTTTAATGTAGGATTTTTGGATTTGAGCAAAACCGTTTCTCAAAGTTGAAACCATTTCGATTCTATCAAATGATACATCCTCGAAGGATTTTAACTCGGCGGACCTTTTTACCGCATATCCCATCGCCTCTGGCGAAAATACTGGACAAATATCCTGGTTTCCTGTGATTGTGTTAACCAACTCAATGTTGTTACCAGTTGTACCATCTAAATCTGATGCGTTTGCTGGTGCTGTTTCTGTGTTGTTTAACATCACTCTGAAGCCTGCTTCGTCTGTGGATTGTGCTAACATTCTTGATAGTCTAGTTACTACACTATTACGTACAGTTTCTACGCCACCATCCTCGAGTGCTTCCATATTTACGTATGAAAACGCTCCTCTTTTATTGACTGCTAAGTCAACGGCTACTGGTGCAAAGTCAGGGTTAGTACCAGGTGTTAAACTGATATCTGATCCTTCTGCTATTGAACTTTGGCCTAATCCCCACGCATTGGTGACCGGGATTCTCATTTTGTTACCTACTGCGCCTTCTAGATTGTAACTGTTTACAATCAACGTTGGAGAAGGTAATAGCACAGAGTTATCATAATAAGGGATAAGATCTGCGGATACTTCCTCGAAAAGCACATTAAATAAACTACTTGTTGTTACTGACATTTTTGTCTCCTTGTTTTAGTTAATGTTATTGGTTACCTCAGTTGTCCTGAACGTAACTCTTCTATTTTTTTCATATGCTTAGTAATCATATCATCATTGATTTGACTCCTACTCAAATGTTTGTTGTGATCACGCAACTGAACATAAGCATTTCTGTATAAACTGTCTGACTTTATTCTATCTTCATTGATAGGTTGTGTCTTCTTGCTTACACTATCGCTTTTGTCTGCGTCAAACACAGATGCACCTTTTTTGGCAAATGGTAAACCCAAGTTCTTGCCAATCATTTCAACTGCTGATTTATAATCAGGAGTTTCGCCGTCGGTAGTAAGGAAATCATCGCCTACTCTAATAGCAAACGTTTCACCTTCCACTGCAAACATATTTCTGGCTTTCATTAAATCAATAACTGCCGCCTTTTGTTCACTTTCCCAACTGCTTGGCATTTCGTTTTGTAGTTTGCTTAAATGATTTGTCAAAACAAAATCTGTTTTAACTCTATCAAGTTCACTACGCAACTCCTCAACTGTTTGTTCACGTTTCTTAACTGCATCTCTCAAACTGTTTACGTCTAAACTATTTGGTGCTTCATCAATATTCGCGGTTTGTAGTTGATTAACAACTGTCTTTACCTGCTTTATGTCGTCCACATTTAGTTCTTTTAATAAACTTTGTTCTGTATCTCTACGAGCATTTGCGGCTATTTTGTTAGTGTCATCACGTGTGAAAACTCTAACTCCGTCAACATACATTTTACCATCTCTGTGTTCCACTGCTGGAGCACTTGAGGTTGCTTCTGCTGTTTTTTCAGATTCTACTGGAGTTTTATCTCCAACATCACTATCTGTATGTAGTGGTTGCGTGTTAACACCTGCAACTGGTGTATCTGTATCCATCTCTGGCATATTATTCTCCTTGTTTAACGATAGAAGTTATCGTAAATCAAAATATTAAACGCCATTGTCGGTTGATGTTGATGACATCAACTGTTCAAGTCGTTTGCGTATCTTGTCACGCATTTCTTCTTCAAATCCAACGTCTTCATTAACGTCATTATTTTGGCCAACTGCCTGTTCATACTCTAAATGAGTAGCAAACGGCATATAAGTAACTACTCCGTCTTCTCTGGTGTGAGAATGGAAGCCGTCACCGCCTAAACTTTGTGCTACACTCACTGCTTCTGCTTCTGTGGCATAGTCTTTTATTTGTGGTAAAGCAAACTGAGTCTTATAACTGTTGTATGCGGATAATAAACTGTTTATCTCGCCTATTTCGTGCTCTAATGCTTTCTTACTGTATTGTCTATTGTAACTTATACTGAAATCTTGTGGTATTTGTTGGTTAGTCCAGTCAAACCACAACTTGAACAGTTTCATTTCTGCGTTTTCTAAGTTTTGTGCTTTACGTCTTACGAATGCTTCTAACTTGCTGTCATACTGTTCTAACTGTTCACCTGAACGTGATGCTTTGATAAGGTCATCACTTCTAATCATTGCGATTTCAGCCATTTTGGTAATCTTTTGTTCTACAAGTTCTCTGATTTCTGTGATTGCTTGTAGTGGTGGTGCCACAAAGTCGTAAACATAAGCAGGTGCTTCATTACCTATACCTGCTGGTACTCTCACAACACTTCCTGGTTCAGCACCAATGGCGCCATCATTTAGGTTGTCTGTGGTTTCGTCTACTACTAATGTGCCGTGTGCACCATAACTTATGACACTATATATCTCTGCCATATCGCCGTATATACTTCTCTGTATTTGTGCTAAGTCGAAACTGGGTGTTGCTCCAACACCTGAATATATTTTCATTCCTTGGTAAACTGGCACAACTGGGATAACACCAAGTTCGTTTTCTTCAACTACTCGGTAATAGTCCTCATACTTTTCTAGGTTGGGACTGTCAACATCAGGCACGTAATCATCTTCTTCTGATGTCCATACTGTTTCTATAGTGTCCGGAGTTATCATCCTATACACAGTTTGCTCGTCGTCCTCGTGAAGTTTGATTACGATTTTCTTCAACACGAGTTCGCCTCTGCTGTTATACCCATAGTGCCAGTTTGTAACATCTAATGGGGTATGTATGTTCCATTTAGGAACATCTGAATCTAAAGGTTTGATACAACTTATCCAAACTACTCCAAAGATAAAACTTTTTAAGTCTACCTCTGCCATAAAGTTGTTTAAGTCTGTTTCTGATCCATCTACATCGTGTACGAAATCTTCCATTTCTGGTGTTTCTGGTAATACACGTTGTGGTGGGTTTTTGAATAGTATGCTGTTGTACTCTGAACTTATCAATCTCAAATAGTTCAAGTATGGTGTGTTTTTCAGTTTCTCTGAATAAAAACTGCCGTCATCAACTTGGTCCAATCCACGTTTTGCTTGGTAACTACTGCTAACATTCTCAATCTTTGCTTTGTACTTCTTGATAAAACTGCCATCTGCGGCTGTTTCATATGTGTTAACGGTTTCTGCGGGAGTGTTCATATCAACAGCATAGGCTTTTAGATACCTACCGTCTCTGTATTCTACGCCACCATAATATGCATTAATGCAGTGACGCCAATCGTCTTCGTAACGATCGTATAAGTTATGAACACCTGTGATAAAATCTATGTAAGAATCACTCAAAAGGGATCTCCAATATTGGTTATGTATATACAAGTACTATTTATGCCTTTTGGGTAAAATCTCTGTATTTTTGCGTGAAAAAAGGTTGACGAGCGTGAGATTTTTCAGTATAATAGTTGTATATTTTAAATAAAAGGAGTAAAATATGACAAATGGTGAAATAAGAAAATACTGCAAAGACAACAATGTGTCTAAAGCAGAAGCATACGCATACTTTAATCAAGTGATGCGAAATAACTTGGCAAACAAGCCAGTTAAAAGTAAAATAGTCAAAAAACTTATGAATGCTCATAAGGCTAGCAAAGAAATCAAAAAGCCTGTGGGTTTATACATTGGCTACAAACCAAAAAATCACAAAGAAGGTAGCACTTATAGTACTTGGCGTTTGGTTGCTGATTACGATAACATTATGGAATCTAAAAGAATGTTAGACAGAGATGGGTTTACCAGAGAGGATTTGAGTAGTGCTTTATGGGAATATTTTAGAAATGACAAGTATCAAGTAGATATGAATGGTAACTGTATTGAAGATACTCACGCATTAGCAACTGCTGTAATGGCTTATCTTACAACTTACAATGGTTTTGTTGGTGCTAATACTGGTTATTTAATGACTGTGAAAGAATGGGATCCTACAAATCCTAACGGTGCTAAACACGGTGGTATTAGATTAAAAGCCAATGGTTTTGAAAAACACACATCATTTGAAGATTGGAACACTTGGACAGCCGAGAACCAAAACGATAAAGATGAAATCAGATCATTATTTGATGGTTGTTTTGCTATGGAAGATGCTATGGCAGACGGCACAATAATAGGTATATAGGAGGACGATATGTCAGAAGATCAAGTAAAAAAACTAATCAAAGATCTAGATCCAGCCAGAAAAGTAGAAGTTTTAACTGCTAATCTGTTTAGGATATATTTAGACCCAGAATGTAAACTTTCAGACGCAGAGCAAAAAACTGTAACAGGTGCTCTTAGGATTGTTAGTTTATATAGAAGTAAAATATAGGTTGACAACGCATCTATATTTGTTATAATAGTTGTATATTTTAAATAAAAGGAGTAAAATATGATGACATACGAACAACTACAAGACTTAATGGATAAGGCTTGGGATTTGGCTGTTGAACGAGCACAGTCAGAACACAATATACTGCCTGACGCAGATGGAGATTACTCTAACAGTGATCATCAGGTAGTGAATGCAATCCAGAGTGAAATATTTGAAGAACTAGGCGGTGATTTAGATGCTTACTATGAGGAGATGGCGTAATGAGTAAATCATCAGTATCAAAACACACACCTGAAGTATTAAAGGATGTGCTGAAAAAAAGAGCAAAGCATATTGATGCACTAGCAGTATTGCAAAAAGACATAGACTTTTTACAAGACTTGCAAAAAACATTTGGTAATAACCCTACCAAAGAAGAAAATGTGGTACTGGCAAAGTATCTTTCTGTGTTAGATTACAAAACAGAATACTTGGGCCAACTGTTAGAGAAAGCAGATATGAACTTCAGCAAAGAAAGAAGCACATTCAAACATTTTCATCATATGAAAGACTTATATAATATCACAGTAGTAATATCAGAAAAGGAGGTGGCGTAATGAGTAATATAGGACTCAAAATAAGAAACGAAAACGAACAACAAGTTGTGGATATTATGACTAGATGCCACGATTGGTTAGCAAAAGAGTTAGACATAGAAAGCAATATGGCTTTTGGTAGAACTTGTAACTGGGGCAAAGACGCCTTTCACGTAGGCTTATGGTATAACTCTTCTAACCAAAGTGTGTTAAACTTTAGAAACTTGTATGGTGCTAATATGTATCGAATGTTAAAGATTGTGGCACACGAGGCTAGACACGCCGTGCAATACAAAACTGGTATGCTTGTTGAAGCAGGTCGTAGTCGTAAAACAAAACACGACGGCAAATGGGAAACTGGTATATGGAATGGTGAATACTGGAGTGGACCATACAGAGATGCTCCTTGGGAAATAGATGCTAGAGCACACGCAGAGCCTTATGCACAAATGGTTATTGATGCTGGTATTATCAGTCAAGAAGAACTCAGTTTGAAACTTGCTGGTAGAGAAGGTGATAGTGACCATATGATTGTGAGATTAGAAGATGAGACTTATGATGAGATCAGAGAAAAATATGGTAAGGTTTCTTTTTGGAAAGTGGCGGCTATAACTAGAGAAGAAGATCTTGCTAATACAGATAGATTTGAAGATTTAGTCAAGTCGCATTTTGTTCTCAAAAGCAACAAACGGTATTCATACAACTATCCAGATTCATTGAAAGATGACGAGGGCAGAGTATTCCATAGTCCTGAACTTAAGGCTTTTTGCAAAGAAGCAAAAAAGGTTTGGGACGATGCCAAGAAACAGACCAAACTCACATACAGAGATGATGCTATAGCATTCTTAACTCAAGAAGAAACTGCTGAACTTAAGAAAGCAAAGGCTACTAAAAATGATATGTTTTGGGCCGCACAGAAGAATGTGGTTGAATACAAATCACGTCCTGCTACTGAAGATGATTTGGTATATTAAGAGGTTGACACAGGCGGCTAATAACGTTATAATAGTTGTATATTTAAAAAAAGGAGTAATATATGAGTAAAAATAATCAAATATCAAACTGGAGCCAAACTTACTATTCAGGCTTAAAAGCATATCAACACAAAGCAAACAACGAATGGTTTGTTATGATGTTCGATAAGTTTCTTAAGGCAGATGGTGTACTCACAGTTCCTAACTTGGGTAAATCATTTACCAAAAGTGGTTCAACCTATAAGGAGGTGGCGTAATGAGACTAACACAAGAACAACGAGATTTCATTGTACAACAGATTGAATCAAGTATCAATGATGGTCAAGTATATGACTATTACGATTTTGATAATATAACAATCACTTGGGTTCAAGCAGACGAGTCTTATATAGTGGAGAACAACGGTAAGCAAATCAGGTTCGTTAGTCCAAGTGACATTGCTTGGCATCTAGACGATTTGTCAGACCAACAACTTATAGATTGGTTTATTGAAGAACACGGTTGTGATGATTGGTTTGAAGAATGTTTAGAAGAAGAAATGCAGGAGGTGGCGTAATGGCTAAGTTAAAAGGCAAAGCAAGAGCAAAGGCTCGTAAGACAAAACGTATGGCATACAAACAATCTAAAAACTGTATGTTATTGCTACCAAACGGTGGATATAAAATGATTTCTGAAAAAGAAGCAGATGCATTGAAAGATGGATTAGGATTGCAAAGATTATCTGAAAGATTGAAGATGTTTACACAAAGGTTGACTTCATCCTCAGAGATGCTATAATAGTTTTATATTAAACAAAAGGAGTAATATATGAAAACATTCAACTACAAAGACAACATAAACTACGATGATGATAGATATTCGCCTGGTTTATACAGACTACACGTGGGCAAATACGAATCACCGTACCATATTGTGCTAGGCGAGTTTGTACACTTTAATGATATGCAAAAGTATGTGCAAAATGCTTTTCCAAAAATGTGTGTTACTGATATTGATTATATAGGTAGCAGAGCAAATATGGATAACTTCGACTCAGTGGTAGAATCATTAATGGCTACACCATTTAATAGAAAACTGTTCAAAGGTCCACAAAGTATGGATGACTGGATGCAGTTTCATAAAAACAGAACAACTTTCCAACCAGTTCAAGATGCTACTGAAACAGAAGATTTACAATCAAGACAGTCGGCATTCAGTTAATGTATGAGATTGTAGCAGAAAAACCCACTAGGGTAACTCGCAAACAGTGGCGCAACAAACAATGCGCCATTGCTTATTGTAGTATACTACAAAACAGATGGAAGAACGAATATTTCAAAGTCCAGAGACTGCGGGGCACTCATACCCCATTCCTTCGGTCTTATATGCCAGGCTGGCCCACTGGTGGACGATAAGGGCCTTTTTACACACTCAATCAGTATAAAAGTGATAAATACTTTTGTTAGCAACAAAAGGAGATACAATGAAAATACACACAAAATACTTTGGCCCAGGGCCTAGACAAAACGTAACTAAAGATTTAGATTTACCTGTGCCTACTGTTATAAAAGATCAAAAGGTGCAAGACTATGACGGTAATCGTTGGATAACCAAATCCATAAAACTTATACCATTTAACACTCAAAAAGCACCTAATGGTGTTGACAACTGGGTTTATTTTGATTTAGACACAGAAGAATGGATATATGGTTGGTTAACCAGAATAGTGTTAGAATATCAACACAAAATAAACACTTTCCCCACAGCACTGGGCAAGTTAGACCAAACAATCAATAAAAAAGGCACATACGATAGATTAAACAGTTTTAACAGTATACTAACTACTTGTAGTGGATTGGTATTGAATCGCACCAGAGCAACTGAAATAAAGTTCACTACCAAACAGTTAGCAGACATAGAAAAAGTGTTTGACATAGCAACTTATGTGTTTAGAGATATTCGCGTTAAGAATCACAGCACAGGAGAGTTTGAATCCAGTGTGCTCACAACCAAAGATATTGGCTATCACAGAACTACCAAAGTGCCCAATGAAGATATAATGAGAATATATTTTATGAAGAATCCAGGTCTCACTATAGGCGCAGATGGTCACACATACGATGACACACCACTGGATCTTTTTATAGGAGGCAAAAATGGCTAACGGTAGCAAAATAACATTACCAGACGGTACCAAAATAACTCAGTTTGAACAAAAATGGGGCATTGATGCAGTACAGTTGGCAAAACTGGAAGGAGTAGGCCCAGCCACTATTCATATGAGAGTATTGAACTATGGCACACCCTTTCAAAGACGAGCAAAAACCACTATGTGGGAAGACGTTTACGGTAAAACACTGGGTGAAATAGCCATTGAAGAAGGCTTACACCCTGTGACCTGTGCTAACAAACACTACACACTGGGCAGTTGTTATGCCAAAACAGATCAACGTTTTGCACGTGGTAAACTTACCAAAGAAGATTGGACCAAAAATCCTAGATATTTGAGAATGATCAAACCCACACACTTCACATTGGAGGACATACTGTGAACCCACATTTGGAATATTTGGACCATTTGGATCAACACCAGTACAGCACATTTAATATGGCACAGAAAATGACTGTGATTAATGATTTCGCAGAACTTTGCGGTTTACAGCCATTTAGCCGTAATGGTATTGTGTGGATATACAATGATCCTGCTAAGTCACCTAATCCTAGACAACCTTACGTAACTGTATACTTCAATGCGGCTAGTGTGCTAGACAACACAGGAAACATAGTGTGTAATAGTTATGGAATAGATACTCTAGATGCTATTGAGTTTGAAGCAGGATTCAAAAACCCTACCAGTGAATGGTACAGCAAAAGTGAACACAGAACTTTGGGTTTGCCAAAACTAAAGCCTATTGAAATACATCAAGAAAGCATTAATGTGGATTATACAGATTTAGCCAGTGTTAAGAGATTGTTCACTATGTGGAGCAAAGTTATCAACTATGATTGGGTTGGTAAACTGATTGATCCTGGTATTAAAGGCATCTAATCCTTCTTTTTACCAAATATTCTATCCCAACCTTCAGCATATAAATCATCATCAGTACCACGTCGTGCTGAGCCTTTTCCTCCGTGAGTTTGAGTTGGCTTATACTTAAAGCCTTCTGATTTATCACGCATTTCTCTTAATGCTGGTGTGTTGTTGATTATCTTTTCGTTGCGGATCCATTCTTTTGATCCTTTTGGTGGTGTTGTCATAAGTTTCTCCCTGTGCTACGCCTTGTGGGCATATACTTTTCTGTTCTAACGTTACGTATGGGCCAAGTTCTTTCTATATAGTAACCCAATGCATCTGTGATATGGTCATAGCCTGAAGTTTTATCTGGCTGTCGGGTGCCTTCTTTGTATGTCATTTTGATTAAGCCTTCTCTAGTCTGTTTACACTTGGGATCAATGAATAACAAGTGTTCCTTCACGGTGTTACGCAATCTGGCATTAACCGCCGCAATACGTTCTGCTACAGGAGGGTTAGTGCTACCTGTTCGCACGTGAAAGCCGTGTTGTTGTAGTATTAAGTGGTCTGTGATACCTGTTGAAGCAGTAGTACGTCTTACACCTGATGCGTCTGGATACACAATAACTCCACGTTTAGGATATCGTCTTTTTATCTCTTCGCACATCTCATTGGTGTTTGAACTGTATATGGTTATTTCATCTATTACCCAAGCACGTTCGCCATCTTGTATGCAGATAACAGCACTCATTGGATCTATGTTAAAGTCCATTCCTATGTGCAATGGTGCAGTAGGTGGTATTTGTGGCATACTGGCAATATTGGCATCTGAGAAAGCATAGTAGCATACACCACTATATGAAACAAACTGCGATAAGTATTCCTGTTCGAATGTGCGTTCGTCTAAGTCTTTTTTGGCTTGTGCTATCTCTTCAGGCGGCACATTACCACCTTGTTCTGTGGTGAACTGCCAACTGCTCCATTCTGATTCTGAGCCTTGATTGTACAAATCATAAAACCAGTTTCTGCCTTTAGGTGAGCCAATGAATAGTGCGTGTCCGCCAGTATCTGATAATGTGGGCCGAAGTATTTGATAGAATGTGTCTGCGTGTATGTCAGCACACTCATCCATTACTATAAAGTTATATTTGGCACCACGTAATGCTTCTCTGTTGTCTGCACTACGAATATATATGATACTGCCATTCTTTAACTGTATGTTGAGATCACTTTCATTTACTTTGTCTATCCATCTCACAGCATACAGTCTATTTTTCAGTTCGTCCCATATAACTTGCTTTGCTTGTCGATAAGTTGGTGCCACATACAGGCAACGTTGATTGGGTAATCTGGCAAACTTGGCAAGTTCATTGATACTCAAAAAACTTTTGCCAAAACGTCTACCCGCGGCTACTACTCTAAATCGCGCGGTGCTGTCACTCACAGTTTGTTGCGGTGCAGTCAGTTTCACAGTTTAATGTAGATTGTTGTTAGGCTTTTGTAGTTCTGAACCATAACCTATAATCAATGTTATAATGGTTAATGGTGTAAACCAGGGGTTTAACATTCCCAACATTTGACCCCACAGCATACTGATACCTGCTATGCTCATTGTGTTTATAAACTTGGTCTTTTCTTCTGAATACATCTTCATATCTCTATCTCCTTGGATTGTTACAGTAGTATTTATCACTTTGAACCAACTTTTCCAGTTTTTTTTGTGTTTTGATCGTTGACCATTTCGGGGAATACGGGTATAATATATATATGTTTAGCAATAATGCTAGACTGTTTATAAAGTGAGGAAATATATGAATAAACTAAAAAAAGCAGATACTATAGCCTGCCAGGCTAGAAGATTGTGCAAACAACAATATGGTAAAACTCTAGAAGTAATAGCCAGAGAAGAAGGTGTCAAACCCGCGGCTATTATTAATAGATTAAGAAGAACTGGCAATGCTTATGCGAGTACTCCTAAAAATGTTGCTATAACAGGTGTCGTACAAAGACGTATACGCAAAGAGGAGTTATATAATAAGTTTGGTTTCACTGCGCCACAACTAGCAGAACAGTTAGGCGTAGATGAGACTACTATATATCAGAGATACAAAACATATGGCACACCATATATACAAAAAGGGACCGCCGGTAGAAAAATGGCAAGTGTTCCAACAACACCAAGTGTTCCAAAAACACCAGCACCAAAAGCCAATCCACTAAAGGCAGATTTCTATACAAAAAACAATATCAGTCTCAAAGATATGTTTGGAGAAACTGTAGAAGAGATTGCACTTAGAGAAGGTCTAAGTGATAATGCTATACGTAAAAGATATCATAAAACTGGATCGCCTTATGCCCATAATCAGATAGGCATCACGGATCACAGAATAAACACTCTATTTGCTCAAGCAGAAAGACTGTTAGATATTATAGATGCTCTCAACGAAATCAAAGTTGTACAACAATCTAAGTTAAGCAAATGATTACGCCTAGAATCAGTAGTCATTGTAGAGAACAATGTGTTCAACGTAATATCAGTCTGCTAGAACTTTGTGCTGTATACACATACGGCACAAAGAGCAGAAGCATAAGACTAGATATTAATCGTTTAAACGGTAAAAGACGTTACAGTAGTGGTAAACACAGTTTAGCCAGAAGTAACAAGTGTAATAGTGTTTATATCAGTCTGCGTAGAGCAGATTGGTTAGAGATACGCAATATGCCGGGAATACGCAAAAGCATCAAGCATTTGATATTGGTATTAGACGTAGATAGAGATATCGTTATGACTATTTACAATAATCCCAGAGTGTTTTAATCTTCTATGTTACTGTTTAGCCAAGTGCTTACGCCAGGATATCCCCACAATGCCATTGCCAGTATAACACCGCCATCCTTCATTGATTTGCCCTGTTTTCTGGCTCTGTCATAGTTTGGCTTATGTCTAGCAATAAAACTTTTCATACGTTTCAGTGTGTCATTACTCAAGTTATCACCGTTTGCCAACTGTTTTGCTCTGGCTATGCCTACTGGTGTTCCTGCACGTTTTGATGGTGGTAGTTCACTTCTAACTTCTAGTGCCTTTCGGGCAAGTTTGCGAACATTTACGGGTGGTACTGGCATTATTCTGTTTCTCCACTGATATCATTCCACGGTAGTATATCTGAATCACTTTCTTTGGTTGGTGAGTCTGCCATTCCTAACCATTGTTTACTGAGCCAAATCATCATTACTCTGTCGCCATTGAGTGCAGTTTCCAACATCTTGCTACGCAACTTGCGTTTAGTATTTTGACGTGCTTTTACATATAAATCGCGAAAGTTGTTGCGAAGTGTGGTTTCTGGCACACCGTAGTATTCTGAAAAGTCTTTCCAAGTACTGAACAAGCAAGCCATTTGATAGAACTCTGGCTCAGGAATAACTGTTTTGTTTTCTCCTCTGCCTACTACTCTACCTGTGACGGTTTTTTCGCCGTATTTGATGTTTTTTACTTGATATGGTGCTACTTCATTTGCCATTGCGACTCCTGTAAATCAGTTATACTGTATATGCTGTATTTATGCCTTTTTGGTAAGTCTTACCCATTTTTCCGCAGTTTTTCGCCACAATATGCGTTTAGTGGGTGCAGGTACTGGTGTATCGTCTATGATAACATAACGTTTTTGTATAGTTGCTGTATTATCCAATAACCAATCCAGTGTGCGTTGTTGGGTTTTATTTGGGTTATGCATTACACTTCTTACCCAGTTCATATGACTGTGATGCACTTGTTTTTTGTCTAACAGTGGAGGAGTGGGTTCATAATACTGTTTTGATTCCTTCATCTACACTATTTATTAAAACCCTACATAAGTGGTGTGTAATACTCATTATAGCACATCAAAGTGTTATAAGAGAAGTCAAGTAAACAACCAACAACTAAACACGAAGTGTTTTTGTTGAGTTGTTTTTGTGGAATGCGAAGCATTACGCAACTCACTATACATATTACGTGTGCGAACTGCGTTCACACAAAACAAAACACAAACACTCGTTAGCACTCGTGTATTGTTGTTTTGTTTAGTATTTCTTTCCTATATGTAAAGTTATTATGTAGATTGATCAGTCAAGAAAACACTACTACTAGTGCTTTCCAACTGTGTCATTATGTGAGTATCACAGCCTTTCAAACAGAGGTATTTGAATCAGTATGTAAGCAATGGATTCTGTCCTTCTCCAACCTCAACGACTATACTATTGTATAAGTTATACCTCGCGTTAGTGTATAACTGTTTATGCTTTACTGTTTTGCTTGATAACAACATAACCAAGTCTTTCTGCGGCTTCAACGATATTGTCCAAAGTCCTGCCAGGGTCTCTATATCTGGTGACCAACCTTATGTGTTGTTTGTTAAACTCTGCTAGGATGTACATCGCCTTTTGGTGTGCCCAATCCACCAGAGTATGTTCTTTTGCCTTGATATTTTTTATTTTGCCTTAATGCCTGTTCTGCCTTGCGTGATTTTGATTTACCAGCATCTTCGTCCCACATAATCCAACCCATTATTTTATCAAGTTGGTATGGAGCAAGTGTGCTTAAATCTGATGTGCCATAATATTTTTGTGCCTTTGCTATTGCCTGTTTTTCTATTTTACTTTGCATAGTTTTACTATCCTTATCATTTATTGCAAAGTTATTTATCTCAAAGATTGAGTTTTGGGGGTAAAAAAGGAAATGTAGACAACATTAAATATTAATGATATTAGCAACAAACATTAAGGACATCATAGATATAAAAATATAGTACAATGCAAGTTTCCCGCAGAAGGGGAAAGATATTTTAAAGTTGCCTACACACTTATTTATCACTACTTGTGCTGTATGGGAAATATACTGAGTGAACCTGTACTCAGCAAGAAACATTGTGATAATGTTTCTTACTTTGTATACTATTGATAACCGGATAAGTATCAATATATTTTAGAAGAAATGTTCAATCAATGGCATTAGACTGAACATCAAAATGGCACATTAATCAATCTAGTGGATTTATCGATGTGCTGTAACAGGTATGTTTGAATAACAGAGGCTACTCTGTTCAATCGGGGATATTACTATATTGTCAGATAAAGTGTATATGATATACCCGTTACAATATTATTTATCTCAAAACTGCTTTTTGGGTGCTAAAACAATACTAGTTCTACTACCACTGTGAGCAAAGTTGTTAACACAAGACCCATAATGGTCCATATTCTTGTGTCCAATCTGTCTAATCTTGTGGTAAAAAATGTTCTATTATCCTTTACTTCTTCTTCTAATCTGTGTATACAGTCGTGAATATGTTTAACATCTGTTTCCATCACAGAGATTTTGTTGTTTAAATGCTGATTGGTTACACTTTTGTTAGACACTTCGATGTCCTGATATCCAAGCATCTACATCAGCAGTGGATCCCAAATCACCACGTGCTACTGCGTCAAACAGTTCTTGCCAGACATCCTGTTCGCCATAAGTGTCATAAGCATATTGCATTATTTCAGTTTGTGTCATAACTACTCCTTAATATCTCTTTTTGCCTTTACCTTTTTTCATCCCTTTTTTCTTTTTGCCTTTTGTGTAAGCCATTTGTTTCTCCTTATAATGGTATTTTGCTCCAAGTATTTGAAACTTCATCAAATACTGCTTTTTCTACGTAATCAGGATATTCATCACCGTGGTCACATATAGGTGCTTCCACAGTGGTATATGATAATCCTGGTTTGATTGTGTCACTGGTACCTAAAAAGTCACCTGTTTCACTGTCATAATAATAATACATAATCTATCCGTTGTTGGTGTATGCTGATAACTGGAAGTCATACACTGGTGTTGAACTTTCGTTTGTGTCTATTCTCAGTATTGGGTTGGTGTTGTTGCCACTTGTTACATCAATAGGACAACATATCATAAATCCATCATCATCGATTGCGGCATCCCAATACTTGTTAGTGCCTATGTAACTGTTTACATTTGTTCTGGTATGTGTGGATGTACAAGTGTCTCCACTAAATCCATAACTGCTGTCTAATGGTGATGTTGGTATGATATTCACAAAATCTTGGGCAAAAGGCATCATATATATTCTACCATCTGCACCTAATCTACCTTTTGCGGATTGTTCATTTGAGGAAATACTGTTGTTAGGATCATATCTTTGGAAAAACAATGTGTCAATGTCAAATATTCCTATGTCACCACTATTCCAGGGTGTAGCATATATTTTACCATCTGCACCTAATACAGCATCTTGATATTGATCAAAAGCACCTGGTGTACTACTGCCTGATTTTAGTGTTATTTGGGTAAATGTATCTGTGCTAGGATCCCATTTGTAAACACCTGCACGTCTGTAAGGCAACATATACACACAACCGTCTTTAGGATGTGTACACATATTAGGATGTGTAAATCCAGCACCAGCACTGGTTATATTTGTGCTAGAACTGGTGTTTGTGCTGGGGTCAAATAACATATGATTGGTGCTGTTTTTTGGTTTGAATATTATTCTGCCATCATCTAATGGATGTGCACCATAATAACCACCTGTACTCAAGTTACTGTTAAAATGCGACGTGCTTGTTCCTGTTGAAGGATCCCATTCAACTACTGTTCTACTGCTGTTAAAAGGTGGAATATAAACTTTACCATTTGTGCTTAAAACAGGTTGTAAATGTGTTCTACCTGAACCTTGCCCTGTGATAGTTATTGTGCTGGTTGTTCCTGTTGAAGGATCATATAACTCTGCTTTTAGATCTCTTGGTCCTAATAACACTTTGCCATCTGGTAAACTTATAGCACCCATATTTCTGTTTGAGTTAGTGGTTAATGAACTGCCTGTCATATCATATGTTACAGCACCAGCACTATTCATAGTGTTAGCAACACCTTGCCATTCACTGTATGTTGGCATAGTTGGCCAACTTGGGTATGTTGGTCCTACTGGTGTTTCTGTTATTGTTAGTGTGCCTGTTGTTGCTACTACTGAGCCTGTTATAGAACCCGTTCTAAGACTTACTGTAAACGTCTCTGAGCCACTTATGCCTCCACTTACTGTAGTTACCGTGCCTGTGCCTGTGTTACTGGTTATTGTAATAGTGCCGTTTGTTGCTGTGAAATCAGCATCTGTTGTGGTGCCATTGTTGATTGTGTAGAACAATATTGTGCTGTCTGCTACATCTGTTGTGGTTGCTGTTATTGTAAAACTGGTTCCTTCTACTGATGAACTTGGTGATCCTGCTAAACTGTATGTTGGTGTGACTGTTTCTGGGTCTTTTACCACAACTACTACCACTCCACTACCACCATTACCACCTGCACCGCCACCTGATCCAGTATTTCCTACACCATTTATGTTTTGTGTTGCAGTTCCGCCTGGCGTTAACACCCAGCCTCTGCCGTATCCACCTATACCTGATCCACCGGCTCCACCTGCTCCTTGTGATGTTGCTGATTCATTATCTCCACCACCGCCACCACCAGCATAGTAGTTACCGTCTATCCAGTAGTATCCTGCACCACCGTCTCCACCACTAGTGCCTGCTTGACCAACTCCTCCAGCACCTCCGCCACCGCCTCCAGTGCTAGATCCGTTACCACCTGCGTTACCGTAATGTGTTGTTTTGCCTGTGTTTGTGCCAGCAGTACTTGAACCACCTGTTGCAGTTCCCCACGTGGCTCCACCACCGCCAGAACCACCATTTAAACCTCTACCAGCACCGCCACCATCGGCTGTGTATGGACCAAATACTGTGTCACCACCATTTGCACCACCACTTGGATCATTCAAACCACTATCTCCACCTGCTCCTACTGTCACACCAACTGTGGTAACAGTATCATCTCCTCCTGTGAGATTCCAAGTGAATAAGTTTTGTAAAATGATAAGTTCTCCAGCACCACCACCGCCTGAACTAAGTCCTGCAGGGTTTGATACTAGATTGGGGTCATCGCCCCCACCACCGCCACCACCTACTAGTAACACTTGGTCAATAGCACCTGATTCTGCTATGGTGAGAGTGCCATTTGATGTAAACTTGTGAAGTCTCAGTCTATCTTGTCCACTGCCAACAAAACTTGTGGTACCACCACTTATGTTTGCTGGTTCTCCGTTTACATTGTCAAATGTAGCACTAAGTGGCATTATGCGTATCCTTTGGTTAAACTAAAGTAATAGGTTGTGCCGTCATACATAAAGTTTATTAAATCTATTTCGTTTATGCCTGTGCTTAGTGTGTTTAATCCTCCTGCCCATTTGATGTTAGCACCTGTGGTTAATGTTCTTGAACCTGTGCCGTCTTGTGTTATAATGATAACACCACTACTACCTGCTACAGCATTACCTAAACTGTTTATTGTTAGTGCGCCTGTGGCTGTTATCTGGAATATACTACCATTGTCTAAATCTATTGTGCTACTGACGTCACCACTTTGGTTACCCAATGCTATTGTTGTTTCATTGAACTTTTTGAGTGTTATATCATCAGCAGTTATACTTGCTACACTACCACTGTTTAATCTTGCGTCTACTCTTGCGTCTGTGTAGTATAAGTTAGTGTTCTCTGGTACTATACTGGTGTCTAATGTGGCTGTTACTGTTTGATTACTGCTGTTACCTATAAACACTTTGCCGTCATTTAAGTTAGGTGTAGCATTTGTTCTAAATGCACCTTGTACAAGAATGTGATTACCACTTACAACTTTACCTATTTTTTGTATAAACCTGTTTTCACCTGTTGGTGGTGTTTCTGTTAAACCACCTGGTGTTGTGTGATCGATATATAAGTCTGCACCTGCTGTAAAACCGTGACTGCTAAAGTTCATTACACCACTTGTTACTACTTGTCCTACACCGCTGACTATGTTTTCTCTGATTATACCTATGGCAGGCATTTTTGTGGCATCATCCGCATCTGCTAAATCCACGTGAGGATTATCACCATCATTACCACCTGTTAGATATACTGCATCACCTTTGTTTAATGTGCTACCTGTGTTGTTATACACATCTAATAATACTGCACCATCGATATCACCAAAGAAATCACCATTTGCTGTGATATCATTACCTGTTATATTACCTGTTGTTAATACATTGGTACTAAAACTTGCTAATAATGTACTTGCGGCAGTTTGTGCTCTTGTGTCAGTGAAATATAAGTTTGTGTTTTCACTTAAATCAGCAGTTGATTTAAAACTTAAATCCAAGTTGTTGCCTGTTTGTAAGTTTACTCTTGCATCTGCTCTAGCATCTGTGTAGTATAAGTTAGTGCCTTCGCTTAAATCTGTTGTGCTAAACACACTCATATCTACTGCTATGTCGTTGGCATTTACTGTTATACCGTTACCAGCACCTACATTAAGTGTAACATTGCCTGTGTCTCCACCGCCTGTTAAACCACTGCCTGCTGTGACACCACTGATTAAATCAGTATCACTTAATCTAAACTCACCTGTGCCACTATCATATGCTAAGCCTGTGCCAGCATTAAAGTAACCTCTTATTGTGCTTTGATGATTGCTGATATCACTTACTGTTCCTGTGACATCACCTGTTAGATCACCTGTGAATGCGTCTGCTTCAACACCTATGCTACCATACTTAAATGCTTGTTGCACATTGTCATATCTCCACAGTTGCGTTCCAGTGTGACCGTCTTTGTACATATACAAGTCATTTGTGCCTATTGGTAACTTCCAACTGTATAAAGCACCACTGCTTCCTGCATATTGATTTATTTTGTTTTTAAATGTGATTGTGGCTGTGCCATCTACGTCAACGTTTGTATTATTAGTAACACCTGTGTTTAAACCTGTTGTTAAACCACTGTCAGTGAACAATGTAACTAATATACCAAAATCTCTTTGAGCATAATAAGTGTTTCCATTTACTGCTGTTCCAAAACTACCACTGAAACCATTAAGTTCTACTTCCATTCCATTTACAAAATCTTCTGGGAAACTGTCTTCTCTGCTTCTGTTATTAATCTGTACAGCATCACCACCTAAACCAAAGTTTCCTATAGAATAAAAGTTTATCAAATCTAGTTCGGTTGTGCTACCAGGTTCCTGATATTTGCCTCTGTTTAATGATACCGTGCTGTCAGCAAAAGCAGTTGTGTCTCGCCAAAGACCTAGTTCGATATCATTGTCATAACGAGTATCTTTACCATTGTAGGCATATAAGGCACTACCTGTGTTTGTTGATTGTACTCTTCTTGCTACAGCATATTTTTCTAATGTTGCTCTGTTTTGTGCTTGAGTACTTGCACCTGTTGGTCCAAAAAATACTTGGTCACCACTTAAATGCAAACTGTTACTGTTTTTTGCAGTATTTTGCCACGTGCTGTCTGTGGCTATTCTCTGAGTTGCACTTGTATTTGTTGATGCTGATAAAACAAAATCTGTTGTTTTGTTATTGCTTGTATAGTTAGATGCGTAAAAACTTAACTTACTTGGTGGTATATATGTACTGTTATCTACAGTCTGGCTTCTACCCCAAGCCATAACACGACCTATTTCTGATCCTGCTCTTGGGTATTGCTCACTTCGAGGACTATTAACATCGCCTTCAAAGGCACTAAACATTAACCTAGTTCCTGCTAATGATCTATAGTCGCTATACTCACGGGCACCACTGAAGTTTGTGTATGATGATAATCCTATTTGAGTTACTGGTAAACGTCTAGAATCGTTAATATCTCCTAAACTTTCACTCAGTCCGTCCCAACCTATGTTCATACCATTTACTTCAAAGTAATCATTAAATGGTCTATTACCTAACTCTGTGTTATTACCTACAACTATACCACGTGGTGCTCTAAATGTGATTTCATTTTTAAATAAATCAGTTCCTGTAGCATTCTTGCCTATTTTCCAATAACTTCTACCTTTGAAAACATTTTCGTCTGTGTTACTGAAATCAGATGCTGATAAACCACCACTGAATGTTACATCGTCTAAACCTAACTCTACATTGTTATTTTTTGTACTGGTATTAACCACAGTATAATAACCCACATCTGTATTAGATCCTGGATTATTAAAGTTAAAAGTACCATCTAATATGCTAACTCTAACACCTGTGTTGGCGTTGTAAAATCCTTCACCTACTGTATAAAACTTTCCATTTGCTAAATCACTGTCAGCAGTCAATGTGGCATCTGCTGGAGCATTAAATGTTATGGTGTTATTTGCTGGATCTGTGCTGACCACATATAACAGTTGTTCTTTGTGTCCTACTGTGCCTATGCTACCTATGGGTTCATCTGCTTGACTTACCACACTATTTGTATTGATATTATCTGTGATAAACGTTGATATAGCACTTGTTGATACTGAGTTATCACCATATCTCAAGTAGTCATATAGATTAGCATATCCTGTAACTGTGAATGTGCTACTGCCTGATGATATACTACCTATTAAGTTCCAGGCTGTTGGTATAACATTACTACCTGATTTTGTTACATTGCTGTTTACACTTGTTGGTTCTATACCTTCCCATTGCAGTTCACCCCATTTGAATACTCCTTCGCCTATGCTACCACCTTGCGTTGTTGGAGCACCACCTTCTAATCCTGTTTGTGCTAACAGTAAGTTGTCAGATGTAATGGCGTATTTGTTTGTGAGACTTAATGGTCTTGCTTCTGCTGTTTCACTTAATGTGGTTGCCCTAAGATTAGTGGTAACTATATTGGTGTTATTTGTGATATTTTCTGATGTGATATCTCCAACCACATCTAAATCGGCAGTGACTGTCACGTCAGTGCCTGTGTTATTATCTATAGTATCTACACTTAAAACGTTAGTAACAGTTAAATCTGTTGTTGATATGCTGTCGCCATCTACAAATATATCACTGTATGTGCTACCATCGTTTGATATTTGCCATCTATCTGTGGTTT
>Ga0222719_10001340_pt1 | contig 24014 bp, 24 predicted proteins | sample C33_34DmetaG_FD_165039 | JGI IMG/M metagenome (GOLD analysis project Ga0222719, IMG submission 165039) | Estuarine water microbial communities from San Francisco Bay, California, United States - C33_34D | ecosystem: Environmental > Aquatic > Marine > Unclassified | place: USA: California...
GACACGGACAGTACCTGGATCCCCTGCTAGATGAGTGGTTGGCCTCGGTTGCTTCTGCCAGGGATTACAAAACGGTAGATCACTATCGACTGGATGTGCAAAGATTTCTGCATGTTGCCCCCCCGAGAACTGGACAGCTTTCCTCCAAGGTCCAGGAACCATTCTACGACCACCTCCGCAGTTTGGGTCTATCCGATTCCTCCATCAATTCTGCAGTCAGATCCGTGCGGGTTTTTGTTCGTTGGTTGTCGGAGAGGGAACTGCTGAAGCACCCAGTGACCTTGAAGGCATTGCGAACAGTGAAGAAGAGACCACAGTTCTACAGCTCAGAACAGATCAAGCAGATGCTGGAATATTGCCGAGAGACTGCAGGTAGGAGATATACATTATTATATAGAGCAATCTGGATACTCTCGCAGACAGGCATGAGGGGAGGGGAACTGTTGAATCTGAAGTGGTCGAGTGTGGAAGAGAAGAGGATCAAGATCGTCAGCACGGACAGTTGGCAGGTCAAATCACGACGAGATGCCTGGGTGCCGATCTCGCCAAAACTGCGGGAGGAAATGGTTCAGTGGGACAGATCAGGAGAATTCTGGGTATTGGATAAGGGAGATGGGAAACGATACTGGGCGCATTTGAACGAACTGACTGCCAGCATGAGATTTGTCCAGACCAAGTGCGACTGCCGAGGTCCGAAACCTCTACACGGATTCAGGGCGGGAGTGGCAACGGAATTATTGAGACAGGGTGCTAGTCCGGTGCATGTGCAACGGTTGCTGCGTCATGAAGATCTGAGTACGACGATGGGGTACCTCGATCCAGATGCGTTGGAGATCGAAAATCTGGTGAGAAACCTATGATGCCAATAGGGAGCTATCGACAAATCGAAAATCCTCGGAAATGGTGCGCCCAGCAGGACTCGAACCTGCAACCTACGGATTAGAAGTCAACTAGAAAATGACTTTTATTCTATGATATCAGTATTTTGTAAGAATAGGTATGGGCAGCACTGACCATGTCAGTCGTCCAAAAGTCCAAATTCATTTGCCAATCCATACCCCCCTGCAGACGACATCAATCCACCTCGCAAATCTCTAGCAGCACGGTCTCGCATGTACTGTTCTCGGATAGGGATGAAGTCCTGCAGTCTTTGCAGAACTGCTTGGTTTTCATCGAACCCTGTTGCCTTCATCATTGGCAGCATTTGCTCAGACATCCGCAGGTTCTCCAGTCGGTTGACATTTAGGAAGTCTGGAACATTCCTTCTGGTGATTCCAAGAAATGCCTGTGGACTGTTATAGGACGCAGCAAGTCCTAAGACATCAAGTGGATCAATCCCTCCTTGTTCTTCTTGAGCTGCAAGTCTTCTTGCTGTTGCTGAGTTGCCCATTGTGTAGTTGTAGGTTCCTGATCTCCTGCGTTCCACATCCATCATCTGTTTGTAAATATTGAAGTTGTCTTCATTGCCAAACATCAGACGGATTCGTTTCTTCATATTTTCAGAATTCCAATCACTGGCACGATCTCCCATCTCGGCAGTCTTCTCGCCCATCCGAGTCGTCAACTTTTCAACAAATCCTTTTCTGAGTGCATCCATCTGGTTCTCAGATCGAACCTTTTTATTGATGTATTCTTCCAAGTCTTTTGGATTCTCGCTTGCGGCCTTTTCATACCCATATTTGACATGATCAATCATCTGTTTGTTGTCCATGCCTTCATCAAGTAGTCGTGCATAGGTTTGATTTTCAGCCCGTGCTGCACCCATAATCTCATTTAGATTCTGTTCCAAGGACTGTGCTGCCCTTCCTCCAATGTATCCAGGCTCTGAAGGGAACTTGCCTAGTGCATCCCTTGTGCTTTGTCGGAGGTCTTCTAATTGACGCAGAGTATAAGGTTCCAAAGGATTATTATCTGCATCAGCAATGGGGCCATAACTTGGCAACCCTCTTCGTTTGTAATCTTCTCGCAGCAGTTCGTAGTTTGGAGACATTCGATCATCTCGACGAATGACAGTACCGTAAGTTGGATCTGTCATTACCTGACCTTCAATGTTTTTGTACTCTGGATTGATGTTGGTATACCGTTCTTGGTCGAGTCGTTCTTTTGCCATCTGGGGAGTCTCACCTTCCCCCAAAAATCGTTGCAATGCTGCAGGGACTCGTTCCTTCTGATCTCGTTGTCTTGCCTGCAGTAGTTCGGCAAGCTGTTGATTCCCCTCACCTGGTCGATTGACTAAGGTATCTGCAACATTCATCACGTTTCTGCCATACAGATCAGGGAACATGGTTTGATCTGCATTGACTTCACGGGGAAGTGCGGCCTGATCTCCCAGTCGTTGTCTTCCCACATTTACAGCATCAATCCCTGTTTGGCCTGTGTCTCGTTCTGCTGCCAGTAGCAGTTTTGCAGTGGCACGGTTTGCTGGTTCGTTGGGACTACTGCCAAGACCTGGGGGATTGATAATATTTCCATTGCCTCCATTGTTGGCACGGATCAGTCCACCTAATCGGCTTGCTGCGTCCATACCAGCGCCAATCACACCCTCTCCTACTGCTCCAGTTGCGCCACCAAACAAACTGCTGGCAAATACCTTGTTGGGGTCTGCATCAATGCCTGCTTGAGTTGCAGCTCCCTCTGCTGCACCAACAATCCCACCTTGCCCCATTCTTCTCGCAAAATTCCGAACTCCTTGCCCTTCTTGCAGTGCTAAAGGTCCTCGGTTCGTTACCGCAGAGATGGGACGACCAAGAGGATAACTGCCGAGAACTGACCCAGACAATTCTGCAAAATTTGCGGCAGCAGGATTGAATTCACGGTAATTGGTTTGTTCCTGATTGATTGCGCTGAGTCGTTCCTGGTAAGCATCCAGAGATTGTTCCTCTGGTGTGGACATTGCCAGTAAGAAGGCTTCTGCTTCATCGGCAAAGGTCCCTACAAATGGAAGACCCTGAGCAAATTGACGGGCAAACTGTTTGATTCTGGGGTTGATCCCTTGAACGTCAGTGTCCTGCACCATCTGCTCTGCTGTTCGGTTGTCACTACCCCGAAACTGAGGACCTGGTCTTCTTGCCATTCGGTAATCTGCTTCCCGTTGAACATCTTCCATTCGTTTGCCAATGGTGTTCTCTAAACGGGAGGTGATCGCTTTCTCCAGTCCTGCCTTGCCTTGGTATTTGTTCTTCCTCAAGAACTTGTCAATTGCCTGCTCAATGACTTCAGGACTATCTCCTCGGCCTGTTCTTTCCAAACGGATGTTTGTAATGGCCTTTACAATTTTAGTAAGTCGAGTGTCCTTCTGATCATTTGATGCGTACTTCAACCAGAGTTCTGTGACTACTGGAGAGATGGGGGTCCATGCCTTGAGGTAAGGTCCAGTTTCCATAGTTAATTACCGATTGCTTCGTTATATCCGTCAAGCCCAACTGCATTAATGTTGGGAAATGGTCGATACCGACTACTGGGGTATTGTTGTTCAAGCAATCCCAATTTGTTTTGGAAAATGTCTTTCAATGTGTTGAGTTTGACCTGCAGGGTCTCTTCCGAATCTGTTTCCAGAGGAACTGCGGCCTTAATGCGATCAAACTCCTGCTTTGTCAGTGCAGCACCAAACTTCTCATTTAATCGATCAGAGGTAAGGTCTGCCATCAATGCCCTGAGTTGTTTGGCTTTTGCAGGAATTACCACCCCTGGGAAATATCCTTGAATGTCCCCTACGCCTTTGATTGCCTCTTCATCCTTTAACAACCCAATGGACTGATCAATTTGGTTTAGAGTAATTTGATAATCATTATAATTTCGGATGTCGGTTGCATTGATTTCCTTCTTTGGTGGAACCGTTGTGCCACCTGGGATCTCATCCATTGCTAGATTGTTTCGATCCAACAACATCAAGCGACTTCCTTTTGTCGGATCATTTGGATCAACAGGCACACTGACGACTTGAGGAGTTGAACGCCCCTCCATAATCCGTTCAGCAAGTTGTTGTGGATCTGCACCTTGTTCGTCAATCAGATATTGTGCAGCTTTTGCTTGCAATGAATCCCCAAACAAACCCCCTTCGGGTTTCTCTTGCTTGACCCGTTGTGCTGCGATTGTTTTTGCAGTGTCCTTCAAGATAGACAGAGGCAATCCTGCTGCACTTTCGGCATCATACTCTCCAGACTTAATCAGAATCTGTTCAAACGGTGTTCTGTCGGTTGTGGAATTCTGATGCAGCTCATTGAATCGATCTCGGTCTTGCCGTGCCAAGGTCGTCAGGTTGATTTTGCGTGTCTTGTTGTCCGTCTTGCCCTCTGCAACAAGGATCTCGTTGACCATGCCTTCAATCTGATTTTTCTCTTCTGCCAATCGCATGATTCGATCCGTGTATCCCTCGTTACGTTCATCCATCCGACTGCGGGCATCATCCATCATGACACCCTTGAACATCTGGTTGAATTCCCGTTCTGATCTACGGTACTCATCTTCCAGTTCCTGCCTCTCTTCTTCTTTCAGTCGTTGACTCGTCGTCCCATACCCTTGGATGAATCCACCTACACCCTTGGCAAGAGCATTGGTCAAGGAGACATCATTTGGGTTGGTGGAATATTGGGGAGCAGACATCAATCCTAGTCCTGCCTGCAATAATCCCATCCGAGTCGGATCATTGAAAAGTGACGGGGCAGAGTCCTGCTCCTCATCCAGCAGACCTGCAGAAAACAAGTTAGGAATCCCAAACTCGGTTTTGGGACTCGTGGGTTGAGGTGGATTCACAGCAGGCAGTTTGCCCATCGGAGGTGCACCTGGGATCTGCGGAACGGTTGCATTCTCTGGTTCGGAGAGTAGGGAACCACCTGCCTGTGCAGGTAACCTCATTGGAGGTAATTTAGGACGATTCTCCAGTGGGAATCGTTGTCCTAAAGTCGTTGGATTCTTTGATGGGACCCCTGTCCCAATCAACTGCTGTGGATTCATCCGAGACTGCACCGTCAGGTCACGATTCAAATCAGGGTTCTGTGCCTGTTGGATCACTGCTGCAGGGTCAGATTCCAACGGAGTCACCGCAGGTTGCTTGACTTGAAAACTCATCGATTCTTCGGGCATTGCAGGGCCTGCCTGGAATGCGTCCTGCCGTCGTTGCATTCGATCTGCCGTGGACATCTGCAGTAACTGCTGAGTGTACGGTTCCAACCTCCGTTGAGCCAGTGCCCTAGACTGTGGATCTCCAGACTCATACTGCCGCATCAACTCTTTGATGATTTGCTGGTCTGTGGCAGGGAACTGGTTCAGGTACTGATTGTACAACTGCATGACGACCTTATTGGTTGCTGTTCATGTAAGTCAATGCGCCCATGCCCATTGCAATGGGTAGTGCGTATCCTGATGCTGCTGTTCCAGCCAGTGCGGCATAGGTCCCCAGACCTGCCCCCGCAGCAGGGAGGAATGGATTCTGTTGGTACTGTGGTTGTGTCCGCACCACGGTCCCTGTCAATGGACTCAATGCGGCATTGCGTAAATCAATCTGTCTGCCTGGGTATGCCTGCCGATCCAAGAACTGCTGGTAATACCAATCCTGATCTCGTTGTTCCCGCATGTCTTGAGCTGCACCACCTGCCAGCATATCGGCAATCCGTTGACGTTCATCGGCAGTTCCAGCTTGGGCCAATGCTCCGAGTTGCTGCCCACCCTGAAGATTCAATGCTCCAGCGTTCCGCATAGCATTTTCTGCGAACTGTGCTTCATTGCTTGCAATGCTTCGCAGTTGATTGAGGTCTTGTCGGTCATACCCCATAGCATCTGAAAGCAGTCCTGCGTTGTATCCCATTGCTGCCCGATCAGCAGCAGCAGTTGCCCCCAGTCCCTGACCATAAAGATTGGCGTTTTGTGCCTGGGTTGCCAGTGCCCCCTGACTTTCCAACCCTTGTGCTGCCAGTGCCCCTTGGGAACGCAGACCCTGTGCTGCCAGTGCCCCCTGAGATGTCAACCCTCGGACATTCTGACGATCCTGTGCAGACAACCCCTGTGCTGCCAGATTCCCTTGAGACTGCAGACCTCTTGATTGCTGGACATCCGAGGCAGTCTGCGATAGTCGTTGCAGGTTTTCTCGTTGCGCCAAATCTGCTGCTTTCTGGAATCCTTGAGAACGCAACTGCCCCACGGCAGCAGCAGTTCGATCTGCAAAGTTTCGGTTGTTCTCAGACCTCATCAGTGCCTCTCGGCTTCCGCCAAATGCTCCAGCCCGTGCAGCATCTCCACTGATCTGATTGCCTGTGATCTCTCTCGCACGGTTCATGTCGTCAATCGTCTGATTGACCACAGAATCGGTGTACGGATCTTGGAAGTTTTTCATTGAATCACGCAGGGTCTTGCCTTGCTGGTAATTCACAGGACCCTGCAGTCCTTGATTTGCATTTGTATAGTTTTGGTTTTGCAGTCCTACATTCACATTGGAGGCTGCAGCATTTTGATTGGCGAGATATGCATTCGGGTTACTGAACTGCGGGAGACCCTGTGTGTAGTTCTGTGCTTGAAAAACATTTGGGTTCTGCATCCCTGAGAGATTAGACTGGTAGTTCATTGGTTGCCCAAAGGACCCACCCATTGTCCCCTGGTAGGACGACTGGTATCCTGCGGCATTGGCAGTGGCAGCATTGGCAGCAGCAAAGGGGTCTGTGCCTCCTTCCCCAAAACGATTATCATATCTCCCTCCCAGAATCCCTTCTGCTCGGTTCGTCATTGCGGAGGGGTCTGCGTATCGCTGATAACGATACGGTTCATAGGGTTTCTGACTCTCTGCGTCTGCCCTGTCCAGAGTGTCCTTGGCATAGTCCTGTGCCCATTCTGGAACATTTTCCTGTGTGATGGTTTGGTTTCTTGATCCACCCTTCATATGCTTACTCGATTGCTTGTGTGTAAATGATTTGTTCGGAACACAACCCCAAAGTCTTCTGCCAACCCCTGCGTCCAATGGCCTGAAACTTGTCAGCACCCCGCAAGATTCCCAGTCTTTTGCCGATTTCCCAGAGTTTCAGGACTTCGTTCATCACACCCCCTGCTAGAAAACAATGATATACTTTGATCTTCGGGGTCTTCAGCATCTCGGCAACTGCGATAGAGTTCTGGTGGATGAGGCAGTCATAGGTTCCATCCCAGATGCCTTGCCAGATATGCACAGGGTCATGGGTCCCAATGTCTTTTGCCAATACTCGTTTAACTTCATGATGGAGTCGGATAAATTCTTCAAAAGCCCTTTGACCATTATCAATCTCTGTCAGTCCCCCATCTTTGCAGTCGTAAATCAAACGGCACTCGCACTGAGAACCCCTGAGTTATCCACCACGATCTCGTAGCGGGTCCCATCGGGCGAAACGATGATTAGACGTTGGTCCGCATTCAGCTCAACGTCTTGGTTTTTCTGATACGAACTGGTCAACAACTTCGCAATCTGTTGAAGAATCGGTGCAAAGTACGATTGTAAATATTGACCTGGAGGATTGGGTAGAATCATCTCCGACCTCCGACATGGGTTTCAAATCTTGTGGACCCTACAGTCCAGTCTTGGGTCAATGCTCCGGTCACTCGATACCGCACCTGTCTGCCCTGCAGTCGCACATCAATCTCCCCATCCGTCTCCAGTGGGTAGCTGGATGATGTGGTCTCGGCAGCATCACCTGACGCAGCAGTATAGAATTGGAAATTGATTGCACCTGCCGCTTGTTGATCACTGTCTGTAAAGATTTTGGAAATCCTGCTGTACCTCTCCCCTCGCATCAGATCAATCGCACCCGTCTCGGCCTCTGCAGTATCCGTCTGTGCAGGGTCTGTGTTCTCATGACTGTAGATGGTATTGTCTCCTGCATCGACGGCAATCGGGGAACTTAGTACACCCTTATCAATCCAGCAGTTTCGACTGACTCCAGATGTGCTGAGACTATCGTACCAGTTGTTGTCTCGGTAATTGTAAATCACATAATACTCACATTCCCCCGCAGTCCCTGTGACACTGGGACACCACCACCAAACTTCTCCAAATTCGGCATTCCCGCCACTGTAGATCAAACCTTCTTGAGTCCAGTCCACGGTTCTCATGACTCGGTCTTGGATGGGACTCGGCAGAGGTCTTACAGATCCATCGAATACCCAGAATCCTCCTGAATTGAGCCAGCAAGTGATCTCTGAAGAATTATGAATTGAGTATGGAGAGATCACTCCAGCATTGTCTGCCAGTTTTGTCGTTCCAAAAACAAGAGGAGGACCGAGGTAGTTGACTTGATGCACATCCACATCCGTCCAGACCAAAGTTGTGCCTCGGACGTTCTTGCCGCAAACGATGTATCCCTGAGTTTGCAGAGGAAGTGAGCCTGCAGTATTGGTTGCACTGGCAGTCCAGACATCCACGGTCTCCTGACTGCTGAACTTGATCTGTCGTGCATCCCCATCTGCACCGAGTGCCAGCACATGGCGTTCTGGAGTGACGACCACGGCAACAGCAGTCGGAGCATTCTCGGTGAAACTATTTGCCGTGGTGATTTCCTTCGCAGCAATGGAGAGGTCCGACACATCGAGGTAAAACATCGCTTTGTCCCCCGAATGGGTCCCGATCAGGTCTTGTCCAAATGAGTCCAAACTCCAGTGTGCCTTCTTGGAATAAGATGCCGTTGAAAACGTCTGACCATAGAACCAATCTCCGTAGTAATTCGCCCCGAACCCTGGTCGAAACTCCGCATCACCTTCTGCCTGATACCCTGACGGGGTGACATCGTAAATCCTTTGTCTAGGGAGCGTTGGATTGACCGTGACCGTGATGTTCGTTGCCGTTGCCGTGGCATTATTGGAGAGAGTCAGAGTGTTGGTGCTGACTGCCGTGATTGTCGTGGAGTCTGGGATACCTGAGCCTGTGATCACATCTCCAATCTCAAAGAGGGTTCCATCATCGACTGTTACCTGATCACTGCTATCGGTTGTGTCTGCAGTGTTGTCTGTGAAAGTCGCAGGGGAGGCGACCTCAAATGCGTAGAGTTTGCCGTAGTCTGGGTTGCCAGATCCTGCAGTTCCCAGTGCCATCAGTCCAACCCCAGCATTGTTTCTCCATTGGAGATGCCCTCGGACTGCCGAGTCCAGAGTCTCAGAGTGCCGAGACAGTGGGAAGGTAGACCATCCGCCAATCGGTCTCAGTCGTCCATCTCTGAACCGAACCAAGTTCCCCTTGAGCCAGCGTTGTTTGATCTCTCTTGCAGTGCCATCCACAAAGCCTGGAGGGATCTGGACTTCCTGAAGTTTTTTAGCCAAGTAAAGTCTCCTTCAGTTTTTTGGCCTTGCGAACCTTGCGGTAAACTCCGACCCCTGCTGCTGCCATCGGTAGCCCGATTGCCGTCAGGACCAATTCAACCCCACCTGACTCAATTGCCGAGTTCAGCAGTTCCATGAATTCCATTTAGTAACTCCAGCAAGCGTATTTTTCTCTTGTATCAATATGTATAAACCTCTGATTCCATTCAGTTTTTGGAGACTGGCATACCCCAATCCCCTTGAATCCGTGTTTGATCGCAAGCGCAATGAACGGGACCGTATCCTCACCAGCAATCAGACAGTCAAATGCCTGCCCTCCATTTCCATTTTTCCCGTGATGATATCCTGGGCCATTTGGTTTTGTCCGTTCCCTTGGATGCTCAGAGGACCTATATGCCGAGGACAACTTGATGGGTTTCCCCCATTCATCCCGTAGAGCCTGCAGTCTGTTCAATGCGTCTTCTTCAAGCTCGCACTCCCCTGAGAAACTACACTTCAGTTCATCTCTGCTGAAATTCTTGGACTCACTGACAGACATCACAACTCCTTGACTTGACCACCACAGACCTGGGCGAAATAGAGGGATCGTTCTTCTCGTTCCTCATCACTGAGACTCAACAGTTCAGTATGCGTGTAGTTCTCTCGGAACTTGTCGATCACGCAACTACAACCCTGACTAGCCATACTGAACGCAAAATTCCACGGGACTCCCTTTTGTTCGTAAGTGGGGATCAATCGGTGTGTACAGTTGCCTGTCCAGACAAACAGATAATTTGTTTTGTAGTCCAGTTCGTCTTCGTCATGGGCCTGGACCATTGATGTAAAGAACAGGAGGAGCAGAAGTAAGAGTCTCATTTTCTATTATCTGCCAAGATTTCTCTGAGCAATGTCGTTTGTTCAGTAAGGACAGACTTTAAATCTCCCAGTATTTTGTTGGAATCCTGCATAATTCGTTGAAGTGCAGCATCTGATTGGGAATCTTTTTCCATCCAGGCGAGACGTTCTTCTTTGTGCATCTCTTCTGCTTTGGTCCGTTCATCTCGATGAGATTTGGTGATCCATTGAATATAGTAAAATGCTGCTAGGAGGGTGACTACATTCACTCCTAACGTGTTTACCATATCAATGATTCCAGATGCTTCTGCTGGCATTGCTCGGCCTTTGGTTAATCGTTAGGAGGTGTGGGCCAGGTGATGCCCGTCAGTTGCCCGTTTTCGTCAAGTGATGGTGTCTGTGTGGTGATGTCACGAAGAGCCTGTCTGTAGGTCTGCCACTCGGTTTGGTTAGAACCTGGATAATCGGATACCATTCGCCAATCGGTTTGCTGAAGTAGTTGGTTGCGTTGAATGCGTAGTTGACGCATTGGTTCGGCTGCTTCTAGTTCTGCGATTTTAGCATCTATTTCTGCTTGATTTGGTTGTAGATCATCTGATTCCCATAACCAGATACCTACATCTTGCGACCAGTTAAAAATAGCGGATGGGCTGATTTGACGAATAGCATTAGGTTCAATTCGATTTCTCAAGGTGCAATCTCCTGTAAAAGTAGTGTACAGCCGTAATTTGTAGTCAGTTGGTTATTAATAAATGCAGAATCGGTATAACTGTTTCTTGCCGCAAACTGTGGGATATAGGTAAGCGTTGTTCCTGCGGACTGTGCTGGTGCGTGGAGATAATTTAGCGTTGCTGGGTTAATCATTGTGCTTGTTGTATCCGTCGCATAGCCAATTAAATCGTCTAATTTTTGATCTAATGATGTTACAGATTCTGTAATTTTGACTTGTAAGGCTGCCAATGTGTTTCCTGTTGTTCCAGCACCTGCTAGAAAAATAGTTACTAGGATTTTTGAATTTGCTACTGACGTAGTGATTGATTTTTCAAATCCATTGGATGCTATAGCTGCATAAGTCGAACTGCTAAACAAAGTATAGGTGCTGAACGTGTCAATTTCAGTCTGTAAAATATGTCCAGCAGGAAACACAACACTACTGCCAATTGTCCCACCAGAAATTGTCTGAGCAAACGTAGCATTCCCACTGGAATCAATCGTTAAGCCCGTTACACCAGCATCGGAACTGTCTCCTTGGAGTGTCAGACTACCGTTGGTTGTATTTGGACGAATCGTGTCCATTTCTGCTGTGATGCTACCAGATGACTCCGTTGCCATCGTGGTTGAATTAAGTTGAATTTCACCTGCCATTACTAACCTCTAATATTTAGTGTTCCGGTAACGTTAGTTGTCCCACCTGTTTGGTTATAAAGCCCATCAAAGACCAGCATTTTTCCTGCTACAGTCACTGAGTTAGAAAAACTCATCGGCCCAACGTAGAAACGGTGTTGCCCACTGCTGATCGTCTCTGCAGTGCTTACGGAATTCGTATGTTCTAGGTTCGTTAGACCCCCACCACTGCCCGTGTTTGCTTCCAGTCCAATCGAAGTGGTGCTGTGGTTGTAGGTGAGGATGTAGTTGTCTTCTGCAGCACCAACGGTCTGATCCACATCAAATGTGAAATTTCCGAGAGCAACGTTACCCGTTCCATTCGGTGTGATGTTGATCGATCTGTTATCTGTCGAAACAATTGAATACGTTACGACATCAAGATCAGCACCGAGTTGAGGTGTCGCATCATCTGCGAGATCCTGCAGTGCGGAATCTGCCAAGGCCCCCTGTGCTGCTGTCGCAAAGTCCCCAGAGGCACTGGTTGCGGCAGTCCCCAATCCAAGGGTCGTTCTCTGTGCTGCGGCATCGGTATCATCGAGGAGTGCCCGTCCTGCAGCACTCAGGTCTGCTGTTTGGTAGGTGTCTGCAGCAGTCGTGTAAATCATTTTATCTGCTGCTGTTGTCAGCCCTGCAATAGAACTCAGCCCAGCATCGTATGCTAAAATGTTTGTATTTATCACTAAACCTAGTGCCGATCTCGCACCACTGGCATCTGTTGCCCCTGTCCCCCCATTTGCAACAGGCAGAGTGCCTGTTGCGTCTGCAGCAAGATCAATTGCATTGAGTGTAATTGCCTGACCTGAGAGACTCAGATAATCGTGCGAGGTAGTAACCAGGGAGGTTGGGGTGGAGTTGTCTGTCCCTGCAGCATCGACCCCCAAACTGGTGCGTAGAGTTGCCCCCGATTCAAGCTCAAACTCCCCATCTGTCGAGTTGTAGATCAGAACAGCATTGTCCGCCAAACCTGCTGTGTCCACATCACCAAGAGTCTGGACGGTTGAGCCTGCCTGGTCTGCAAATTTCCATTCAGAGTCCGTCTTGTTGTAAACCAGAATCTGATTGTCGGTTGGACTGTCGTCATCATCCGTGACCAGAATTCGTCCGATAACGGTCTGCAACCCTGTGCTGAGTTTGGCAGAAGTGATTGACCCATCGGTGATTGATGCGGCAGATGCTGTCTGAGGGGTAAATTTGCTGCCGTCCCAGACTAACGAATCCCCTGTGCTGGGTGTCGTGGTGGTAATGTCAACATCACTCAGATCATCCACAGATGATGGGATGCTGACTGTGGCAGCAGACCAGTTCGTTCCATTGAACTGCAGCAGTTGTCCTGTTGCCGCAGTGTTGTTCAGGACATTCCCAAGATCCTCCAGGTCCTGGGAACTGATTGAAACTGTGAGGGTCTGCAGTTGAGAGTCAATCGTGTCGAGGGATTCGTTAATGTAAGAACCCCATAGATCAGACGACCCCCCGACAACGGGTTTTTTTAAACTGAAATTAGTGGTAGTTGTGAAACTCATAGATCAATCCGCATTGGGACAACTGGAAAAGTCTGGTTCGTCATAAACTGCGACATTCTGGACCGTGTATTTGATGATTCGCACTTGGAAGTTTTGTGTAGAGACTCCTACCTCACCACTTTGGGACCCTCTCGACGGACCAACCAAGGTTCCAAATGTTTTATAATTGGTTGCTCCAGAGTCCTCGTTTGCTTGGACATAACTGAATGACAGATCCTGCAACAACTGGAATGGAGGCCCGTTGGGTGTAGATGCCGCCTGAAAACTCGTAGAACTCTCATTTTCTGTTACAACTTCAATCACATAGGCATCTGTCCCCACACTAATTGAGGAATCAACAGGGTAATCCGCAAAGGTGTCTCCATTTGAATTTCCTCCGAGATACCCTCCTGTGTTGTGTTGATAGCCTATGTATGTATTCGTAGACCCAGTGTTGATGTAGCCATTGGCAACATAGTTCGCAATGTGAGCATCATTCACACTCTGATATTCTGCTGCAGTCCCAAACGCAATCTCTGCCCCATGAATCAGATCCACTTCATAGGATGATCCTCTGGAGGTCAGGGAATTTGGGAAATAGTAGGCACTTCCTAACGTTGGATGAGTCCGATAATGCAGAAACTGCATGAAGAGAATTTCATGAGGATTGTCCACCAGAGCAGACGAAAAGTTACTATACCAAGGTTCTAGTGTCCCATAACTGGGAGTACTGGCTGGGGCAGTCAAACTCTGACGGACATACTTTTTGACGTAGACACGATTATCAAAACTGTCCAAGACTGCGTTTGTTTTGCATGTATCCCTGAGTGCCCTTGCGATGTTCGTTTCTGCAGTATCGAGAGTTGAGTTGATCGTTGCGATCCTGGTATCAAAGAAATCTTTGAGGTCATCCATTGGGGAGGGGTCCCCAGTAAAGAAGGCGAGGATCTCGGCTTCCGTTTCAGGAGGTGACAATCCTAGTGCTGTCAGTTCGGTATTGAAGGCAGGCCAAGCCGAGACCGTGGTATGCACTCCAGAATAAGGATCTGGGAATATATCAGGACATCCTGCAGGTAACTGGGAATTAATCGTGTCCACACTGTTGATGTCTCGGTTGATCTGAGCCAACGTCGAATCCGTACCAACTCCTGCCGCATTGATCCTGTCAGACAATGCCTTCAGTTTTGTGGTCAGATCCTCCAGATACTGGTTCAGGATTGTTCCCCAAGTGCTTCCGTCTTCATTTAGCGAAGGCAAATTGAGGTCGGTGTAGTAGGTACTGCTTTGTGGCATTATTATACGCTTGCTAGTGCTGCTTGTGCTGCGGTTAATGCTGCAGCAGCATCGGTTGCTGCGTCATCGGCATCTGCCGCCAAACCCGTCCCGCCTGCAACTGACCCCACTGTGGTTTCAAGGTTCGATAATGTTGTCGTGAGTCCCGTCAATACGGTGTTGACCTGCTTCGCAGCAATCGCAATCGCATCTGCGGCATCTGATGCTGCAGTGCTGGCGTTTGTGGATGCTTGGGTCAGATTGTAGGCAAGTGACGGGGTTGCAGAATCCGACGCTTCACCAAGTACCTGATCCACCGTATAGACCTCATTCTCAATGGACACTAGGGCAGCAGAGAGGGTTGTCCCCCAGGTGTTCTTAGATCCTCCAACAGTGGGGAGGGTGATGCTGTAATTGGTCGTCGTGGGCATCTAGGTTCCTGCTTCTCGATTAAGATTTGTCCAAGTATCCGTCTGACTGTTCTGTTGTTTTGTCCAAACTTCTGCAGTGGTGTCCGTCTGTTTTGTCCAAATGGCTTCATCGGTCAACTGTTTGACGAACCCATAGCTCAATACATATCCCCCAATTCCGTATCGTTTGGTCCCGTATTTGGTCAGGGTACTCATGACATGGCCTGGAAGTTCAGGGAGTGTCTGCTGCCTTTTGTTCTCCTTCGGTCATCAGATGCCTGGATCTCGGCAACGGCACGTTCTGCCTGCTGTGCCCAGACCCCGATTCGTTCATCCTCTCCCAAATAGGGTGCGGCCTGGAGCAAGGAATAATACAAGTATGCGTCTGGATGACTGGTCGAAACCCAGTTGCTTGTCACTGATGTGCTTAGTGCTGGGATCTTGGCATAGTAGAACATTTCGTAGGTGATCGACTCTGCAGGGGTTGGAATGATCCTGAGAGCATTTCCGTAAACGTAGTATCTCGGATAAGTATCGGATAGTGATGCTGTGAAGTTTGAATCCGTGTACTCGTTGATGCTGTGAGCTGCAATCTCCACTAAATCCCGTTCTTTCGGAGATGTAATCCTGATGTGCCGCATTTCCAGGAAATCACTCGGCATGGAGAGATACTGATCAGACGTACTGATGTCTGCACGGGTGTACTGATTCGTTGTCCGCAGTTGTCGGTTCAGTCTTGCTTCGGCAAGCGTGATGAACGTAGGGATGACAGAAGTCAGATCCGTTCTGTTGAGCCAGTCTGCTATATTTGTTTTGAGTTGATCAAAGGTCATAGACGACCTTCCCAGACCCTAAAGGGTTTATTGTGGAAATCGTTCAGCCACTGCTTGAATTTCTTTTTGTCCCTAGTGATTCCTTGACGGTGTAATTCGTCGTAAAGCACTCTGGGAATCTCCGCAACTCGTTTCCATCCGCTTTGCTTGTTGGCAAATGGATCGAGATGTTGGTTGTCACGCAAGTTTTTCGTCAACTTCAATGTTGGCTCGATGTCTTGCGTGACCTTGTGATGTATCTGCAGGTTTCGAGGATCGATCTCATCGACATAAAATTCCGACCAGATGTTTCCCTGATGATCAAACAATTGCTTTGTCAACATTTCAAAACCTGCAGTTCTGTTAAGGATTAGGAAGTGGTCAAATCAAAGATTCCACCACTTGCGGCCTCTTGGGTGCTTTCGAGTCCCATCTCGCACACCAGATATTTGGTCTGAGCATCAGCGGTTTTTCCAAGTTCTGAAACCTGGAAGTTCCGCAGATAAGCCACTTTCCAATACTCTGGATCAATTAGGAACGCATCACGCTCCCGCTGGAATCTATCTGTAACGACGGATAAATTTCCAAAATCGCTAGCAAAAACAGTCACATTTGCGCCTGCCGTATTGCTGTCAATCATCTCCCGTGCGATGGATCGTCCGGTCAATGTTGAAACAACGGTCTTATTGAAGGGTCCCACCATCAACAAGTTTGGTTCTCCACCCTGCGTGAAACAGGACTGCATGACTGTGTTGATCAGACTGGCAGTCAATGCTTGTTGGGCCGAGGAATCGGTTCGAGCTGTGGAACCAACAGTTACTGGATCTGCACCAGTCGTGGCATCAAAACTGGTATTCGTGTCCAACCAGCAGCCGATCATGCCAGAGGTTCTGGCAGTCGTGCTGTTACCATTGTTTCGGGCCTGGTTGCTCAACAGTGCAGCTTCCACGGAACGCTTGAGTTCCTTGGTGCGTCTTGCCATCTGATGAGCCATCTGGCTGGTCTTGCCATACAACTTAATTGCACTCTGGGTCCCAGTCACAGCAACTGCCCGACTCATGATCTGGCAGACGTTGCTGTTTCGGGTCGTCAGTGATGCTGCTGCAGCACTGATCGCATTCCCTTCCAGGTCTGTCGTTGTGCTGGTTGCAGACAGTTCCTCAGTGATCCACTCAAAAACTGTGTTGGATACGTTGCGGGTTCCGACTGAGTTGACAAAAGGGGTCTCAGTCGGAGAGATGTTGTAAACAATCTCCTTAATATCAATTACATCCTCTTCCGTTCCTGACGTTTTGATGTCGTAGGAGGTAGAGGCATTCGTTAAAAGTGCCATTTTGACTTACTCCAATAATCTGGATTACCCATATTGGGCAAAAAATTTTGCAGTCTCAACGCAATAGTGCATCAAAGACTGCGACTGCATCTTGATTGCGCCCCGTCTTCTTCAGGCTCTGCATTGACTTTTTGAGTCGTGATGCACCTTCATCAGTGGGAACAAAATTTCTCCCTCTTGTCGTTGCAGTCTTGACTGTCGATTCAGAGGGTTTCTTCAATTGTTGCTTGGCTTGCGAGGTCGTCTTGTTCGCTTGCCAAGCTGAGTACAAAATTGCGACAAGGCGTGAGTCGTATGCTGCAGAGAGGTCTTGCTCGGTCAGACCAAACTTCTCTTGAGCAAACTTACGGATCTCAGCCTTCTCCGTCTTTGCGGTTTCTCTATCGGTCCATGCTGGGATTAGTTCCAGCAGGTTCTGTCGTTCGTTTTCCAAATGCTGGGCAAACTGCTGCTGCTGCAACTGCTGTTGTTCACTCTGCAGATACTGCATCTGCTGGGCACGTTCCTGTCGTGCCAACTGTCTGTCTCTGGCAGCATCCTTCTCCAAAACAAACTGGACAGGGTCCTCATGTCGCAACCGTTCCCAGGCTTGTGGGTCACTAGTCCACTGAGGTTCTGGTATATCGGGTTGCTGCTGGATCTGTTGGGCAAACTGATTGAGTTGCTGAACTCGTTGGGCATAGTCCTGTTGCAGTGCTTCTGCTTCTTTGCGTTGCTGGGCCAACTGCTGCGTTTTGCGTGTATAATCACTCTGTCTGCTGTACCCTTTCTGTAGCTCATCCAGACTGACCTCAACTTCTTCCCCGTCAATGATCACCTTGTAGAGTTCTGGTTCTGCCTGGGCCTCTACTTCTTCTTGTTCTTCTTCTTCGTCTTGTACATCTTCGTCATACTCGTCAATGGGTTCGTCAGTTTCCTCGGTCTCCGGTTGGGGTCGAGTGCCAAGTAGATCATCAAACTTATCGGCTACCAGCATGTCAGGGGTCTGGGGTGTTCCGTCAGATGTCACAGGGACATCGACCGAGTCCGCATATTCACTCATTCTTACTCGTCTCCTTTAGAGGTTTGTTTTTTGCGACGGATAGACCGTTGCACCTGAGCGTTCAGTTCGTTCTGCAGGTTCGTCGCAGCGTGGTAGGCATACCAGCAATGCTCTCGATCCTCGGCAGTCTTCCCCGCAATCCACTGAGTCACTAGCGAGGATTTCAGGTCATCGAATGCCTGTTTGACGGATTCTTCCTGCAGAATCTTCTTCGCACTATCACCGACACGGATGATGGGATCAGTCATCACTTCCTTTGTTGTTTGATGCACCTGCCGAGTTTTGCACAGACCTTGGGTGCGGGGCAGGTTGCACAGGGTTTGAACTTGAGGGGGTTGGGCATAATAATCCGTATAATTTCGATTATTTTCTAAGGGTCAAAAAGAAGGGAGCGGAGAGACGAAATGTCAGAAGTGGGAATATCTAGGTTAAATGCGTCGGTAGGATTTAGAGACGCAATCTCATTCAGTAGGCCAGAGAACCGTCCACGGGATGCAGGTGTGTCGCTACGTCCCACTGGCCCTGGATCATCAAGTCGGTTATCTGCTCTGGTTGGAATCGATTCAGTAGCCCGTCTAGCCCGTCCAGCAAGACTGCTACTTGCTGATCTGTCGATGTTTGCAATTCTTCCTGCAGAACCGATTCGACCCTGTTCAAAAAAAGTTCTGACTGGGTTTTGTCTAACATCTGGATCTCCGGTGTATTTCATTACAACAATCTCAGGCATTCCCTGAGATTCATCCCAACCTGTACTTTTCCAATAGTCTACCAGATCATCAACTTCTTGTTTAGTATAAAATTCTTTGTTGAACGGAATTCTTTCGACTACTTCAAAACCAAATCTTTCATAGGTGTCTGGCAGGAATCCGTTGGGGTTCTTTGCCGTTGGGACGGAGAAGGCATCAAGAACATTCCCCCCTTGCCGTAGTGCTTCCAACATTGTGCCAGGACCTGCAACTCCTCTCCCACCTTTTTCATTATTGAAAACACTTACGATGGCAACATCATCATTCGTAAACAGTGGATTCTTTAACCCATATTCATTGTTGTAGTTTGTTTCTCGTTTTAATCCAAATCCAATTTTTCCGTTCTCTCCCAGAGAATACAAAGACATTCTGCCAGACCTGATCATCTTGTTCAGATCCTTCATAGTCATTCTTCCGTTCTGTCCATCATACCGAGTCAAAGTAGAAGAAGCTGGAGATAGCGTCAATTCACGATTAAAGTCTGCAGCACCCTTCGTCTGCTTGCCACTCATTACTCGCCAATTGCCCAGACCTGCATCTGTTGCCAACCGTACTTGCCTTGGGGATTGAATAAACTCAAAAGGTTGGGAACGGATTGATGACGCAATTTTTGGTGTGATCATTTGCAGGGGATAGTCCCGTGACCCGAATACATAATTGATGTCTCTCTCTGGCATTCCTGCTGCCCGTCGAGAACCATAGAACTCAGGGTACAATGTCTCTGATTTGACAGGTGCAGCAAATCTTCCTACTACCTCACCTGCAAAAGTCTTGGTGTACGATGGATGCTCTCCCAGTACATCCTTCCCCATCTCCAGAGGAATCAGATTCCCATCTGCATCACGATACGGTTTCATCACCAACATTGGCTGATGTCTCTGTGCCCCAGCAAACTCATTGCTGAGTGTTTCACGCACAATCTTCGCAGCAGGAGATCCTGCATCTGTTGCCTTTGCAGACTGCAAGGTCTTCAGAATTTCTGCACGTTTGTCAAAACTCAGTTGATCTGTGATCTTAAACACATCAGGGTCCTGCAGTCCTGGGAACTCAGGGACTTTCTTCTGAATTAAATCGTCTAAATCTTTTACCTGTTTAGCAGTCAATCGATTGTCTCGGACATATGCTGCCAACTGTTTCAGTGTTGCATTCATCACAGACTGATTGGACTGATGACTTTCGGGATTCATTGCGTGAACTGTGATGTAGTCCGCTTGTTTCCCTTGACCTCCAACCAAGTCATTCTTCCGTGCTGCCCAGATTGCCTCCGCAGGTTTGCGAGGTTGCCCCATCTCCTGCATGAAGGTGGGAACAGGTAAGTCTCTGGTTTGAGCTTCTGCAATCCTTGCTCTCTTCTGTGGATCTACTGTCTGAGCAACTCGACCTTCCTGCACAACGTATTCAGGACCACCAAGCAAAGGTTCTGGTGCATCAATTTTAGAACTGCCAATTCCTGTGAAATACCGACTCCCTGCAGTCAAATCTGCCTCAATTGGGGCAATGGTTTTTCCAACATGCTCAGATGGATTAAAGATAGGGACTTCACTAAACTTACCACCTAGTTTTGGGAGTTTCTTAGAGACCGACCCAATTGCAGCAGTAGGCAATCCCTGTCCAGCCATCCCTGCTTCAGTGAGACTCTGCTCAAACTCTGGTTCTTCCAGCAAGTTTGCCAGTCGATCCCGTGGAGTGGCAAACGGTGCTACGGGGTAGTCCTCTTCGTACAGCAGAGACTTTGCTGCAGGTTGTAAAGGACTGAACATCGTGATCGCATCAATGAAGTTGCGAAACCTCTTCCCATAGTCCTCATTGGTGGCAATCGTGCTGCCCCGTGAACCGTAGCGTCGAGGAGTCATGCTGGCATCTGTCCCTGTGGAGGTTGCTGCTGGAACTGTTGTTCGTACAGTTGCTGCTGTCGGACCTGGTCCACTCGTTCTAGTTCTCGGTTGCGGGTCAGTGCATCCAAGAGGGGACTGGCATCAATCGGTTGCCCGTACTTGAAGGACAATTCTTTCAGTTTGATGAAGAGTTCTGCCTCCATCTCGTCCCTCTTTCTGTCGTCTTCCCTCTTCATTTCTTCTTGTCTGTGGGCAATTTCGATCTGCTTTCTCTGGATCTCTGCCTGGGCCAGCATCTCTTCAGGTGAGGGTTGAGGAGGTTCGTTCTGCTGTTGCATCACTTGCTGCATCTGTTGCTGCAACAATGCCTGCATCTGTTGGGGAGGTCTCAGGTAGGAACCTGCCTCTGCACCCAGTCCCTGATCTGCAAATAATCGTTGCAGAGTTTGGTAGTATTGCTCTGGACCTACGATGGGATTCATCGGGCCGTACTGGGCAATCAACATCTCTTGTTTTGCCAAGAGTCCCAGCAGTGCTTGTCTGCGTTCTTCTTCAGATCCTCGTCCGAGGGGGAGGGTGATCAGGACATCGTAGTCAGAGAAACTCGCAGGATCGACGGGAACAAACTCACCCCTCAATCTCATGATGGTCGGTTGATCCATATGCTGGAGGATCAATCCCAGCATTCTTTTGTAGAGTGGTTTAAATCCTGACTCGGCAATGTTCCGTGCGATCAGTTCCAGCCTGGCCTGTGCTGCCTTCTGGGTTGCACTCACTGCTACGGCAGTCGTCGATTGAAGCGCTTCTGCATCAAGTCCCTGACTTGCTCGACTGATCCCTGTGCGTTGTTCCTTGATTTCGTCCAAATATTGAAGGAGAGGGAATGCGGCTGCTCCAACAAAAGGCATCTCCAGCATTTGAATCGCACCTGCCTGTCGCATTGGGATCAATGCACCCACCTCATCATTTGCCAGATCCTCCCAATCGACTGCAGATTCCAGGTAGGAGATTCGGGGTCTGGTGCTGAGAGACAGAGAGTCCAGCATGTTCCGCATGACTGCAGACTTGATCCGTTGCACATCGGCAAGCTCGTCGTACAAGGACATGCCTCTCCAACTGTGCGGAAGTGGATCTTTGCGGATCAGAATGAAGGGATGACTATCTGCAGGTTCGTTCAGCAGGATTTCGTGAGCGTTGCCAATCGTGCAGATTCTGCGGAGTTCGGGGACCCCGTCACCATCTGCATCCACTCGGACATAGGACTCAACGTACTGGACTAGACGATTGGCTGGATCTGCATCCGTATCGTCCTCTTCTCTCCAGTTGGGATGCCGGAGGTTCCATTCTTCGTTTGACCTAAAATCGTCCTCGTATCCCTTGTACTCGATGATCGTTTCGTAGGGGTAGCCCAGTTCGACTAGGTCTCCGACTCTCAGCAGTTGTCGATGGGCGATGATCTTTGCATCTTCCAGGGAGGTTGCCGTGCGGTTGATCAAAAATTCTTCGGGTGGTAGGCATTCTAGTCTCGTTTTGCCTCGTGGTATTCGTCTGGTCAGCACCACGTTGTAGAGACCAGGTTGCTCCTCGATCTCCTCACTGCTAGTAACTTCAAACCCTTCCTGCACAAACAACCCAATCTGCAGCTCATCAAGGCCCGTCAATTCTCTGGTCTGGATGTCATACAAGGTTTCATGCCAGCACTTGATGATGCCCTCGCCTTTGATGAGGCAATCTTTCATTGCGTCTGCGAACACGGAATATGCGTTGCTCTGTTGCATCATCCAATTCACTAGTTCCGTGGCCTGTGCTGCACCTGCCACATCTTCGGGACCACGGGGAATGAACTCACATGGTTTCTCATGACTGAAGAAGACCCGCATCAGAGAGGGGAGGATCGAATGAACGGCATCATGAACGTCCCGACTGACAACCTGTGATCTGCCATCCTCTTCCTGGGGGGAGTCTCCAGAATCAGAGAAGGGACTGCCGAGGTAGTATCGGAAACTGGATGCTCGGACCGGACTGACCTCATCATCAATGTGATCGACGGCATCTTGCACTGTGCCAGCGATCCAGGCTTTCAGATCGTCTGCAGTCATCGGAGTGGGGGATTCAGCCATTTATTTCTTTCTCGGTTTCTTTGCACCTGCTGCAGCAATGCGGAATGTCTTGTTGCTGGGTCTGCCCTTCTCCCCAGGACGGGCCATGCGTTCTCCTGATCCCGCTTTGATCCGTGCTCGTTTCTTGCGGATGTTGTCAAAGAGGTTGGTTTTCTTTTTCATCTCAACAATCCCATTGTTTGCGAGACCAGTAGTTTGCTTTGAGCTTGGATGTGGATTGGATGCCCCCTGAACGGGCACAGTAGGATTTTTTGCGGGAGGGTTGGTTCTTCTTAATGGTCAAACCACCTTTGACATCACCAAAGCGGACTAGACGGACCTGATCCCCTTCCTTGGCAAGGACCTCAAACTTCTTCTTGCCATCGGTGGATCTGCGAGGGCGATTGTACGCACTGAACGTCTTTCCACGGTAAGTGATTGCCATCAGAGTAACCCCTTCATGATTCTTTCCAGCACTGGGACAGACATGCTGTTGCCCAGCATCATGTACCTGCGGGTGTCCGAGGGACCTGCTGTGTAGTTCTCCGGTAGTCCAAAGAGACGTTCAATCTCGATGGGTGTCATCCGTCTCATTGATTCGTCTTCCATCCGCACAGCATTGTAGGGAACTCCTTTGTAGATCACCCTTGGAACCGTTCTTGCCGTAGGGTTGTTGACATCATATCCATGACGCTGAAAGTGCGTTCTGCCTGATTTCCCTGCAGGTCGGTTCATGTAATCCACGGCACGGTCTGATAACTGGTATTTCTCTGGAACCTCTGCATCCAACAAGTCTCGGAACCTCGGCAGTTTGTCCGGTTTGCTCTGATCCACATCCATGTTTGTGAAGAACATTCTGGGACGGGCCATTGCCGAGTAGTCCCTTGCATCCATAATGATGGGTTCTGCCTCCAGTGCATCTCGGATGATCTTCACATCATCAGACTGCATGGATCCTCTGGGGATCACATTCTCAAACACAAAATTCTTGGGCTGAACCTCGTCCTTCAGTCTCTTGTATTCCCAGAACAGTGATGACCGATCTCCTTCCAAACCCTTGCCCCCACGATTCCCACGACTTAGATCCTGACAGGGGGAACCCCCACACATCAGATCCACATCCCCCACATCCTCTGCACGGATGCCCCGCACATCACCAAGGTCTGCACTGTCTGGATAGTTCTGCTGCAGAACCCCCTTGGCGTAGGGGTCGATTTCACTGGACAGATACTTGTCTACGGGGATTCCCAGACGATCCAGGGCCACTCGTGCTGCACCCAGACCATCAAAGAGAGATAGCACTCTCTGGGGTTTCAGTCGGTTGATTCGGTCCTGAGCTGCAAATGCGGCTTCCCTGTCGATGTCTGCAGCATACGCAGTCATCGGACTGGTGGGTTCTCCCAGTACAGCAGTCAGACGATCAGGTGAGACCAGACCAAGGATGTCCAAGAAACTCAACTGATCCAGCAGTCCAGGTTC
>Ga0222719_10001341_pt1 | contig 24010 bp, 23 predicted proteins | sample C33_34DmetaG_FD_165039 | JGI IMG/M metagenome (GOLD analysis project Ga0222719, IMG submission 165039) | Estuarine water microbial communities from San Francisco Bay, California, United States - C33_34D | ecosystem: Environmental > Aquatic > Marine > Unclassified | place: USA: California...
AACTTGCACGAAATAACAAGTCTCCTAAACTAGACGATCATAGATTAGACTTTACATACGGACTTAACGGACAAAGTTGGGACGCAGTCCATTTTAGAGCAGACAAAATTACGGAAACGCTGAAAAAGGCATGTCAACATAAATTAGAATACTACGATGATGAGGTTATTAAAGTACATCAAGATGATTACGGTATTAGTGGATTAAAAACAAAAAACAACGGTACACTTACTGCTGATTTGTATATAGATTGTACAGGATTTAAAAGTATGTTGTTAGAAGAAGCATTAGGAGAGCCTTTTATAAGTTTTAACAATACACTAATTTGTGACAGGGCAGTAGCAATACCAAAAGATTATAATGCTAATAGACGGGAAGCAATGCACCCTTATACTAAAGCCATTGCAATGGATAATGGATGGCGATGGCAAATTCCTACATGGAGTAGAATTGGCAACGGTTATGTGTATTCTAGTAAACACTGCACACCAGAACAAGCAGAGCAACAATTACGTGATGCAATAGGAGAGTATGAAGCACAAGCAAATCATTTACATATGAAAATTGGCAAACATAAAAATATTGCAGTAAAAAATGTTTATGCTGTTGGATTAAGTGCTGGCTTTGTAGAACCTTTAGAAGCAACAGGTATTACTTTTACAACAAAAGCAGTTCAAAATTTAACTCGTATTATTTTACAACAAAATGGCATGTATGATAACACCAGCAGAGAATATCTTAGTAGAGAGTTTGAAACTATGATAGATGAAATTCATAATTTTATCTTTATACACTATAACTTATGCCATAGAAAAGATACAGAATTTTGGAAAGATGTACATAAAATAAAATTACCACCTAGTGTTGAAAAACTATATAGAATGTTCAGCCCCTCTCCTCCGCCAGCATTACATATGAAAGGACACTTTGATATGTTTCACGTAGGACAATGGTTTGAATTGCTTTTCCTTATGGGATTTTATGATAATTCGAATTTAGAAATCACAGATGCTGTAAAGAAGTACGGTGATTTATCATATAATTTATACAAAACAAAAACACAAGCACAAATTGAAGCATTTCCTAACCATGCACTTTACTTACGGGATTGGTATAATGATTAATGATTGGATTGGGTCGTGGAAAGTAGACGACTTAACTGAATGGCGCACACAAATAAATTCTTTTTATAATCACAAAATAGATTCACACACTGTAATTTGCTGGACCACCGCTAATAAAAAATTCATATACAAAAACTTGAATATCTTACATCCAGAAACTATTCCAGATCTTACATCTAAATACCCTAATTGTTTTTATTTTATCTGCATGTCAAAAAGTATGCTAGAGTGGGGCAAGATTAGAGATATCAATAAAGTATTTCCTACAACAACGCTTGAACATAATGTAGAAATACCTGGTATACTAATAGAGAACACTGAAGAAAAATTAGTTGTTGAAATTGATAATGATCATTATACAACTAAAAATACATTTTGTAATATTGATCTTGGTTTAGAAGATATGTTTACTACAAATACACAAAATATTTTAATTGATTTTGATAACAGTAGATCTATTAGTAGTATTATTGACGGAGAAAAAACATTTAATCACCATTTATTAATGGGACAATGAAATGCTTTGATTTTTGTTTTAATAGGAACAATACAGTAACATTTTTGACACATTTGCATACTTTTATTATAATGCTCACATTGTAAACAAGTATTCACACGTTCTTTATGCTCGTTATCGTCACACATAATTTGATCTTTTAGTTTTGTTATTTTAGTTTCAAATTCATGACCAAATAAGTCAGTAAACCAACTCATACTATTAAATCCAATACCGTTTGTAGTTTATCTTTAATGGCTTTATTTTGAAGTGTATTACGTAGTCCTACATGTAAAGGTTTAGGCCAGCAGTTTACATTTGTCCAAGCATATCCAGAATGTTCATGATTAAGTGTTGGAATAAATTCATTATCTACAATAGCAAGATACGTGTGAAAGAAAAATTTACTGTCGTTTGATGTAAACATTTCTAAAGGTATTACTTTTTTAATAGGTGGAGTTTTACCAACTTCTTCACTAATCTCACGTTCTAATGCTTTCCACGGAGTTTCATTTCCTTCTGCCATACCGCCAACAAGCCCCCACTGACCAGCAGTTTTTGTTTTGGTACGTTCTAGGAATAGAAATCGTTTGGTATTGCGGGCATAAAATAATGCTCCACTACAAACTATATTTTTATCTTTTAAAGTACTAGTCGCCATGACCCTTTATTATATTCACCTTCATAACTTTTTAACCAAGCGCCAGTTTCGTTTGTGTATTTGTACTGTACGCCTGTATATGTATTAGTTATGTAGACAGGGTCTTGTGCCACGCTAGAATCGGCACGTTCGTCGTTTGATCCAGCATCGAAAGTAATTTCCCAATTTGTGCCATTCCATGTAATAATATCATTAGCACTTGCTTGTAATATTGTTCCGTCTGCATTTTGCCAAGCATTCATATTTGCATCTGAACTATCATTCTTAATGTGCTGATGAATGTCATTTAGTATAAGATATCTTGTACCTGCATTAGATGCACTAACATTTGGGTTATAAGTTAATGGATCAATAATAGCATCAACTGTTCCTCTACTAGTAATACTATCAGTTAGCACTGTGTTTTCAGGTACAGTATCACTATCAAAACTTAACACTATCTCTGTGTCATCTGTTGGATTTACACTTGCTGTAGCAACAATTTCATTACCGTCTGCTTTTGCAAGTCTTACTGTACTTAATCCTGCTCTAAACTTTCCTGGATATTGATCTAATAATTTGTACCAACTTACAGGTTCCCCAGTTCTATCAAATTCGCCTGCACTAGGTTCACTAACACCTTCGCTTGGTGATAACAACCTTGCTGTATTGTTTAATACTAGTAAGCCAAAGTTTCCTGGCGTAATATTTACTGTTGCTATAGGACTTGCTGAATCAATAATACCATCACTAATACTTCCGGTCTCGTCAAACACACTCATAATAATTTTTTCAATAACACCGAGTTGTTTAACTTTTGCAGGAGGTGTAATCCATATAGGCATTGTGAATGTAAGTTCGCCAATATCAATTTCTGTATCAACACCCTGTGGTATAGCACGACTTGAATAGTTTACACTTGCTAGTTCAATTAAACTTAAACTAGTCCAATCAATATAGTTTGCTGTGCTTTGAATTTCTAAACTTGGATTAAACAACACAAGCATTTGTTCCATAATTTGCAATTTTTGATCTGTGTTTGTTGACCATATATCACATTTCATTTGCAAGTTAAATGGCACAGGCATTAATCTTTCTACTGTGTACCCTGGTCCTTGACTTTGTAAGTACTCGCCAGTTGCATCGTCATAATCTCTTTCACGTAAATGTACTTTACTTACGTGTGTAGGGTTTTGTACTCTGTCTCTAGCATATTCTAAACCTGTAATATAACAACTAATACGTGGAGCACTAATTACTTTGTTTTCTGAGTTGTCACGGATAATATGTGCTACTTGGCGTGTTAGATTACCGTAACTTGTCGGAATCTTGCGAAGTGTTCCTGCACTGTCTTTGTAACTAAAGTTACTCATAACACGTACAAACTGTGTTACAAATCTACGTATCTGTCCATCATAAAAATGTTGCATTAATTATCCGCCTTAGGTTTAAGTACTTGTGATAGTGCTTGACGTTCTTCAACTTGTTTGTTGTTAATTGTATTGGTGTTTGTGTTATTAACAAAAGTACCAAGTTGTGTTTTAGCATTGTCGCTGGTCATTGGTTCAACTCTTACACCGTCTTCAACTTTTGTCCATCTAGTTCCATTATATCTAAACAATCTGTTTGGAAAATAGTCTGTTCTTAAAAAATAATCACCTTCACCACTGCCCTGTGGAAACTGGCTACCAAATCCATAAGGTGCTCCGTTAAGTGGTGCTCCGTCTCCAGTTAAGTATCCAACATAAAAATTAGCATTAGGAGTTTTAATAATAGCACTAGCGTCAATACTTGTACTAGAAACTTTTACATCACTTGCTGATCCGTCCTGTGTAAGCACATTACCTTCAGCGTCAGTTGGAACAACAAAATACTGTTTGGTATCATAACCACTAATAACAGGTTGATTAGGATCGCCTGTAATATCTTCATTTGCTTGGTTTAGCACTGCTTCATTAATCTGCATTTCTTTTTCATATGTTGAAAGCACATCACGTATTGTTGATCCTGTGCCTTCGCCACTGTCTTTATCAAAGATTTCTTTAAATTCTTGGCTATCAATAATTGGTTTTGCTTTTACCCTTAACAAATGTGGATACCAAGTTTGACTGAATCCTTCTGCACTTCTGTTTACATCTTCAATAACATAAAAACGCTTAAGAGCAACCCGATAGTCATTAAGTGCGTATTCGTCTTTTAGGTGCGGCAGTTCTAGAACATCACCGCTCATTAGTTTTCTGCCCAATGCTTCGACAGAACTATTAAGATGAAATGTTACAAAAATTGTATCATTTTGTAGGAACATACCAAACTGACTTAGATCAAAGTCTAGATCCTGTACGTTGTAAATTCCTCTAATAGAATACACATCATCTGAATACTTTCTATCTCTGTTTTCTAAAAACAGCAAATCCTGTATTTTTGTTTCAGGAATATCATTTGTACCGCGAGGTTGACTAGCAGTAGCATTATCGCCTGGATCAACAGGACCTTCATATTTGTGTATGAATATGTCAGTACCGCCGACCTGAAATGCTTCATTAACGTTCTTGTCAATAAAACGATAGTCTGCTGATTTCTCCGGTTTGTATAAACTTAATCTTGGCATAGTAATTGTATTTATTGAATAAATATGAGTAACGGAGAAACTGATTACCATGGCGCAATTAACAATTAACACAGGATCTAGTGCAGGAGCAGGAGATGGCGATAGTCTTTATTCTGCCTTTAACAAGGTCAATACCAATTTTACAGAAGTATATACTAGAATTGTAGCACTAGAAGATGGCAGTATTACCACAAATGTTATTGGTGATGTTCGCGGTAGTTTGTATGCTGACGATAGTACAACATTAGTCGATGCTATAAGCGGAACACACTATGGCAATTTTGTTGGTAATTTAAAAGGCAGTGTAGTAGGTGATGATAGCACACCTATCATAGATGGTGTAAGCAGTTCAATAAATTTAAATGGAACTGTTAAAGGAAATATTGTGCCAGATACTAATATTGCCTATGACATCGGCAGTTCAACAAAAAGATTTAGAGATTTATATCTTTCAGGTAACACAATAACAATCGGTAATCAAACACTTTCAACAACAGCAACAGGAATTACAAGTTCAGGTACATTAACAGCAAACACTATTCAGTTAGGAACAGCAACAATCACATCAAGTGGAAGTGGAATACAAATTAGTGGTAATCTTTCCACAGGCAGTGGCGTAACAAAATCTCAAGGATTGGTTGGATTTATTTACGATGCCGGTCCTGTTAGCACATTACATAAGATAGATAAAGCACTGTTTAGTGATGTAATTGTGAGAGATATTAATGGAGTAGTAGATTCTGTTGCCACAGCAAGTGCTCAAGCAACAACCCATACTTTCTTATCAGGCTATCATATTACAGATACTGGCGGTTCAGCAAGATATAATGATAGAACAGAATACAAAAATTATCTAGACGGTAATCCTGCCATAGAATCAGATCCATTTGGAAGTGTAATTAAGGCTGTAACTGATGGCGGCGGCAGTTTAATTGGAGTTGAAGTAGATAAACGTGGCGAAAATGCTGGTCCGGGAGACAATCTAACAGTACAGTGTATTAACCCAAGTCAAGAAACTTTATCAATTGATACAACAGACTCAACAGCATTCTATAACAGTCCATCATATTCGACTGCTTGGAACACAGTATTTCAAGACTATGTTGACAGATCGGGACTTGTACTTGACGGATATCTACGAGATAGCACAGGTCAAGTTCAAGGGTGGACAGGCTACGTAAACGCTAATTGGGATTCAAGTATTTCTAATGTTGCTAGTACATATCCTTGGCTACAGTACGAAAGAAGAGTTATATTAGAATGGACCGGAGGTTCAGAAACTATAAGTCAAAATAGATTGCTAGACGACGGAACAGTTAATCTTCCTGTAACTGCCGGTGGAAAATTTGCTGGTAATGCTGTAGGAGTTTCTAGTTCTTTAGTACTAAAGGTCCAAGAAAGATCAAAAATAATTGCCTATAGCAAAACATATAGTGGAAGTTTCACAATTGATGGACAAACACTTAATGCTACAGTTTCATTTAATCCGTTACAAAACAATTTTGGTACATTAACTGGTGCTACTATCCAGGGTGGCGGTCCTATTCCAGCAGGAACTTTAAGTGATCTTGTTGATGCTGAAACAAATGGTATTGTATTCAATATAGATGATAACGGAACTGTAACATCAGGTAGTGGAGTTACAGGTACTATGGGAGTGTTCATTTATTTTAATGAACTTGGATATAAAGTTTTACCTTTAATAGGAAAATACGAAGACTATCAAGAATCAACGCAAATTGCTGGTAGCAGTAATACAAGCACTGTTTTAACACCAGGGCCAGAACCGATGCCAGATCCATTGGCACTACCTCCTGTGCTAATCGCAAACGGAACACTAGCGGTAGCAGATGGTACTAATTGGGATCCAAATGGCGACGGAACACAAGCATTAATGATTTACTTAAACGGGCAATGGTATAAAGTAAACCTAACCCCAGTACCATAAGAGGTTAAATAGTATATATGAGCAACGATTTAGAAAACAAAAAACAACAAATTTTTAATTACTGTCGCACACTACTTGGCGACGGAATGATCGATGTTGAACTTGATCCTAATCACTATGAAGTAGCACTGGAAAAAGCACTAGGCAAATACAGACAACGTGCTGAAAATGCCGTGGAAGAATCCTATGCTATACTAGAATTACAAGAAGATACCAACGATTATATTCTTCCAAACGAAGTTATGGAAGTAAGAGAATTGTTTAGACGTTCAATTGGCTCTAGAAGCGGTGGCGGAGATGGAGGTACATTGTTTGAACCTTTTAATCTTGCTTACTCAAACACATATCTTTTAAGTTCAACACAGATGGGTGGACTATCAACTTACTATGCTTTTGCAGGATATCAAGAACTAGTAGGCAGAATGTTTGGTAGTTTTATCAACTTTAAATTTGAACCTGTCAGTAAAAAACTTACAATCATGCAACGTCCAAGAGGCGACGAGCAGGTACTAATGCAAATCTACAACCAACGTCCAGACTTTAACTTGCTATCTGATCCATACGCAGGACAATGGTTAAAAGATTACACACTAGCAGTTAGCAAATACATGCTAGGTGAAGCACGTTCTAAATTTGCTACAATTTCAACACCACAAGGTGGCACTTCACTTAATGGCGATGCACTAAAAGCAGATGCCGCGGCTGAAATGGAGAAACTGGAAATGGATTTGGCAAATTACGTAGATGGCAGTAAGCCATTATCTTTCGTAATTGGCTAAAAACAACTTGACTTTCCACATTAATGACTATACAATTTAAGGATACTTTTAATAAAGGATCTTTTATGATTATTGGCATTTGTGGACTCATAGGTTCGGGTAAAGGAACCGTTGCAGACTTCTTGGTAGAGCAAAGAGGCTTTACAAAAATATCATTTGCAGATAAACTCAAAGACGGTGTTGCTAGTGTGTTTGGTTGGGACCGAGAAATGCTAGAAGGCAACACAGAAGATTCACGTGCTTGGCGCGAAAAAGTAGATCCTTACTGGAGTACAGAACTAGGTAAACCTGTAACTCCTCGTTTGGTGCTACAACTGTTTGGTACAGACTGTATGCGTAATGGCTTCTATGATGGTATATGGGTAAGCCTAGTAAAACAGCAATTACTTGCACATCCTGAAACAGATTTTGTTATACCCGATGTACGTTTTGAAAATGAAGCAGAAATGATTCGTTCTATTGGTGGTAAACTATGGCGTGTTAAACGAGGCGATGACCCCGAATGGTGGGAAATTGCACAAACAGAGATGCGTCAAAAAGCGGCACAGAAACAATCAAAAGGCATTGTTGTATCACACAAAATGGAAGACAAATACCCAGATGTGCATATCTCAGAATGGGCGTGGGCGAATGTAGAATTTGACGCTGTAATTGAAAATGATAGCAGTGTTGAGTTTCTTAAAAATCGGGTGTTAAGTCACCTTGTTTCCAAGTAAATCCTTGTTTGTGTAGTATTCGCTGACAGTTTGCACACACTGTTTTAAGATTACCGTGCCTACAGTTTGTTAGTTTACCATCTATATGATACACTGCAAATTGCTCCTTGTGATTGCTTTCAAATCCGCACTTGTCACACTTGTCTTTTTGCCTATAACCTAGAGTATACCACATAGGTGTACTAGGAGTTCTACCTCTAGCACATTGTTCGCACTTACTTCTATAGTAGGTTTTACGACCCTTTTTATAATTAACTGCACAGGGTCTACGTTTACATGATTTACATAATGGTCTTGTCATAATTGTATTTACCCGCCCTTTTCGATACCTTTTTCGCTGTATATTATACCGCATTTTTGGATCTTGTTGCTAAATATGTTTAAGAACTTAAATTTAAAGGAGTTAAAAAGATGGCACTATCATCACCAGGAGTTGAAGTCAGCGTAATTGACGAAAGTTTTTACACGCCAGCCACAGCATCTACAGTACCACTAATTATTGTAGCAACGGCGGCTAATAAGCCTAACGGCGCAGGTACAGGAACTGCCGCAGGAACACTTTCCGCGAATGCAGGTACACCTTACCTAATTACATCACAAAGAGAATTAACAGAAACGTTTGGTAATCCAACGTTCTATACAGATTCTAGCAACAATCCGTTACATGGTAACGAATTGAATGAATATGGTCTACAAGCGGCATATTCATTCTTGGGTGTTGCTAACAGAACATATGTTGTTCGTGCAAATGCAGATTTAGGCGAACTAACAGGTGCATCATCAGCACCGGCAGGTACACCAGCAGATGGAACATATTGGTTAGACACTAATGATTCATTATATGGTGTATTTGAATGGGACAAATCAACACAAAAATTTGCTAACAAGGCTCCATTAGTTCTTAACTCCGCTACAGACCTTGTTGGAAACGTAAGTTCAGGTGATCCAAAATCAAGCGTAGGATCAAAAGGTGACTATGCCATCGTCACTGCTAGAACATCAAACGATGTTTACTACAAAAACGCAGATAACGTTTGGGTTAAAGTAGGTACAACTACAAGTGCAAATGTTGCAAGTGCGGCAGGAAGCACATTTACTTCAGACAGTTGGGCATCAAGTTGGCCAACTATCCAAGCAACAGTTGCTTCACCAACTTTATCATCAGGTCATGCTGTAAATATTAATGGAACTGCTGTTACAATAAGTGGTACTACTGTATCAGATTTAGCAACAGCAATTAATGCGGCAAGTATTACAGGTGTTGCGGCAAAAGTTACAGCAGGTGGAATTTTAGAAATTTACACAGATGGAACTTCAAGCACAGACGGTACAACAGACGACGGAGCAATTATTATTGCAGATGCTACAGGTGATAACATCTGTGACACACTAGGCATTGTTGAAACTTACTATGCTGGTCCAGAAGTACAAATTAGCAAACACTCAAGTGTTCCTACTTGGAAGTCAACTGATACATTAACTGTAGCAGGCACTTCACACAGTGCTAACAGACCAACAGGTAGTGTATGGTTTAAAACTTCAGTACCAAACCTAGGTGTAAAACTTACTACAAAAGTATGGAATGATACATTAGGTGCATGGACAAGTGTAAACACACCGGTCTACAACACAAGACAACAAGCAGTTTATGAAATTGATTCAACAGGTGGAACACAGATTCCAGCAGGAACAGTTTTTGCTCTTGCAAACTATACAGGTAGAGCAACAGCAGATGATTCAACAACAGGTGTTGAAGAATTAGTAAACTTTAAATTATACAGACGTGTTACAAGTTCACCAACTACAGTTACAGGTCAAGAGCAAGGTGCAAATCCAACTGTAACCGCAGGTTCGTTTACAATGGCAGAAACACTTGCTAACTCAGGTGAATTTAATACTGCACAAAGTATTAGTGTAGGTGGTACTACTGTAGAAGACGTTGCAACAGCAATTAGCAGTAAAGGATTTACTAATATTGTTGCAAGCGTATCAAACGGCTTCCTAACTATTTCACACAAATTAGGCGGCGAAATTAAAATTACTGACACTTATGGTTTATTTGCAAGTGCAGGATTTACTGGTTGGTCAAGAAACAGTGCAACTGGTGTAGAAAGCGGATCCGCTAACTTCTACACAGCAGGTGCAGACGATGACAACACATTTGTTATCTCTAACTGGAAACCACTAGTATACCAAGCAAGCAATGATGCTCCGACAGCAACTCCAGCAGACGGAACATTATGGTATGACACTACAGTTGATGAAGTGGATATCATGGTAAACGACGGAACTAAATGGGTAGGTTATCTAAACTACACACCATATGCTGGTGCAACTGATCCTAATGGTCCGATTGTAAGTGCTACAGAGCCTAAGAAAACAGGCGGACAAAGTGATAACACAGATTTAGAAGAAGGTGATATTTGGGTTGATACTTCAGATGTTGAAAAGTATGGTCAAAACGTTTATCGTTGGGACAACACTGCACTTGAATGGGTAGCAATTGATGTTACTGATCAAACAACAGAAGACGGTATTATTTTTGCAGATGCACGTTACGGTTCAAGTGGTGCAACTGGAGATACTAAAGCAGATATCGACGATCTTTTAAGCACAAACTATGTTGATCCAGACTGTCCGGATCCAGCACTTTACCCACGTGGTATGTTGCTATGGAACACAAGACGTTCAGGTTTCAATGTTAAGAAATTTGTAAGAGGACATGTTGACATTACAGCAAACAGTGGTAAAAACACTCGTTACTTAGACGAAGCAATGACTTCATACAAAACAAATCGTTGGATTGGTTGGAACACAACTAAATCAGATGGTTCAGGATTATTTGGTAGACACGCTCAACGTGCAACAGTAGTTGCGGCGATGAAGGCAAGTGTAAATGCAAACGAATTGCTACGTGACGAAGAGACACGTAACTTTACATTGTTAAGTGCTCCAGGTTATCCAGAACTTACAACAGACTTAATTAACTTAAACGTTGATAGAGGTATTACAGGATTTGTGGTTGGAGATACTCCATTTAGACTACGTCCTACTGCTACTGAGTTACAAAATTATGGTAACAACACAGCAAGTGCCGCTACTGACGGTGAAGAAGGACTTGTAAGTTATGATGAATACATGGCGGCATTTTATCCATCAGGACTAACAACAGACATTAATGGTAACAACATTGTTGTTCCAGCATCACACATGATGCTACGTACTATTGCAGTAAGTGATGCAGTTTCTTATCCATGGTTTGCTCCAGCAGGAACAAGACGTGGTGGCATTACTAACGCATCAGCAGTTGGTTACATTGACGGCGAAGGTGAGTTTAATGCTGTTGCATTGAATGACGGTGTTCGTGAAACAATGGCTGGTGTTAAAATTAACCCACTAACATTTATTACTGGTAGTGGATTGGTTAACTTTGGTCAATACACAAGAGCAAGAAATGCAAGTTCATTAGATAGAATTAACGTTGCACGTTTAGTTGCTTATCTAAGAAGACAGTTTAGTTTGCTTGGTAAGCCATTTATGTTTGAACCAAATGATAAAATCACACGTGATGAGATCAAGCAAGCAATGGAAAGCCTATTATTAGAATTAGTAGGACAAAGAGCAGTTTACGACTTCTTAGTTGTATGTGATGAAACAAACAACACACCAGCAAGAATTGATCGTAATGAACTCTATGTTGATGTTGCAATTGAACCAGTTAAGAGTGTGGAATTCATTTACATTCCATTACGCCTAAAGAACACAGGCGAGATAGCAACTTTGGGCAATCTATAATGGTGATAAATAACTATATACAAGGAGCAAATTAGATGGCTATTTCAAGTTTAAGTAAATTTACAGTTCCGTTGGCAAGTGACCAGTCAGCAAGTTCACAAGGCTTGTTGATGCCGAAACTCAAGTATCGCTTTAGAGTGAGTCTTGAAAACTTCGGCGCAGGTGCACCTAACATCGAACTAACAAAACAAATTATTGATGTTACAAGACCAAATGTAAACTTTGAATCAATTGCGATTGATGTTTACAACTCAAAAGTTTACTACGCAGGTAAACACACATGGCAACCAATTACAATCACAATACGTGATGATGTAAACAATGCTGTGAGCAAGAGTGCTGGTCAACAGTTACAGAAACAGTTCGATTTCTTCGAACAATCAAGTGCGGCAAGTGGTATCGACTACAAATTTAAAACTAGAATTGAAATTCTAGATGGTGGTAACGGTGCTAATAGTCCAAATGTACTTGAAACATTCGAACTAGTTGGTTGTTTCGTACAAGATATTAACTACAATCAATTGAGTTACGGAGATTCAAATCCGGTTGACGTTACTATGTCAATTCAATACGATAACGCTATCCAAACTAATGGTGCTGGTCAGCCAGAAGGTATTGGTACAGCGATTGGTAGAACAATTAGAACCTTAGCAACAGGTTAAGGGCATAAAAATAGTCATCTGTTTTAATGGTCGGAGACGTAAAAATCTCCGACCTTTTTTTATGAATAAATAATAGTATGGCAAAGTTAACTAAATTTCTAGGATCAGTAGCGAACGGTATATTTGGCAGTCAAGGAGACATGCGTGATTACCAACATGCGGCAAGGTTGTTCACAGACAACTTTATGCGTTTATCTCCAAAAGTAGAATTTTTATATCATGTATATCTAGATATTAATCCTACCGCAATTAGAACACCTAATCCTTTTTATGGATTCAATGAAGCAGAAGCAAGAATCGAAACTGGTATGCTTGTAAAGGGTTTTAATTTACCCGGCGTTACTGTTAATACAGAAACAAAAAACCAATACGGTAAAAAGACAAACATTCAAACTGCAATACAGTACAATCCTGTTACAATGACGTTTCATGATGATAACAATGGATTGATTGGAGGACTTTGGGAACAGTATTTCAAGAGTCAGTATGCTGATAGTCAATTTATTGATTTTTTACAAATTGAGCCAACTTATAATTCACAAAAGTCTACAACTGAAACGTTAGTCGCAGGTACTAAAACCACAACAACATCAACTAAACAAACAGGATTAAAATTTGGTTTTGACAATTATAAAAGTGTAAGATTTTTTAACAATATTAAACTATATCAACTTAGTAAAAAAAGATTTTTTGAATTTACATTAATCAACCCTATCATACAACAGTGGACACCGCCTAACATGAACAGTGCAAGTAGTAATCCTGCTGAAAATCAAATGGTTGTAATATACGAAGGAATTAAGTATGCAACCGGACGGGTCAGTACAGAGACTGTAAAAGGATTTACAGCCTTGCATTACGATAATATTCCTTCACCGTTAGGATCCGGAGCCGCTGGACTATTTGGCCAAGGCGGAGTATTAGCCGGAGGTTTAGATGTAGTTGGCGATGTGTTACAGGGAGACATTTTTACAGATCCTTTTGCACTACTAGGAACCGCAATCAAAGCCAAACGTACATATGACGGAGCCAAACAATTATCAAGCGAAGGTATAAAAAACGAAGTAACAGGTATTGTAACAAGAAGTGTTACAAACGCGGCCAACAGAACTATTACAATGAGCGGGTTTGATACTGTTGATCAAACATTTGCTACTCCAGCAAATCAAGAAGAAACAGTTGTATACAATCCAGCACAGCAAATTAACAATGACAGTCAACAAGGCAATGGCGGCGAAGGTCAAAATAGTAGTACCAGTACTAGGTGAAAATAGTACTCCTAACAATGGATAAAAAATTATGGCAATAACATATTCAAACTTACCAATTCCAGACAAGAGCATTCAAAAAGATAGCAGTGACAACACTATTAAATTTTTTGATGCTTACAATAAAAAACAATTACAGTTTAAAGCAAGTGAAAGCGATGCTGTGATTTCCTTCTTTACAGGAAGAGGAATGGAATCAAATGCCGCAAGAAGTACAGCACTAATTTTTTTAACACAGTGTAAACTTGATGGTGTTAATCCATTACAACTTTTAGATCAACTAAAAGAAATAGATAGTGTAAAACTAACAAACGCAATAGGTCAAATACTTAATATCAATAGATTACCAACTAGTGGTCTTGGAACTGCACAAGAAGAAGTCGAAGAAAATACTGCTAAGAGGAACATCGTTGCATAATGGCACGTTTAGGAAATTTTGCCCGCGGCAAATATGATTTAAAGAATCCTGACAAGTATATAGGAACAAAAACTCCTATGTATAGAAGCAGTTGGGAATGGCACTTTATGAAAATGTGTGACGAACATCCAGCGGTTGCTAAATGGGCAAGCGAAAGCATTAAGATACCTTACAGAAATCCACTAGATGGAAAATACACAATTTATGTACCAGACTTTTTTATTGTTTACAGCAATAAGTCTGGAAAAACACGAGCAGAGATAATTGAAATCAAACCAGAAAATCACACCGTAAAAGAGCAGGTTGGTAAAAGTGCATATAACCAAGCCAACTATATTAAAAACAAAGCAAAGTGGGAAGCGGCCGCGAAGTATTGCAAACAACACGGTATACAGTTTAGAGTAGTAACTGAAAAAGATTTATTCCACCAAGGCAAGAGAAGATAAGTATTATTATGACAAAGAAGTTAGAAGAACTACTAGATTTACCTGAAGTTAAAGAGACCATGGAGCAGGTTGAAAAGCCAGAGCCTTCAAAAGAAGTCAAAAAAGAAACGGTCAACCTTGAGCGTAGTATAGCAGAATTTGATAAAATATCTGCCGCTTTACCTATGGTTAAAGGACTTGGAGAATTAGCAGATAAAGAACTTGACGATCTAGCAGAAAAAGCAAAACAATCATATGAAGATCTAATGGATTTGGGCATGAATGTAGAATCACGTTATGCGGGTCGAGTATTCGAAACAGCAAGTAATATGCTTAAGAATGCCATCGAAGCAAAGAGCCAAAAACTAGATAAAAAGTTAAAAATGGTAGAATTGCAACTTAAAAAGCAAAATTTAGATCAAAAAGCAGGCGAAAACGTTGATACAGTAGATGCTGAAGGGTATGTTGTAATGGATCGCAATGCCATTTTAGAACGTATTTTAAACAAGGATCAAGATAAATAAACGTAGTTAAAGGAGAATATAGATGGCAAGCATGTTTAAAAAATATCTAGCAGAAGCCGCAAAACAGTATGATTTTATCATCAAGGTTGCAGGCCCGTTAGATGAAAATTTTGAAGAAGGTTTAGAAGTAGCACTTAAGAAATTTGATGTTGCTAATCTTACTGCGGGTAAGAAAACTCCAATTCAAAATGTGCCTTTAGATTTTCCAGATTTAAGTAACACAGAAGTTACAGTTTTTGAAACAACATTAAACTACCCAACTACACAGTTTGAACTAAGAAATTATCTTGCAGATGTTTTGAATACACAACAGGATTTTATCCGTGTACGCAGACCAGGTGAACCAACTGAAGAGTATCAAAAAGAGCCAAGCGATAAGCCGTATGAAACAAAACTTACAGACGGTGAATATAAAGATGCAGAAGCAGTTGATAAAGATGCGTTGGTTGTTACTGAAAAAGGTAAAGAGACGTTTTTACAGCAATTAGCAAAAGAAGCAAAAGAACGTCATCAAGGAGACGAATAATGGCATCATATGAAATGATCGACGTACTACAGCGTTTAAGAGAATTAGATGAAAAAAATCCTAATATAGTAACTGACGCAGTAGACAATACAGAAAAATTTAACCCTCCAGTCGAAGAAGCAAAAAAAGCAAAACCTGATTTTCTTGATGTAGATAAAGACGGCGATAAAAAAGAGCCAATGAAAAAAGCAGTCAAGGATAAAGAAAAGAAAAAAGTAGACGAGTCTATTACTATTAGTGCTGACTCTCCTGAGGACTTACCAATCATTGCACAAATAATGAAACTTGCAGGCATGCAACCTGTAACACCAGACATGATGCCTGATCAGGATAACACACCTGTAATGAAGGCAGAACCAAGTTGCGGTACACCAACTTACGATAATACTCCACAAGAACAAGTAAAGGGTATTGAAGATGTAACAACACAAACAGGATACGGTGATACAAATGGTCCTAAGCATCCACAAGATATTAGAGTAAAAGATCCTAGTCCTTTTGCAGACTATGAACAAAGATTAGCAAAACTAGCAGGCATTGAAAAAGAAGAAGTTGAAGACGAAGTAACTGATCAAGAAACTGAAGAAGGCTATGCTAACTCAATGGGTAACGAAAAAGAGGATCCTACTTATAAAGGTTATGATCCAGACTATTCAGATCATACAGAAGACGGTAAGCCTAAAGTCCGTTATGTACCGAGTAGATACGGTGATAATCCATTAGAGTCAATTGAACAAAACCTAATGAAAGAATATACAGATTACGTTAAAGAAAGAGAACTTTCCAAAGCCGAAGAAAAAACAAAAGAAAAATATGTTAAAGGCATGAAGAAAGAAAAAGGCGACTTTAAAAAGAGATACGGCGATGATGCAGAAGCAGTAATGTATGCAACTGCAACCAAAATGGCTAAGAAAGCATAATTTTTAATCCTACTACCTTAGGATTGGGCCTCGTGTAAAAGCGGGGCTTTTTTTTGACTGAAAAACAATAAATATTTTTATGAAGACGGAATACACCAACGCCTTCTTTGAAGTAGTACGTGAGACAAAAGAAACACACGGTTACGAATTACCAGTTGAACTTGAATCTTACGTTGTATATCTTTTGGCAAACTACATAGACCGTCCAGACTTTCTACCAGAGCAATCTTTTGCCGAAGCATACTTAAAACTAGAACGTCCTTACAACCACAGTGCTAAAGAACTAGGAGATACATGTCTGTTTGTAACAGGAGTATTTCCAACATACGGTTCACGTAAAGGATTAAGCATTAAATATTACAGTAACATAGGCAAAAGCAGTTATTCAATGGCCGGTGAAGTACTAAACATAGATCTATTTGAAAATTTAAGCCAACACTTTGATGTACTGCGTGACTTTATTGATATTAGTGTCAATAAGCACAAAATGCCTCTGTTTTTAAGATAAGTAATAGTATGGCACAAAATGCAAAAAGCCTTGATGGTGTTCTTGTCAAAAAAGCACACGCAAGGACTAGATATACAGAAAAAGAAATTCAAGAATTACAAGCCTGTGCAAATCCAGACACAGGTGCAAAATTCTTTATGGATAATTTCTTTTATATTCAGCATCCAACAAAAGGCAAGTTGAGATTTGCTCCTTTTGAGTTCCAAGAAAGACTTGTTGATTCATATCACAATTATAGATTTAACATCAACATGCTACCTAGACAAACAGGCAAGTCTACTACAGCCGCCGGTTATCTATTATGGTATGCTATGTTTAATCCAGATGTAACTGTTCTTATTGCGGCACACAAATATGCAGGTGCCCAAGAAATTATGCATCGTATTCGCTACGCTTACGAAGACTGTCCAGACCATATAAGATGTGGTGTAACTTCATATAACAAAGGGTCAATGGAATTTGATAACGGCTCGCGAATAGTTTCACAAACAACAACAGACAACACAGGACGAGGTATGAGTATTTCGTTACTATACTGTGATGAGTTTGCATTCGTTAATCCAACCATTGCGAAAGAATTTTGGACTGCAATTTCTCCAACACTAGCAACAGGTGGTAAGGCAATTATTACTTCCACACCAAACAGTGACGAAGATCAGTTTGCACTTATTTGGACAGAAGCCATGAAACGCTTTGACGAACATGGTAACGATACTGAAGTTGGTATAAATGGTTTCTTTGCTTTTTCTGCACACTGGAGTGAACACCCAGATAGAGACGAGCAATGGGCCGCAGAAGAAAAATCACGTATTGGTGAAGAACGTTTTAGACGTGAACACGAATGTGAGTTTTTGATTTTTGATGAAACACTTATCAATAGCGTGAAACTTGCAGAACTAGAAGGCAAAGATCCTATTCGTAAAATGGGGCAAACACGTTGGTACAAAGAAGTAAATCCTAATTACACTTATATTGTAAGCATGGATCCGAGTTTAGGAACGGGTGGAGATCCTGCCGCAATTGAAGTATTCGAATTGCCTAGTTTTGAACAGGTAGCAGAATGGCAACATAACAATACACCTATACAAGGACAGGTACGTATACTAGGACAAATTACTAAAACCATTATGGAAGATTGCCAGTCAAAAAGCACAACACTTCCGCAGGTATATTACAGTGTAGAAAATAATTCAATAGGAGAAGCCGCTCTTGTTGCTATAAACGAATACGGCGAAGAAAACATTTATGGAATGTTTTTAAGTGAACCTGCACGTAAAGGGCATGTTCGTAAGTTCCGTAAAGGTTTCAATACAACACATAAAACTAAAATAGGTGCGTGTGCTAAATTCAAACAACTGCTAGAAACAGGACAATTAAAAATACATAGCAAACCGTTAATTTCAGAATTAAAAGCATTTGTAGCACACGGTACAACATTTGGTGCTAAAACAGGCGAACATGACGACCTAGTAATGGCAACCATGTTAAATGTGCGTATGCAAAAGATCCTAGCAGACTGGGATCCGGCAATATATGAGAAAATGAGAGACGCAGAAGTGGAAGATCGAGTCTTGCCGATGCCTGTGTTCATTTCATTCTAGTAGCATAAATAACAATATGAATGGATTAGATAATATATCAAAAGCAATATTTGAAAAGATTCGTGGACGTTTTCCTAAGATTGTAATGGGAGACGAAAACGGAGCGCCTACTGCTAACGAAAGTCAGGCACGTTTTTTTGATTTTGACTGGGTAGTAAACGGTGAAAATCAAGGAGCAGTAAGCATTAGTATTCAAGAAGGCGAAGCATTAAAGATTTATTATAGTCAGAATATGCTTGAAAACTTACCAGAGCCTATAGAAAACGAATGGTATAATTTTTTAAAAGAAATGCGTTTCTTTGCTAAAAAACATATGATGGGATTTGATACCCGTGATATAGCAAAATCTAATCTAGATAAAAGAGATTATCAATACTTGGCAAACAAACAAGTTCAGGAGTCAGCAATGTACGGAACAACTAAATCTAGTTATGAGGAACTAGACAAAACAAAACTTATTATTAGACACAAAAAAGAAATCACACCAGAGCAAACGGGTGCTAGAACAAGACACATTAGTTCATTGTTTATTGAAAATGAATCAGGCGAACGTTTTAAATATCCTTATGCTCATTTAGCAGGTGCCAGAGCAATGGCACGTCACGTTGCTAACAGTGGTCTTCCTCATGACGACTTTGGTAAACACATTATTGAAACTTCTAGTAACATTGCAAAACTTACTGCGTTCAAACGTTACGTTGGTAAGAAAGACTTTATGAACACAACTTCAAATGATATTATTGAAGGATCTAATATTGAACTTGAAAACTTAAGAAATCATATTAAGAAATTACAAGGTCAACAGTACTACTTAGATACAAAAGAAAATTACAGTGTGACTGAGAGCGGTGACTCAGAATTGGGAGAAGATGTTATAAACGAACTTACCAATGCATTTACTATTCCGCAGTTTAATGAAGATCTAAAAGATATGTTTCCTTTACTACACAACATCTATCAAAAACGTGTTGCTGAAACAACAATTGATTTAGATGAAGTTGTTAAAGAAGGTTTTATGCCTAAGGAAATGGAAGGCGAAACTGAATTTGAATTTACGGGTGACGACGGCGAAACAGGCTTCGGAACTCTATACTACAAAGCAGTGATCAAACAAAGCGATGAACACGGTTACTATGCTGAAGTTGATCCCAACTCACTAAGAGGTGAAGCAGAAGGCGACGGCAACAATAAACTAGACAACGAACTAGCAACTGCTGTTGTTCAACCAGATGGTCCAGACCATGAAGCGGCAATGGATGCGGCAATGGATGATGCTATGGATCAGATTAAAAATGCAGACATTGATGTCCCACAAGAATCAAGCGACATAGATGAATTTGAAACTTGGGCAGACTCTGTAATGGACGAATCCCTAGATAAACAACGTATTGCTATGCTTAATAAAATGCTTGGCAAAACATTACCAGTAGGTCCTGATGCAACAAATGCAATAAACAGTCTCAAAGGTATTATTGATGACGAAGGACTTATGAGTGAACTAAAAGACATGGCTGAGAAAGACACAGAGTCTTGTGCAAGGCCTGCTATCTATCGTTATATTCAAAAGAACGATCCTGAAGTATTAGACAAACTAAACTTCGGTGATATGAATATGGAAGACGATACTACAGATGTAACAATTGATAAAGACGGTGCTATGAAACTTAGCGGCGATGAAAAAGAGCCTAAAGATGAAAAAGCAAGTACTGAAGATATCATTGAATTTGTCCGCTCATTCTATGACACAGAAACTGGAGCGTTTCCAAAAGGTGAAACAGGTGTGGTTATCTCCGCCCGTAAGCGTTTTGGTGATTCCGTAGGGGATCTAGTCGAAAAATTTGTATCCAAACTGACAGGTAAGGAAGTACAAGTTGAAAACGACGATGAAGATGTAGAAGAAGGTAGCATCAAGTACATGCACAGTCTAAAAGCCAAAGGACACAGCGACGAAGAGATAGCCAAAGAATTAAACATGTCCGCTGACGAAGTTAAAAAGGCTATGAGCAAAACTGACGAAGGCCACGAGGAAAAAGACAACAAAGATTTCTCTGATAAAGAAATCAAAATGGCATTTGGTGTACTAAATGATCCTAGATACAAGGGCGGAAACTATTCTGGAGCAGTTGATGTAATTGAAAAGATTGCTAAAGGATTGTCCAAACACCCTAGTGTAGAAAAAGCATTAATGAGAACAAACGAAGAATTAGACTACATCAAAGACAAATTGGCAAAATTAATTAAGTAATTTCAGAAATTTTAGTTGACCTTTAGAGGAAAACTAAATATAATAGTAGGTATGTTGTTAGAAACATATATCTACAACAGGCACATAAAGGCAAAACATAGGAGGCTTAAATTATGGCAACATTAGCAGAAATTCGTGCAAAACTACGCGAACAAGAATCACGCACAGGTGGTTCAAATCAACAAAGCGGCGGCGACAACGCAATTTACCCACATTGGAATATGGCAGAAGGTACTGAAGCAGTATTACGTTTCTTACCAGATGCTGATCCAGAGGCTACTTTCTTTTGGAAAGAGCGTTTGATGATCAAACTTCCATTTGCGGGAATCAAAGGTCAAACTGATTCACGTCCAGTGACAGTTAACGTTCCATGTATGGAAATGTATGGCGAAACTTGCCCTGTACTTTCAGAAGTACGTGGTTGGTTTAAAGATCCAGCACTAGAAGATCAAGGTCGTAAGTATTGGAAAAAACGTTCTTACATTTTCCAAGGATTTGTAGTTGATAATCCGATTAGTGAAGATTCAACTCCAGAAAATCCAATTAGACGTTTTATTATTGGTCCACAAATTTTCCAAATCATTAAAGGTGCTTTGATGGATCCTGAGATGGAAGAACTTCCTACAGACTTTGTAAGAGGTGTTGACTTCCGTATTAAGAAAACATCTAAAGGTGGATATGCAGACTACTCAACTTCACAATGGTCACGTAGAGAACGTGCTCTAACTGATATTGAGAAATCAGCAATTGACACAAATGGAGTGTATAACCTTAATGACTTCTTACCTAAGAAGCCGTCAGATGTTGAAGTTAAAGTTATTCAAGAAATGTTCGAAGCATCTGTTGATGGTGAAGCATATGATCCAGAGCGTTTTGGTCAGTACTTTCGTGCTCCAGGCATGAGTGCTCCAACTGGTGATCCGAACAAGAGTGCATCAGCACCAGCGGCAACACCTGCTCCTACTCCAGCACCTGAACCAGTAGCAGAAACTGTAGCACAACCTGCTCCAGCGGCAACTACTGCAAGTGCAAGTGAAGATAAACCAAGTAGCGAACGTGCTAATGATATTTTAGCAATGATCCGCAACCGTCAATCTTAATAAGGAGTAATCATGGCGAAACCATTCGACGTTAGTAAATTTCGTAAGAATCTTACCAAGAGCATTACAGGTCTAGGTGTAGGTTTTAACGATCCTACTGACTGGGTTTCGACCGGCAATTACGCACTTAACTATCTTATCTCTGGGGACTTCCACAAAGGAATCCCCTTAGGTAAGGTAACAGTGTTTGCTGGCGAATCCGGTGCAGGTAAATCTTATTTTGCAAGTGGTAACATTGTGAAAGCGGCACAAGATCAAGGTATCTTTGTAGTCCTAGTTGACTCAGAGAACGCACTTGATGAAAAGTGGCTTAAAGCACTAGGTGTTGACACAGCAGAAGATAAACTTCTACGTTTGTCGATGAGTATGATCGACGATGTAGCAAAAACTATTAGTGAGTTCATGAAGGATTATAGATCAGATTATGATACTGTAGATCCTGCAGACAGACCTAAGGTACTGTTTGTGATTGACTCACTTGGTATGTTGTTAACTCCAACAGATGTTGACCAGTTTCAAAAGGGTGATATGAAAGGTGATATGGGTAGAAAACCTAAGGCACTTACAGCACTTGTACGTAACTGTGTAAACATGTTTGGTAGTTACAATGTAGGTATGGTATGTACTAACCACACATACGCATCACAAGATATGTTTGATCCTGATGATAAAATTAGCGGTGGTCAAGGTTTTGTGTATGCTTCATCTATTGTAGTGGCAATGAAAAAATTGAAACTAAAAGAAGATGAAGACGGTAAAAAGGTAACAGATGTACGTGGTATCAGAGCCGCTTGTAAGGTTATGAAAACACGTTACGCTAAACCTTTTGAAGGCGTACAAGTAAAGATTCCATATGAAACAGGTATGGATCCTCACAGTGGACTAGTAGACTTGTTTGAAAAACAAGGCATTCTAACACAACAAGGTAACAGACTTAAATTTGTCAATAGCCGTAATGAAGAAACCCTAGAATATCGTAAAGATTGGACAGGAGAAAAGTTAGGAATCATTATGGAGGACTTTTCCAAGATTAGGCATAAGTACGAAGAGGCAGTAACAACGGAAGAAGATACTGCTAGTACAACTGACGAGGAAAAGACAAGTGACGGAGATGAGTGAAGATCAATTAATTGACCTTTGGGATATTTTTTCAGAATATGTCCCAAAGGCAAATAAAGAACAACTAGCAATGCAGTACGTAAAGTGGTGTCAAGACAACGGTGTCGACGAAGACGTTCTTTATGCTTTGGGTGGTGAAGATCCGTATTTACAAGAAGCGGTAGAAGACATTCAAGGTAAAAAAGAACATGATGCTGAAGATGATGACTGGGAAAACGACTCGTATTCTAGTGACGACGAAGATTGGGATTAAATGAACTGGTATTCTAGGATTACTCAAGATATTGCTAACATTCCGGCCGCAATTCTCTGGTACGAAAACGAACTTGGAGAAGCACGTAAGGAAACAAAATTATTCGGCAATCTGGAAAAGCAAGCCGCAAACTTGCCTGGTATTGTTGAAGAACGTTTTGGACAGTTGCAGGAAATTGAAGCAATTCTAGAATACCTTAATATCGAGTTACGAAGAACACGTAGTAAGTTCTTCAAACAATATCTAGAAAATTATCAACGAGCATTATCCAGCCGGGACGTAGAAAAATACGTCGACGGTGAAGCAGACGTTGTTGACTTTGAAAAAATTATCAA